>Ga0307509_10012667_pt1 | contig 10061 bp, 13 predicted proteins | sample 10_EM_MG_FD_202245 | JGI IMG/M metagenome (GOLD analysis project Ga0307509, IMG submission 202245) | Populus trichocarpa ectomycorrhiza microbial communities from riparian zone in the Pacific Northwest, United States - 10_EM | ecosystem: Host-associated > Plants > Roots > Unclassified | place... | reverse complement strand
TGTGACTTACAACGCGGCTTCGCAGCTCGGTTGTGCAAGTCTGCTTATCACGTGACTGAAGTGTCCAAGTCAATTGGCACGTCCGTCTTTGCCAGAGCTTATCACCTAACTTAGTGCATAGCAGAGCTAGAACGGTATGCGGACAAGTATCGCCCTGCCCCTGCGATACAGCCAAAACTAGAGCGACGGGATCTTCATCAGCCTTTCTTCCCTCAAGAGGTATTCGAGGCGTATTTTGATCCACGGAAGAAGCGAAAATGTGGGTGCCCTGAGTACCCTTGTGGCCTAGTTCTCTAATGAGTTAGCAGCGGAGAAAAAAGCTGTCAGACGTGTCGATTTGGATGCTCTGGAGGATGATGCCGAAGAAGAGGTTCGTTGTACCTTCACGATCCCCTTGGTACTTCGACTTTAATATCATCATCTTGCCATTCTTTGCCTTGCAGAAAAAATCAGAGGTATCGGAAGCTGGCTCGCAAGCCGCTGAAGAAGACTATGATGTAGACGAGGAATATGACAACGACTACGCAGATAATTACTTCGATAACGGGGAGGGTGATGACTTGGATGACTTGGGTGGTGGTGGAGGTGGTGACCCGTCTGGTGGTGGTGAGTTAGGTTCCTCCGTAGGTTCTTAGGGTACTAATTGACATTTTTTCTGACAGGACTTGATTACGATTAGACACCGTTTCCGTACCAATGCTGCGATTGTTCCAATGTCATTCAAATCTACCCCAACGTTTGGCCATCTAAGTGTTTGCATTCCTATGATGTTCCAACTCACGTGCAACCACACATGAATGCGTCATGTCCGATTTGGTTGGTCGTTGCTGCTTTGCCTACATTTCAACCATACCGCCAGCTTGTACGACATGCTTTCGCTCACTCTTCCTATCCTTCTTTTTGCAAGCCCAATTTCCGTCTTCGCGTGTGAGGGAGGGTGCATAGACAGTGTCACCCTCGCTTGGATCGGGAACTACACCTCAGTCATCGACACCGTGTTCAAGAATCTCGTGAGACGTCGGGTTACTGCTCGCATACATCCGCTGACGTTTTACAGGCCCAGCAAATTTCACGAGACCTGTTGCCGCATGACAGTCACCGTGATTCGGTGTCATACCTGCGGTCCATCAGATCAGCTTACGAAGAAGGGTCGTATGAGGGTATGAAGACTGCTATTTTCCCATCCTACTTCCATGGAAAGTGCCAGCGCAACGGAGTCGACCCCGCGGGCTGCCCGAATCCGGATTGCCCCGTCGTATGCGGCACGCCAGGCTCGCTCGTGCACTTCTTCCCGAAGTTGCGCTTCATCGCGTTTAATCATACACGCAACACGATGCAGCGACTGTGCTCGCCCGGCAATGAGGCGTACGACCGATCTGAGCACGCCGTCGTACAGGCGGCGGCTCGACCCCGTGGGTATGGGTATGCGCGCCGCCGAGTGCCATGGTTCGAGTACGCTGTCACTGGGGCGGGTGGGGAGCTAGCCCGTAGCGCGGCGCAGGGACGGAACCTCTCGTATGCACGGAAGCGGAACGATGAGAGCGTGAAGAAGGGATTCGAGAAAATCATGAAGCAAACGACCGATTTGTTTGAAGAAGCGTGTGGTGGACGTGCATCAGAAGACGGGAAGGCTCTACCCAAGTGTAGCTGGGAAGGCAGCATGAAGTCGTACATTCTCACCTTCCCTTGACCGTGGTTCATAAGGCCTGGTTCTCGCCCCATTTTCTTCGTGCACTTCCATGCAACTGCGACACAGTCTAGGCATCACATTAATTGTATTGTACTGTACTCACACATCAATAATCCACACGTTGTTAGCTTTTTTTAATCCTTGGCATGGAGTGACGCGTTGTAAATGGCTGTGGCGCCTCGGAACCTCCGGCCAATCAACGGCGCAATAATGGACTAGCCCGCAACGGCACGGCAGGCGACAATCCACTGACAACACCACAACCCTCGCTCCGCCGGAGATTCATTTCTCTTCCTTCTTCACCAACGCCCACTCCTTTCAACATACTCTTTACGGCGCCGATAAGCTATGCTTTCAAAGCGCGTCGTTACTCTCGCCCGCTCCAGGGGCATGATCCCGCGTAGCTCAGTCCGGGTCCTCGCCACGTCGCATTACTGGTGGGCTTCTGTTCCGGTTTGTTCTCGCCTGTGCCATGTCGCGTCATACAATTTCACTCCTCGCTTCTATGAATCCCCTCCCCTCTGCCCTTTCCCCCTGCTTATTCACATAACATTCAATCCAACGTGTTGTCTGACCGAATCCACGTTCCAGGGATCTCACACACCGTGCCTCGTTCCATACCACGAAACTGTTAAGGGGTGCGTGCGGAGTTTAGACCTACCCTCTTTGCTTCGTTTTACGTTGCGGTCGGGGCTTTGTCGTGAACTGACATCGTGTTTTGGGTGCTTGCTTTTGGCCAGATGAGACCGTCAAAGTGCCACAGATGGCCGAGTCCATTTCGGAAGGCACACTCAAGGCGTGGCAGAAGAAGGTCGGCGAGACCGTTGCGGCCGATGAAGAGGTAGCCACAATCGAGACCGACAAGGTAAGCATCGTACCACAGACTTCCCCGATGACGTCTGTCCATTCTCTCCTTCCCTCCCTCCACACTTGGCGCCGGTTGTTCGGAATCTTATTTTTTCGTTTTTTGATTCATTAATTTTTATTATGTCGGAAAGCAGAGGGCACTTTAACTGACCATGGATCCGTCCGTTCATCACCGCCCCCATAGATCGACGTGTCCGTCAACGCGCCCGCAGCGGGAAAGATCACAGAGTTGCTTGTGAATGAGGAGGACACGGTGACGGTCGGGCAGGACCTGTTCCGTTTCGCGCCGGGCGAGACCGACGGAGCGTCTTCCGCAGCACCATCCGAGGCTGCGCCGCAAGCGGAGAAGAAAGATGCGGCCAAACCTCAAGCCACCCAGCAGGAGTCATCGCCGCCCCCGGCTCAGAAAAGCCCCAAGGCCGAGGTGAAGGAGACAAGCAAGCCCGCACCCGCACCGAAGCAGGACAAGCAGCCCACACCCACCACCCCTGCCGCCTCTCCTGGTACCGCTGGAGGCCTTTCGCGAAATGAGACCCGTATCAAGATGAGCCGGATGCGACTGCGCATCGCGGAGCGACTGAAGGAGTCGCAGAACACGGCTGCCTTCCTGACTACGTTCAACGAGATTGACATGTCGTCGCTGATGGAGATGCGCAAGCGGTACAAGGACGACGTGCAGAAACAGCACGAGGTCAAGCTCGGCTTCATGAGCGCCTTTTCGCGCGCGTGCACGCTGGCCCTGAAGGAAATCCCTGCGGCAAATGCGTCGATCGAGGTCAGGGTCCCTTGTTTTCGCCGTTTCACCCCCACATTGAATGTGTGATCTCAAATTTAATGTGCTACCCAGGGTGACGAGATTGTTTATCGCGACTACGTGGACCTCAGCGTTGCGGTCGCGACTCCGAAGGGTCTGGTCACGCCGGTGATCAGGAATGCCGAATCGCTTTCTTTCGTCGAATTTGAGCGTGAGCTTACGGCTCTCGGGAAAAAGGCATGGGTTGCGCGTTCTCAATCTTTACGAGAAATTCACATACTTTTTTTCCGCGATCAATAGGCGAAGGATAACAAGTTGACGCTCGAAGATATGGCCGGAGGATCGTTCACCATGTGCGTGCATTGTGTTTGGAGTGGAGTCAGCAAGTTGCTGATAGGGTTCATTGATAGCTCTAACGGGGGCGTGTTTGGGTCGTTGTATGGCACGCCCATAATCAATCTACCTCAATCGGCTGTACTGGGTACGTGGTTATGTTGTGCCTCGAGGGGACCCCCCGATCTGAGTGGAGCGTGTGGCAATGATAGGGATGCACGCAACCAAGGATCGACCAGTTGTCGTAGATGGACAGATCGTGATAAGGCCGATAATGATTGTCGCTTTGACGTACGACCACCGGTTGCTGGACGGACGAGAGGCCGTGACATTCCTCGGTGCGTGGGACCCATCTGTCGTCTTGGTGTTGTACGCCGAACAGCCTACTGATGGGGCTGTTCTTGTTGTTGTGGGGACGTCCAGTGAGAGTGAAGGAGTATATCGAAGACCCTCGCAAGATGCTATTGGCATAATAAAGCCTGCGCTCCGTGGCTTGTTGTCGTTGTTTTGTTGTTGCGACAGTAATAAGAGTAACAAAGCGCGACTGAATAGGCGGGTTATGCAAAAAGGCGTGTTAACGGCGTTGTCGACGGATTAATTGTCGGATTTGGTTCAACGCAAGGCGTACGTTGTTCTTCGCTCGGCTTCTGCGTCCACGAATACACATAGAACAAGTATCATGGTTTCCTTTCCATTCATCGTTATAATGGCACCGGAATGAACAAGAGTAAGGAACAATAGAGATTAGGGTAATCTGTTCTCAGGGTTTGCTCGGGCACTCGGCTATCGCAAGATGCACATGCACCATGCACAGGAACAAGCTGTGCGGGGTTCGCGGCTCGCCGGTTCATTCATTATAGTAAGCGTGTGGTAAGAAGTCGTGCGTGCCAACAAACCTGGCTTTGTTGCAGCGAGTCGAGATCAGACCGATAGTTTCGGCTTTCTCACATTGGGAATGGTTACGGAAAAGATTTGATCGGGTAAGGGCGATGATAGTAGCATTGACCTGGCACAGCTCAAGACCCTCGATAAGGTGAGAGCTTTCAGAGGTTTCAGATTACAGGGGAGAGAGGATGTGCAGAACTGCACTAGTGCGGTATAGAATAGGGGCGGGGAGTGGTGTAAAAGTAAAGATAGAGTTTTAAAATTGGGGACGAGGAAAAGGCGTGTTATGCGCTTGGAGCCGAAGGGAGTTAGTTCTAGAATAGGTGGAGAGTACGTGTGCAAGGGAAGGGACACTAATGAGGATGAGACAGGGACCAAGACACGAGGACAAAAAGAGGGCCGAGGGAAGGTCAACCCGCGAGGAGATCGTCGACGTGACAAGTGACGGAAAGTGTTGTGGGGTCGAGATAACGGAAACGTGCGTGAGGGAGGGGTCCGAAGCGGGGGTAAAGGGGGCGCAATGCACGCATCAGCCAACGGAGATTCCGAGAATGGGACGCACGGGACGACTTCTCGGTGGGAATTTTACCCGATTCGGCAGTGGGCGTAATCCTGAGGGCAAGCGGAGTCTGAAAGAGGCGCCACCTTCTGATGCACCGCTCGACGGCGGGAGCTAAGTTACGCTATTCAAAAATACCAACCTGTCAGCCCACCTTATTTTCCCCCTCCCCCTTATTTTCCCTTATTTTTATTTTTTATTTTATTTTAGTTTTTTTTCACTCACCTTTAGTAATCGGCCCCAAGTACCCCCGAGTAGATTTCCCTCCTCTTGTAACCTCCCTCTCTCGCTTCCATCCAACGCATACAAACCACTTTTTTCCTCCCCGTCCCTCGTCCCTCCGTCTTCCCTTACCCACACCCTCTCCACACAACACCTCACTTACGATGATCATGGTCCAGAAACCCCATCATCTCCTTTCCTCCCCTTCGACTCACCATCGCCGACACCCATCGGCTCCTCCAGCCGTTCTCGTCCAGCCAACTCACATTCCTGGTTTGCTCTCTTTATCAAAGCCCCGTACAGCCACTCCCCCTCGCTCTCAGCCGCATCAACAACAGCACCATGGCAATCATAATCGTCAGTCTCGTTCATCGCACAACAAGCCAAAGCAGCAGATCACCGCTTCCCGTCCGCCCGCAGCAACTGCCAATGCACAGCCTCCGCTTGCCGAGGACCTAAACAAGCTTTCCACCCCGGCTCGTCCACCACCCAAATCGCATACTCTTACCGTTACTCCGTCACCTGCCCCAGAGAAGCCTCCACGTGGCCGTCAGAACGCGAAGCAGGGCAAGGACAAGTCAAAGCCCAGGTAAGCGCTTCCCTCCCAGATTGTGGCAACGGGAGCAGACACCTGACACCAATTCCTTTATCAGGAGCAACTCCCAGACCGTCATGGGTAGGAACACTAATCGGCGAAACCACGCTCAACTCCATCAAGGTTCTCCCCCCAACCCTTCCAACTTTCCCTCGCAGGCAGAGGCTACCAATAAACGCAACTCCCTTCCTCTCCGCCCCCCTCAACATAATTCCTTCGATCCCTTCCTGGTTTCCTCGGAGAGTGAATCCGACAACCCACCCTCCACCCCCACCAAGGCTAGCCCTCCCGTTCGCCCCGCTCCCAAGTTGACCCCCCGTCCTACGGGCAAGCTCGCTCGCCGCCGTCAGAACATCAACGATGCGCCCTCCACTCCGACCCCTTCCAAATCCGTGTCTGTCCCTCGCCGTCAAGGACAGGTACCTACCTGGGAAGGTCGTCCCTTGAACTTCTCGCGCTCCGTTCCCTCGCTGTCGAGCATCCAGTCGAGCGAGGTGACTAGGGATACGTTCCCCATCTGTGATGATCTGACTGATGCCGAGGATGATGATGTGTTTGCGCCATCCACCCCCACCCACCCTAAGGCTGGCCACGTCACCTGGCAGCAGTCACCAGTCTACGATAACGGTCCCCACACTGCGCCGTTGACCAGCACTTTCTTGAGCTTCCCGTTCCACCCCAAACCGACGTCCTCACCCACCTTGGAGCGCAAGCAGCAACATGTCCGTTCCCCAAGCGAGGGGGTTTTCAATCTCTCCATGGATGAGGATAACACATCCTCCGCTCTTTCTGATGGTTCCACCGAGCTCAAAGCCAACTACGATTTCCCTCGTCGCCGCATCTCTTCGGCAGCCTCCACACCTTTGGGCGCCAAGAGGGACTTTTGGGCTAGTTCTAAGTTCCAGAACTCGCCTAGCCCAGACGTCCTGCCTGTTCCCGCCTTTAAGGGCCAGGCTGCCTTGCATTGAGTTGCGGCATCCTCCAGGTAAGTTGTATAAGCGTTGTTAAAGCGCTCATCGTCTCACTGCCAGTATTCAGGTTGAAATTTCGTCGGTTGTCTTGAGCTCCAACCCATTGGGATCTTCATTCAAAAACCTTGGACTTGCGTCGATCAATTTATTTCCTTAATATCGACCTTGGCGTTGACACGCCGAGCTTTTTTCCTTCCCGATATCATTATTTCCTCGACGTCTGGTTCTCGTGCCCTCGACTCCCTGTGGTTATTGCGTTCACCCCCCCGGGCCTCAATCGCAAGCGATTAGATTTCAACCTCAATTTGTAATGTCAACACCCCCTCTCCCCGGTCAACAATATTGTCTTCTTATCTCGTTCACGTTTCTTGTTTCCTCGGTCGGCTTCCGTATTCATCTCAAGTCGTCGACCAAGACCGCCGCTATCACATGCTCAAGATTGCGCGTCATTTTTTCTCTCATTCTTCCTTGTCTATCGGCTCTCCAATGTTCCATCAACGACACATCGCATGCTTTCGCATCTCGCACTGGCATTCTCTCAGTTCTAGTCTCCGCACAAATTAGAAAGGCGGAGCCCACCAAAGTTGTATAAAAGAGCGACCACGGTCGGTTGACATATCTATGAAAACCAAGTGCATATCTCTCCTGCCGTCATCGCATCTATACTTTACATCGGTCGTCCTTTGTCGGCGACCCTGCTTATTTATTCCCCTCGTTGCCTCGTTGCCTTGTGTCTTGGACAACGTGCAGAGTAACCCCTTTGCTCCCTGTGGGCTGTTCTTGGTTCCTGGGACGTTATCCTCGATGAACCCCGCTTAAGTTAGTGTATATATTCTCCAACCCAACCTTTTTTTTCTCTCTCGCCTCTTCACTTCTGCGGGAGATTTCACTATTTACCATACGTACCCTGATTTTATTGCTTTTCCGTGTATCAACCAACTATCGATATCCCCCCCCCTACCACTTTACCAATGCATTACCCCTACTCCTCGTCCTACCACCCCAACCTCTTCCTTTTCACCAAGTTATTTTCTTGTTCCTTGTGTGTATTAGTGATTCTTCTATCGGGACGAGGGTGGTCGTGCATTGCCCTTTTCATGACAGTCTTTCTCCGGTATCTGGCTTTCAGGTTTCTATCTTCAAATGGCCATGTATGTTATTGGTGGTTACTGTGAGTTGTCTCTTCTCGTTCCATTTATTCGGTTGACTGATTTTGTCTTCTGCAGCCCTTCAGCTTCCCCCGTTAACAATCTTACACCTATTCTCATCCCCTCTCCATCCTTTTCCCGTCCTCTTTCACTACTTCCCTTTTGCTAGTTGTGAAGTTGTTGCGTCTCGTCGCTCCCATCACGTTCATGCAGACCGCAATTACTTCTTACTCAGCATATGACGATCCTTGCCACATCCTTTCATCTCCCTCCCGGATCCTCGATTATCCACAAACACTCCTTCCCACTGTTCTTGTTTATCACTATCTCTCTTGATTGTTTACACTGCTGTCTGGTTAATCTTTCCCCTACGTCGTACATACATCCCACTCACCTTGCTCGAGATGGTTATTATGTTCATATACGTTCGCTTTTGGTGTGTATTACCCCGTTGCAGTGCTCTGGCGGAAGTGAGAGGAGAGGGGGGAGATAGGATAATGCAGACATATACAATCAATGACAATACTTGTATCGCCCATATCGCATTGTGGTTCAGCAAACGATGTCGATTTCCCCGAACGCACATACAGCCTACATCAACAACAACGCAGAATCTCTCGTCAACTCGTATCTACGCTCAGCCCAACTTGAGCAGATCGCTTAGCACGCCCATGGCCGTGACGGCTGCTCCCGCACCCGCACCCTGAATGATCAATGGGCGCGCCCCGTAGCGTTCCGTGTGGAACATGATGATATTGTCTGAGCCACCAAGTGACGTCGCAAACGGGTGCGTCTTCGGGTATCTGTGAATGTTACCCATTAGTCACGAAGCACGGGCTTGGCGCCTGAGGGGCAGAAGGGTAACCAACGCACCGCTCGAGGCTGGCCTTGACGGATACGCCGCCGTTCTCAGGGTTCACGTCGATCACGCCAACGTAGCGCAGCACCGCGCCGCCTTGGTGCGCCGCCGCTTCGGCGCGCAGCGTGCCAAAGTGCGCGTCGTGCGCTTGGAGCGCGTCGAGGAACGCGTCGCCCGTGGGGACGGACGAGAGCGAGAGGGTGGGCGGGATCAGGGACAACGTCGGCACGGACGCGTAGCCATCTGGGAGGAGCGGCGGGTCGCTCGTCGGAGTCTCTCTGTCGGGGTGCTGCGAGAGGAGACGGGTGAGGATGGCTAGCTTGCGCGCGACGTCGGCGCCGTTTAGGTCGTCCGCTGGGTGGGGCTCCTATAATGGGTTGTCACGGTCAGGGTGTCAGGTGTCAGGTCAGGGTTTTGGGTGATCGTGATCGAGGGGGACGGACGTACGGTGAAACCCTTGTCGCGTGCGGTACGGACCACGGTTGAGAACGAGGGTCCCTCGGCGCTGCCGGTCGAGAATTCGTTGAAGATGTAGCTGAGGGTGCCAGAGAAGACGCCCTCGATCCGAGTGACCTTTTGAAGATGAGCGTTCGTCCGTCCGATCAGATGATCAGATAAAAAAGCACGACGAAACGGAACGGGACGAGTCGATGAACAATGAAAAAGGTTATACAGTATGTTGTGTCGCCCGGCACTACATTGCTGCGCCGTGAAAGAGAGAGATCTCACAACGCGACGTAAGATCGACTTGACATGAAAGCGCGCGTTGCGTGCGACGACGACGATCGATCAAGTGAGCGCCCATAAGCAACGGCACAATGCCAACAGACACAAGAACAACAGGGGGGGAAGAAGCAACACAAAAAAAAAAAGGGGGGGGAGAGGGGGGGGCACGGCACGGCGTTTATTTACCTTGTCGCCCGTCGCGACGAGGTCCTTGAGCGTCGAGAGGACGGGCAGGCCAGCGCCGACCGTGGCCTCGTGGAGGAACCTGGCGCCGCTCTCGCGGCTCGCAGCGACGATCTGATCGTAGAGCGTGCGCGGGCCGGAAAACGCTTTTTTGTTGGGCGTGACGACGTGGACGCCGGCGCGGAGCAGCGCGGGGTACGTCTCTGCCACGGACGCGGACGCCGTGTTGTCGACGAACACGACCGCGTTGTCCGCGCGCACGAGCGGCG
>Ga0307509_10012666_pt1 | contig 10062 bp, 7 predicted proteins | sample 10_EM_MG_FD_202245 | JGI IMG/M metagenome (GOLD analysis project Ga0307509, IMG submission 202245) | Populus trichocarpa ectomycorrhiza microbial communities from riparian zone in the Pacific Northwest, United States - 10_EM | ecosystem: Host-associated > Plants > Roots > Unclassified | place... | reverse complement strand
GAGTGCCTCTTCATAGATGGCGATGGCATCCTGATGGCTACCTTTTAGTGAATGAACTGATCCAATGGTTAAATAAACTTCGATGTCATTCGGATGAAGATTTTTTGCCGTTTCCAACAGCACAAGGGCTTCATCGTATTGTTTCAAATGCGATAGTACCTGCGCTTTTATAGATAGCAAATCAGTAGAAAATGGAAACTGTTCAATAGCAGAGTTTACAGCTACCAATGCTTTTTTGAATTTCGATCGTGCCATGTAATGATCAATAATGATCTCATAGCTATCGATGTCATAAAAATCGGATGTGTTTTTGCGGAGGCTTTCTTCGTATCGCTTGATCAACTCCTCCTCTTCTTCTTCGCGCTTTCTGAATTCGTGGGCCATCGGACAAAAGGTTTGCCTAATTTAGGCAAAAAATTACTGTACCAAAAATTACTACTCGTATTGATGCAAAAATCGATGAATAAAAAATCAACAACAACTTGCTATTTCTGTTTGTTTGTAGTAAAAGCCTCCCGATAGTATTCGCAACACCAATCCAACGTCTCATCCAATGGCCTGTAGGCCATATTCAAACGGTTGATGGATTTTTGATTTTGATAAATAAATTTCTCCCCAGATGTCTTTACAGATTGCCTGCTGATGAGGGCTTCTGTACCAGTAAGTTTGCATCTCATTTCTTCGAGCCAGGCAAATGTCAGTAATACGCTAGAATTTACTTTTATTGATGGCTCTTTTTTTTCTAATCGGATTGCAATTTTGGATATCAATTCTTTTAAATTAATAGCGCCTGCATTGGCAATAAATTTTTCGCCATTGATATTGGTTTCATAGATTTTGAAAACGACATCCGAGACATCACGGGCATCAACATAATTGAGATAACTATCCGAATAAAAGAGCCGCTCGTCATTCACATATTTGAATATTTGTGCGCTGCTTTTGCTGGGGTTGGCCGTAGCAAGAATAACCGAAGGATTGACTATTGAAATGGAAAGTCCTTCTTCCTGGCCCCGGTACACTTCAAGCTCAGCGAGGTATTTTGATTTGGCATAATCGGAATTTAAATCGCTGTCAACCCATTTATTCTGTTCGTTGATTTCAGTAACCCCCTTTTTTCTGCCGAGGGCAGCCACTGAGCTAATAAAAATCAATCGATGAATTCCCAAAGCTATACAGGTGTTAACTACATTTTGTGTGCCGATGACATTAGTCTTAAAAATCCGCTCCTTCGCACGGGGATCAAACGAAACTACTGCTGCAGTATGAATTACTGTGTCGACATCTTTCAATGCATCAGCTAACGACAAGCTATTGGTAACATCTGCCTCCCTCCATTCCACTTTTTCTGAGAAGTTTACCGATCGAGATGTGTCGCCATTGGTTCTTCTTAGGCCTACAGTAGGTATTTTTTCCGAAATGAGTTTCTTCAAAATAGAATTTCCTAATAGACCACTGGCTCCGGTAATTGCGATCATGAATTTAGAGATGATTGTTCAACAAAGGTAAAGCCAAAGCTTTTTTGAAATATTTATTCTTAACCGCTTCTTCAAGCAATGTAGCGTGACGCAGGTTATGGCAGTCGCTTCCTAAAAAATTAACCCATCCTTGATCAACCAGTTGATTGGCAAACTGTCTGACCGGTTTAGAATAGTAATCGATGAAGGAGAGAATATTCAATTGTAACAATACTCCTCGATGATGAAGGTCTTCTGCTTTTTCGAGCGTCATGAATTGATACCGTTCTGGATGTGCCAACACCGGTTTATACCCTTGTGTTGTAATTTTAAATATGAAATCCTTTAGCTGGTATGGCTCGGTCATATAGTTCATTTCAAAAAGTAAATAATTATCGCCAAAGGTAAGCAAGGGCTTATTCTCATTGACTTCATTAATTAGCCATGTGTCAAGATAATACTCCGCCGCTGCTTCAATCTTGATATCGATTCCATTCTCAGCTAAAAATAAAATAAGTTCTTTCAGTCGACCTTGGATGGTTGCAGGATCATTGCGATAGGTGTCGCTCATGATGTGAGGGGTGGTCACTAATTTTCTATAGCCTACATCTCTTAAACGTTTAATCAATGTGAGAGCTTCTTCAAAATCCTTTACACCATCATCAAGGCCGGGCAATAAATGAGAGTGAATATCGGCTAATAATGAAACCGAATTATATTTTGCTTCTTTTTTTGAGAAAAAGGAGAACACGTTCAACTAAAAATTTTTTTCCATCCCTTCTTTGGTGGTTCTTCGTAGTAGCCAAATCCATACTCTTTGCCGGATCTAGGCAATGCATTGAGTACGATGGCTACATTTGAAAGTTTATTGACTGTCACAATCCGATCAACATTCTTAAGGAATTCTTTTTTTGAATAATTGGCGCGAACTACATAAATAGAAAGATCTGATCTGCGCATAGCCATAATACCATCGGTAACAAGCCCAACTGGTGGAGTATCCATAATAATAAAATCATACTCTTGCTGCAGCTCATTTACCAAGTTTGAAAATTCACCATTTAATAAGAGCTCGGAGGGGTTGGGGGGATGGGGGCCTGATGGTATGAAATCTAAATTTTCTATAGGCGTCTTTTGAATACATTCACGCCAACCATGTTTTCGGATGAGAATAGTGCTGAGGCCCTGATTGATTCGTTCTCCATTATTGAAGTCATCTTTCTTTGCTTTGCGCATATCCAAATCTAAAAGGGCTACCTTCTTTCTTGACATGGCTAATACACCCCCCAGGTTTTGGGCTAAGAAAGATTTCCCCTCCCCAGAAATTGTCGAAGAAATGGTGATCACCTTTTTATGACCGCCTGAAGTAAAGAAATCCAAATTCGTTCTCAAAGAGCGAATAGCCTCACTTACTCTTGACTTGGGGCTGTCAAGCACCTGAAAAGTAGAAAGGCTTGTTAGTTGAGAGCTGGGGATAATACCCAGCACAGGTAAGGCTACTGCGGCTTCTATGTCTTTTATATTTGTTACTTTATTGTCTAGTAAATAAGTAAGCCCAATAAAAAAGAAGTTCAGCACAATTCCAGCAACCAAGCCAATTCCCAGAATGGCCATTTTTTTGGGAGATACCGGCCGGCCTGGCATAGATGCTGATGACAGAATTTTAAAATCAGGCGTGCTTCCAGCTTGCGCAATTTCAAATTGTGCTTTTGATTGCATCATGGAGAGATAGAACTCTGTAAAAAGATTATAGAAGCGTTGATTTTTTGCGAACTTCGTGTTCTTATCAGGCATTGAAAGAAATTCCTGCTCAAGCTTTCTTTTATTTTCAACTATCTCCGTCAGTGAAGTCATCCAACTCTCGCGCAACATGTTCAACTGGCCAAACAATTGATCTTTCAGCGTTGATAGCTCTTTTTCCTTTTGTCGGAATGCAAGTGTGTTCTCATTATATGCCAATGAGAGCTTATCACGTTCTTGCGCCATGATTGTCAAAGCCTCCAGTCTTTTGTTGAGATAATCGGGCAAGAATGAATATTGATAAGAGGATGGTGCCCGTTTTCCTGAAACTAAATTTTCAATCAAGTTATTGATTTCAATAATTTTTTTATTCAGCGAATATCGTTGCGAGTCATACCTATTGATTTGATAAATCGTTCGTTTCATGTCTTGTGCTACATCACTACTTTTATTTTGAAGCGTAAATGATTCAAAATAATTTTCAAACCCCTCCATTCGCTTTTCAACCTCTGATAATTCTCGATTTAGCCATTCTATCTTTTGCTTGTTGGCAAGATTCTTTTGAGAGTTGCTATAGTAGATATACAGTGAATCGATCTTGTTTACGATATCATGGGCCTTTAATGCATTATTGTCTTTAAAAGATACGCGGATTGTGTTGGCATTAAGGTTTAATGGCTCAACTGTGCATTGTCCCGATAAGTAACCAACTAATCTGTCCCTACTGTTTATAACAAAGTAATAACAATAAATTGAGAACCCTCGATTTTTATCGTATCACCAAAATTGCTGATTAATTCATGACCTTGGGCCTCGAATTTTAGTTTAAAGGAGGTCTCTGAAATTGGCGTAAGGTAAATGGGTGTGTTCTCAACTTTATAACTTTCTACTAGAAGCTTTATTTCAAATGGCGATGTTCTATAAAGCTCATTGAAAAGAACATTTCCTTCGCTGAAATAGCTAACTCGGATGTCGAGTGAATCAATGATTTTACTAAAGAAAAGTTTTGATCGGATTTGTTCAATCTCGCCTGACATGATATCCATATCAGGATCTTGAGAAATGCCCTTTATTCCGAGATCGGTTGCATCTCTTTTCACATCGAGTTTCAGCTCAGACTCGGATTCGTACACATCTTTAGTCCATCGGGTGATTAAATAGGCTCCTGTGTTGCATACAAAAAAAATAAGGATCACCCATACAAGATTTCTCCTGAGGATAATCTGCAACTTCTCCAGATCAATTGCATCTTGGTTCGAGTCGAGAACAAATTTTGAATCGGGTGAGCTTTTCAGAAAAATCTATTTTGTAACAGAATAAATTAAAATTGCAGTGTTAGTAATAGTTAGAAGTAAAGAGATAATAATATAACTATCCTTTAAGCCCTCGGTAAATGGTCTCCGAATAGGTTCAATATACAGGATATCCCCAGCCTCTACTAAGATGTTCCCTTCTACATAGCCTTTGATCGTGCTGAAATCAATTTGATAAACATGGTCTCCACGGATTAGCTTTATATTATTTGCCCTTGCATCATTGTTTAGGCCCTTGGCCATACCTAAGACCTCAGCAACCCGGATATTTTGATTGGTTAAAGGAATTACTTGCCCACCAGGAGCACCTAAAACAACTACACGTTTGTTTACGTATGAAAAAAGCACGAACGATTCTTTGAAAAACTTCGAATATTCTTTCTGAACAATCTCCTCGGCTTGTCTTAAGGTCAATCCCTCCAAGTGTATTTCACCTACCAAGGGTAATTTTGCTACTCCTTTGATATCAACTAAGTAGTGAATTGCATCATCACCTTGTTGAGTGTTATTGTTGTTACTGTTGTTTTGACCCGACATATCCGGATTAGGGTCAATAAGCCGCTCTCCATTGTTTGAAAAAATCTGAAGGGTTAAGTAGTCATTTTTTTGAATTATATAATTCTTTTCAGTTGCTTGTGCCTCTTTCTTAAATACTTCGGGCTGAAAGCCTTCCGTTGACTTGAACATGATATTCGCTTTGTATGAAGCGCATGAAAAAAGTAACATCCCAAGTACAATAATTAAAACAAAGTTCCGCACAAAGTCTGGATTTATTGATGCCCGTGAAATTACAATTTTTTCGCCCACCTACATAGTAGGTGGCAGCAAGGTATAAAATTTTAGAGCCTAACTACTGAGCAATTGCTGTGCTTCTAATGGCACGAAGATATTTATTGATGACGATCGTTTCATCAAATTCAAGTTCGGCCTTTTTTCTTCCGTTGAGGCCCATAGTTTTTAATGTCTTATCATCAAATCTGGTCATAGCTCTCATTTTGCTAGCCAGATCGGTAGAGTCTTTTAATTTGCACAACAATCCGTTGTGTCCATCAGTTACTACTTGGTGGCATCCTGGCACATCCGTAGTAATGATAGGTTTGGCAATGCTGGCGGCCTCGAGTAATGTGCGGGGTGTGCCTTCGCGGTAGGAAGGGAGCACAATGCAATCAGCTTGTTGAATGAAAGGGCGTACGTCTTTGGCAGTTCCAAGGTATTCAACCGCTCCAGAGTTGATCCATTCATCAATAACTTCCAATTTAATTCCTCGCTTATGCCTTGGATCTTTGGCGCCCAGTATTTGAAACTTGGCATCAATTCCTGTGGCCTTAAGTTGACGGATAGCATCTATGAATTCATGAACCCCCTTGTCGGTGATAAGTCTGGATACAAGCAAAAAAGTAAATGTTTGATTCCTTTTGAAATCAGACGGAACAAAGCGGGTAAGATCAATACCCGATCCAGGAATAAGATCAGCAGCAGATGAATTGATTAATTTTTTGCTAATAAAAAGATCACGATCATCCGGGTTTTGAAAGAATACCTTTTTAGGAAATAGAAATGCAAAGCGATATAGCCCAATGGCGATTGAAGAGACTAAATTTTTCTTTAGAAAAATAGTGCCAAGTCCACACACATTGTTGATCGATGGTATCCGTAAAATTGCCGCAGCAATAGTGCCATAGACATTAGGTTTAATAGTATAATGCAAAATGACATCTGGTTTCACCCTTCGATAGGCAGACAATAATTCAAAGACAAGCAAAAAATCCTTAATTGGATTAGCTCCACGGCTGTCCATTTTTAAATCATGATGAATGCATCCTGCTTCAGTCAAAAAATGGGTGTAATCATCATGTGGAGCAATGGTGTGAACTTCATGTCCATCGGCTAGTAAAGCCTTAACAAAGTTCATCCTGAAATTGTAGATATTCCAGGAGGTGTTTAAAACAATCGCTATTCTCATTCTTTTGCCAACTAAATCGACTTTTGACAGAAGCCGACAGGTTTAAGTTTTATTAGAAATGGCTGGTTTTCAACCCGATTTCACTTACTACATCCTGCAAAGTTACAAAAAAGTAACCTTTGGCCAGAAGTAACTTTCAGATAAAGTATGTTTGCAGATCAAACATGGAAAAATCGACAAAACTCGCGGTGTTGGTGGCTGTTAATGCTCCTAAAAGCCATTCTGAAGAGAATGAAGAACATTTGGATGAGATGGCCTTTTTGGCTGAAACGATAGGGATTATTTCCTTAGAGCGGTTCACCCAAAAGCTACCTAATCCTGATGTCCGCACCTTTGTAGGCAAAGGGAAACTAGAGGAGATAAAAAACTTTGTGGCATCGAATATGGTCCGGTATGTATTATTCGATGATGATCTGAGTCCATCACAACTTCGGAATTTGGAAAAGGAACTGAACAAACCTGGAGAAGAGCCGACCGTGCGCATTTATGATCGTTCCCTTTTGATTTTGGATATATTTCTAATGCGTGCACAAACAGCTCAGGCTCGTACGCAAGTGGAACTAGCAATGAACCAATATTTGTTGCCACGACTCACTAGGATGTGGACACACTTGGAGAGGCAGCGTGGAGGAACTGGAACACGAGGCGGAGCAGGTGAGAAAGAAATTGAAACCGACCGGAGGGTAGTGCGAACTCAGATCACCAAACTAAAAGAAGATTTAGAAAAGATTGATAAGCAAAGACAGACTCAAAGAAAATCCAGGAGCGGCATCGTGCGCGTAGCTCTTGTTGGTTACACCAACGTAGGCAAAAGCACGCTTATGAATTTACTTTCAAAAGCAGATGTAAAAGCAGAGAATAAATTGTTTGCAACAGTTGACGCCACCGTGCGCAAGGTGGTGATTGGCGATATTCCTTTCTTACTTTCCGATACGGTTGGGTTTATTCGTAAACTGCCGCACCATTTAATTGAATCATTTAAGTCAACACTGGATGAGGTTCGTGAAGCTGATCTGTTGCTTCACGTTGTGGACAGTGCTCACCCCTTTCACGATAACCAAATTGAGGTAGTTAAGAAAACCCTTGTTGATATTGGAGCCGGAAATATCCCCACGATTCTTGTCTTAAATAAAATTGACAAGCTGCAAAATGAAGATGGTCCGATTGATTTGGATTCCTTGCAGGGTTACTATCGGCAGCACGGCTTTGAGAATGTGGTCTTCATATCGGCGACAAAAAAAGAAAACGTTCAATCGTTACGTCAACTGATTTTTGAAGAAGTGAAGAAGAAGCATTTAATGATCTATCCGAATTACGTCAGTACAACACTAGGATAAAAAGAGAAAGCCACAAGCTGGTTAACCTCTATGAAAACGCTTGCCCGCAACTTTCTCAATGACCTCTAAAATTTACTTTTCTCTTTTTGCGTTGATCGGAAAAGTACCAAACTGACCGACGGTCATATTACCATTCAGATCATCCTCCTTGATTGTTCCTTTGATGGTGAAGGTGTTAGTATTTCCTCCAAATGATACTTCATACACAGCAGTGATTTCGTTTCCAACTACACTTACTGACGATAGTGCTACCTCACGATTGTTGCGATTGCTGATAATCTTGCCGGAGTATTTATCTCCTTCTTTATCAATAATCAATTTACCACCACCACCTTGAGGAGACTCAACCGTATAATTCCAGGTGCCCGCAGCATTGACTACTTTGGAAGCATCAACTGCAGCCATTTTCAAATTAGGCTGGCTAGCAGGTGCCTGCATACCACCACCTCTTTGTCCGCCTCCACCTCCACCTTGTTGACCACCACCCATCTGCCCGCCAGCGTCATTTTGATCTCCACCAGCATCTTTCAAGTCATCATTATTGACTGATTTTTTATTTTTCTTAGGTTGATTGGTAGTGAGCTTACCAATGCGGTATCCAAATGTTACTTTGAAATTGAAATTATAGAATTTGTTATAGCCTTCCTGAGTTAGAACAGATGATGAAGAATAAGAATTAACCGTCATGCTTGGCGTTAAAAAATTTTCAGCGCCTAACCCAATAGTTCCTCTCTTTTCATTGAATTCTTTCTGAAGGCTTAAACTGTAAATGCGAAAGGCCCCTTGGTAACCTTGTAAAGTCACTTGTTGGCCACGGTAGAATCCAAAGAATTGCAATCCCCAACCTTTGGTGAGGCTGTAGTTACCAAACATTCTTACATTATACACCCAGCCACTTCTGCTTGCCTTCAGCGGATCATTATCGCCAGTACCAGGATTTTTTAGAACAGAATAATAGGTATCCGTGCCACCACTAAGAGAGAATTTATTAGACAAAGACACATTGGCAAAAAGGCTTGCACCGTAGGCATCTTGCACTCCAATGTTATCATAGGTAGTCAACACAATCCCTCCAGGTAGAGAACTTCTTACCTGTTGGATTGCGTTGTCCGTAGTTCGTGCGAAAGCTGAGAAGCTAAGACTTGTGCTTTTGATATTTACGTTATATCCTAATTCATAATTGTTGGTGTACTCTGGCCCCAGGGATGGATTACCTGTTGAAACATTTGATGTATTCGATATATTCTTGTTCGGATTTAGATTTTGTATGGATGGTCTTTGAATCCGTCTGTTAAAGGAAAATTTAAGCATGTTACCGTTACTCAAACGTTTTGAAAGGTTCAAGCTTGGTACTAATACGCCATACTCCGGGATTGCAATGGTGCCTGCTTGATTTGTTGCTGCAATGGTTGTGTACTCATACCGCATACCCGCTTTCAAAGAATACTTACTCGCAGTGCTCACCGTGTATGACAAGTACCCAGCGGTTATATTCTGTGTGTAATCCAAAAAATTTGAAGTGTAGGGAGTGGAAGGATAAACACCATCTGACCCGGCTTGAAAATAATTGTAGTTACTGTTGGCCTTTCGCATTATTTCTTTAGCACCCAATTCCAATAATTGCATTTCTGTTATTGGAGTTTGAAAATCTGCTTGAACAGTTGCTTCAGAATTTTGAGTCGGGTTATCATTTTTTAAGTAAGATGGACCAGCGGTCGACTGCGTTGTTTGGGTAATAAAATTATTATTTCCGTCATTCTGGCTATAAAGTGTGAGGAGATTAAATTCTCGATTAGGTTTGGCGAAAAGATGTGTGTAATTAACACTCGCATCTACAGAGTGAGACAAGTTGAGTTGATTAATATTTTTGACAGTTTCCTTGTCGGGATTTTCTGTTCCGTTGATGTATGATAGTGTGGTGAGATTATCTTGATAGTTGTGTCCATCGCGAATGCCAAAACGAACCGATCCTGTCAGCGAATTATTTTTGTCAATGTCATAATCCAAGCCCAATGTATAATTTCCAAAAATGTTCTGATTGCGTGTTGAAGCATTTTGAATAGTTTGCCAAGTGGTATCTTTAGCAGCATTGCTTGTTTGCTGATCGTTGTAAAAATACCCAGGTGTGTTGTACTGAGCTCTTCCAAATCCACCCAATGTAATCCCGAGTTTGCCCTTTCTGTAACCTCCATTAAGTCCAAGATTTGAGCCACGAAAACCAGCGCTACTGTTAATGTTTAATGTTAAGCCCT
>Ga0307509_10012665_pt1 | contig 10062 bp, 5 predicted proteins | sample 10_EM_MG_FD_202245 | JGI IMG/M metagenome (GOLD analysis project Ga0307509, IMG submission 202245) | Populus trichocarpa ectomycorrhiza microbial communities from riparian zone in the Pacific Northwest, United States - 10_EM | ecosystem: Host-associated > Plants > Roots > Unclassified | place... | reverse complement strand
GAAGTTGAGAAATAAACGATTGTTGAACAAAGAAGATACTCTAGAAGGGAGTCCGCGGAAAATGTTCAAACAAGAGCATCAAGGGGTCTTCATTTCAGGAGAAGTGGTAGATTTAACATGAACCTGAACTGCGTAAAGGCCGTGATCCTTTTTTTCTTCTTCTAAATTTTGTTTACCTCTCCCTCAGGGAGCCAATAAAACTGACATAACCAACCCAATTTTTGAAAGGATTTTTCAACTTACAAGCACCAACACCCAGCTCATGACCACTTCCAAGCTGGCGGCAAATTTTTTTGGAACTGCACGAAGATCTGGCCTCTTGCCTTCTTGTTCCACACATGTATATATTATGCTATACAATTTTAGTAGTTCCACCTCTTCTATTTTAACCTCTTCTCTGCAACTTCTCTATTCCCCAGTATATAGCTAACGAGGTCGCTACGGTTACCTGAGTTACTGATGTAAATTGTACTGCAGTTAGCCAATACATGCATTCCATTCCATCCCAGTCCCACCTTTTCTATTTTAACTTGAATGGATTCTTGGCCAATTCTTGAGAGCAAAGATTTTTATAGCATAAGTATGCCAAGGTCAATGAAGCAGAATACCACTGAAGGACGTGGAAAATAGCCAAATGCATAAAATTCCCAGCTTTCGTCATTGCCGAAAGCTTCTAGTTTTGATGTAGAAAGTAATTGAAAATTGAAGGAACTTTGAGTCTTGCCCCACGCGAAGCCTCTGGCTCAGTTTCTGGTCGATAAGAACCACTTCCCTACCTTTCTCTATTTCCCCCTCTATTTCCATCGAAGCTTTTGAACCGAGGTCTAAACGGCATGCGAAGATTAGATATCATGCACACCTTGTGAATCAACCCCTTTGAGGGAACGTCCGAGGTTCGTGCTTGGCCTCCCCTTTTCTAGAATATACTTCCTGTGCCACCCCGCTTTTCTACTGGCAGCCCTTTCTTAGCCTCTCCAATTCAGTCTAATGGAGTTTGTACTTAAAGGACAAGTGAAGGTAGAACGCCGTATTACGACCTGGAATACTACAGCTACCGATCAAAAAATCTCACTGTCCCCACTGTGGGTGTGACTTCAGCAGGCTCTGCTTTCACGTCTGTCCACTGTCCAGTACATATGGAAGCTGGCTCTTTTCCCGCGTTAAATCGCGGCAAGACAGATGTCAGTTAAGTATGTAGTGGAGAAAAATGCCCCACCTGTGCCAAAACGAAGTGGTAAGTTGCCCCGACGTCACGATGATAGACTTACCCGAGTCCAACATCTCCGAACGCCTCCAGCTTCCAGTCTCCCCCAGCGTTACGTCCCTTTTTCCCGGTTTGGAAGCGTTTAAGATTCATCATCATAGGGTTTTGCTCTTGTAGTGTAGAGTTCCTCGTATTCAGAGCCAATCTTGTACGTGCGTAGTGATCGCGTGAACTAGGCACTCAGGTGCATATGAGAGTTGGACATTTGTTCTCGTATGTACACCTGTGGGATCCCAATCGCACTTACCAGAGTCCAACCTACCTTCTATTGACGACTTCGATCCGCCCATCATCGTCAACGACGCAGGCCATCACGCTCTCGAAATCGACGAGGAGTCGAGACCGCTTATGTGTTAAATTTCTGTCATTCCGTACACACGGTTCTATTCGGGAAGAAATTTAATGTAGACTGGTGATCTGATGGAAACACAATTGTGTATATCGATGGGTCCAACTTAGGGAGCAAGATGCCACAGCGTTTATGTACAACAGGACTCTGATACCAGCTTATGGATCCGTTCTCTGCGAATCAAGGGTTGGCGAAGGGTCAGAGGATTGGCGCGAGCAGACTGGGGATAAAGCAGGACGCCAACGACAACCTAAAGTTCACTCTAATTAAAATCTTCGCATTTTCCTTGAGAAAGGATAGGATCGAGAGAATATTTCCACTGGGCTGTGTGGATTCGTACAGTCGTCATTCGAGATGCCAGTGAAGACTTCGAAAGGTATAACTCGCACTGGGATCGGATAAAAGTTTAGGCTCTGTCGTTGGTGAACCATTGGAACTTCAGAATTGTAGAGCAGCATTCCGTCATGATCACGAGAGGTCGGCAGACCTTTTTTCTTAAAAAAAAACAGATCAGACCAAATATAGAACTACAACTAGTACAAGCGGAAGGAGGACCGAAGACCCGCTCATATGGAATACAGGTGATAATTACTTATAAGGGACACCTGAACATTATGTATGGGCTGTGCTGGGGTGAGAATGAGAAGCAACCTCTGATATTAGCTCTCTTTCGGTGGTGAACGCTTGAACTGCCACATGTATTCAAGTTCACCGATTTTGCCCAACTATACGTCAAGTCCTCAACAGAATAGGTGAGAGGTGGGGGGTAGAATTTGATCCCTGTGACTTCGATTGTCAAATATCTTTGCATTGCTTTACATGCCAGTGGGAGGTATCCTTCAGTTGAGCTGAGATCAACAAGAAAGGAGGATGTATCGAGACGAATTTTCTTAACCTCTCGAAGTATATTGCAATTCTCAGAGGCTGTGGAGAACAACTCAGCTGCGATATAAAGCTGCGAACCAGTTTGACGCCGAGCTGGGTTGAGCGTAAGTACCATTCAGCTCAGCTCCCGGCATCATTATGGAGATCTCGATGAAGGACCGGGAAATGCCGGTACACCTCAACGTGTCATGTTGTTCGCTATTCCTAAGAAAAGAACGCGTGAGTGATCGTCTTTACACCCACTGATCTAAAGGGCTACAGGGTTCATGCTGTAATGATATCTAATAGGCCAGCTTTTGGAGGCCGCCCTTGAAAAATTTCTGCCTGTCGTCCGGAACCTAATGGGGTTTTCTTGACTGCCCAAGAAGCAGAAGTAGACGATGTCGATGAATTGAGACTTCTGTTAGCTAAAGCAGGTGACTTTTCATTATCCAAAACTAGATCCACGCCACTATAACTTAGTATAAGTCGCTCCGTCCGTTTCAGTTTTTTTTTGATCGCTCCCCGTCCTTCTCTGCTGTGTCCTCCTCGTGCGACCCTCTGCTCATCGTCAAAATGGTCGATTGGAATTCCCCCGTCGAACTTGCCAGGGATGCTAGTAAGATATCCATTCATTGTCGCCCACGCTCAAGCGCTAAATGGAGCACACGACCTTCAGAGGCATTCGACAGATTCATGCACACCCTGCTCGGCTTGTATATGTTGGTTTTTTTTGCCTTGCGTTGAGCCCGATGTATGCTGATTTTAATTCGCATATAGCTGGGAATGGGTGGTTTCCTTGGACTTCGACTGGCAATACATATCTGGAAAGAAGGCATTTCGCTGGCCAATGGTCTGTTCCAATGCGTTTCTATAACAATGACTGGTTCACGTCTGCTCAGGTCTTCTATTTCTTGAACCGATATTGTCTATTGTTCGCTTTGATAGGGATGTAAGTCTGGTCTGCGTGTCTTTTACTCAACCAATACTGATATTATCTTCCAGTGCCATCGGATTTAATGTTACTACGTGAGTCGGCGGGCCAATTGCGACAAGATCCCTTTAACGCTCTCCCTAGCGAAATCAATTGTCAAGGATTGTACACTTTCAACCAGGTATCTTCAATATATGCCCTTCCTTCCCTCATAAAAGGCCTAAAAGTCCGATCAGTGCTTCGGGAATGCCGCGATAGGCCTCGCCAGCATCAATCTTTCACTACGAACGTACGTGTCGATGATTAAAGGCGCATATATCCATCTCATATTCCCTTTTTTGTAGCATGGCAGTCTGGTCAAGGCGTTGGTTCATCGTCGTTCCGCTTGTTTTGATTATCCTCGGACATTGGTCCTTACTTCTGCATGGTGTGGATATAATTTAAATCCTACAATGATCGTTGCTAATTGAAATGGTATAGGCATCCTTTTGAAGGCTACGTGGGTACCTGGACAAGGTTGTGTAATTGTAGAAACGCAGAGTACGATCCTTGCGGCTACATTCATCTATTCGATGGTTTTCGACCTCATCGTTCTATCCTTGACGGCCTTCAAGTTGCTCTCTCCCCCAGCTGGGCGTTCTAGGCTAGTTGAGCTCATCTTCAATGATGGGTTGATTTATTTCGTAATTGCGTTAGTTATTTCAATTTTATTCCAAGAACTTGCTCACTCTGGCCATTCAGTTTCCTGGCTAATTTGATCGCCACTGTACGCATTTTTATCGCTTCTTTTTCCTTGCCTGATTTTCGATAGATATTTATGCTTATGAACCTCAACCCCATCATGTCAATTATCGCAAACGTCCCTGCTGCGATTGCGTCTTCGGTTCGTGTCACTTAATTCCTGGTTTCCTCGTGCTCAATGACATTATGGTAGATTGTTGCTTGCCGTATTGTTCGACGGTTGAGTAACTTTACGTCGGAAGGTCCACAGATGTTCCCGTACGTCATTCGCCCCATGCATTACTCGATTCTAACTACCTTTTAGCTCCACAACGCAAGGATCTACCATTGCCTTCCGATCCAATAAGTCCGGTATTCGCCCTAAGGTTTCAACCAAAGTTTCAGCTATAAAATCGGAAGGTGTTCACGTCCAAGTCCGTTAATTTTCCCATTTTAGTCACGCAATACCCATTCTTATGACGCTATGAATTTTTAGATGGAGACATTCGACAGCCCAACTGATAAGAGTGTATACATGGGCTACGATGTCAGTGGAAAAGTGGCCGGTGTCGACGGCTACGATCCAGAAGCCCAGAATATTAGGGACGAATTCAAGAGGCCACCTTACTAGTTTTCGTCGACACCACCACGTTACGCAAAAGTATTATCAGCCTTTCGCCTTCCAGTTACGTCAAGCATCCTCCGGTCCACATTGCATGAAATCAGTACCATTAACATCAACCTTCTCCACGGATATCCTCAACCCCATCCTCTCACTCGTTATCCTTCTTTCTTTCCAGAAACCTGTCATTCAGTTCTTCACCGTTCTGATACACACGCGGTCATTTCTCATTTTAGTGGCGTCTTCAATTGTTGTTGTTCTTCTGGCGACTTGGACTTGATATATGACATCGTTGTTTGCCCAATGCCCGCCACTTCTACAAAGATGCCTCCAGTTTGATCAAGACTGTTCCACCTTCCGCTGTGATGGGTTCCTGTTCTTTCTTACATCCTCCTTTACTGTCCCTTGCGCTTCGAATTCCCGCGCCTCCCTTCTAACCCCCGTGCATACCCCACCTTTCATCACTTCCTTTTTGTCCCCCTTGTTGCCCGATCATGATTGGCGGTACCCCTTCTAGGCGGATTTTTATTATTATGCAGCCGGGACTAGCCCAATGTTTCATTTCCTTCGAACAAAATCAGTCCTGTAACATTATCTCTGTTGTACATAAATAGAACACTTGTAGACTTTAAAATTATCAGCTATCCGCTGGTACTAGTATGCCACCGCCGCTTTATGGGCGTGAGGATAGATAGCATGAAGGTTTTGACGCGGAAATTTTTAGTGTGATCATGATCGGACGTATGTAGGTTGTTCGATAATGGAATGGGAATAGAAGGGAGGGCCTAGGTACTGAGTCCCCTGTTGCCCCTTCTTGCGCTCTTCGGGGTTCCCGCTTTACACGGCGTTTATCATGGATGTCATGGTTGTCTCGGTTGTCTCCAGTTCCATACCTACAAGGAACTAACTTAGAACGCTTGATTGCTTTGCCAGTCAATTACCTGGGACTCAGGTAAGAATACATGTGACGCCACTAAGCTTTTGGGTGCATTATTCTGCTCCGAATCAATAACTTCAGTTGTGGGTCTCGATTTCCTTCGGTGAAAGTCGTTCGCCCGAGGATTATTCATTATTCTCATGACTACCTGTAAGCTGTGGACCTTGAACTATTACTAATCTTTGAAGAAACAGAAGGAAGAATGTTCTATGGAATTAGTTTGAGAAGATAAAGGGGGAAGTGTCGTAAACTGGCAACAAGATTTTTTTTTTCTTATGGGCTCCATTTACCATGGCATTCGGTCGTGATCCACGGGCACTGAGTGGGATGTATATAACTGCCTATACTTAATCCTCGGTGGAAGGCTCCTTCCGTTAGTTCATAAACGCAGCTGAGCGCGGTCAGAAGATTCAAGCTTGATGACATTTTATTACATACATGACACACAAGAATTTCTCTTCGGCGTCAATGCTTTTGGGTGTTTGTGTGTGTGCCACGATGTCTTTCTTAGTGGTAATAAAAAATGATCGAAGAGATATTTTCGGGAGAAAATATAGTCTATATACTGCAATATTGTTAGAGATTTAGGGTCGTTCCAATGTTCAATGCTGGTTAAACGTTGAACACTGAAACCGTCAAAGCCGTGCACATGGCACCATGATGAAAAATAATTAAGATTAAAGCTCCGATGGAAATTTAATTCCTCTCACCACAACAGACCACACATGGCTTCAATTTTTTTTTTCGTTCATATAAAGACGCTATGTGGACTTCCAGTCCTCCACCAAAAGTATTGGGCTCGTCGCGAACAGTGAGTGATTGAATCCACATTCCCCCCCCTTTCCTACCCGCCTTGTATGCTTGATGTGTCCCTTATCGGTGTTGCGGCGCTTTATGGTATGCGTAGTGTGGATAACCCGTGGACCTTGGAGTGGTTTACGTTCCACCACGTTCCACTCAGAACTCTTGTCAACCTCGGGTCGATGGCGTCCCTTCCAGTCCTTGGCAAATGTACATTTCGTATGCTCATGACCATTCGCTGGGTACGTCAGAGATCCTCGTCGGCGGCCTACGGCCACGAACGGGTATATCGTTCATGATATTGGAGTCAGTTTAACCCACTGACTCCAGGTGGTTTAGTCCTTCATGACGAATGATTGCCTGCGCAACTCCGGAAGACCATTCATATGTGGGAGGAAGACTTGAATTGACATACGAGGGGGCCATATCAACCATTGCAAAGTTTATCTTCCGCTGTATTGTTTGTCGAGTTGGCTCCGGCATTCGCTTATTCATATTCATATTTCAAGCTGACGTTTTCTTGCCATATGCTCCTCAACATCGTCCTTTTTTCCCTCACTGATTGAGACGCTCCCAGGGATTTGTTTATCATACTGTGTCGACAATCCAGTGGACCAATTGAAGATTTTTGAATAGTGAACATCTCTTGTCAGTCCTCAAGGTGAGTCTCCTTGCGCATTAGATAATATATCTTGATGGGGGCCCTATCGGTGTTGCGGTCTTGAAGCGCAATAACAGTATTAACCTATCTGTTATATTGTGAAGGAGCCTTCATGTGGAGTGTCTTATTGATGTTTCATAGTCCAGCTGTGTCGTGTTTGCACGATCCACTTGAATATTTGGTCATCTAGTGAAAGGGCGTGATCCACGATTTACCCCATTTCTGCTGGGAATAATTCCCTGGTGTTGACTCCAATGTTGATTCAGTGGTTACAATCTGGATAAGTCGCTACATTTCTAGGGCGACGGAGTTTTTCTCCAACATACGAGGGTCTCATGAGATACTTTCTTTCCCAATTCATCTTTTTACTGGACTCGTGAGCTGACTTATGAACTATTCAGGTCTGTGGTCTTGAGCTTTTGAGCTTGGAAGCTGAGTGCCACTCTCGCATCAAAATGTTGATGATTCGATTTTATCCCCCTTGATCCCCACTTTTGTTTTCAGCAAATTATCGCCCATGAACAGAACTAGCTGTACGTTGAGTATGTCACTTTAGACTTGTTGCATTTTCTTTTTTTTTTTTTTTTTGCTTGAACGTTCCTTGTGTAGAACCCCTATCGTGCTCCGTCGTGAGTTTCCTCTGGCACCTACTGCCAGGTGGTTTCGGAATAACAATGAAGTTTGGCATTGAACTGGAAGACCACTGTTTCTCCCAGTGGACTTCGATGCTCAGCTGGGAGTCATCCCTTGTCAGATAATGCCAGTCAGCCGTGGGACTCGAGACGGGTTGGTTGGGTCATGTTCAAGTACGCGTCCCCAAATCTCGGTAATGCATTGGATTAGTTGCCCAGGTGAGAGTCGCTGGCAAGCATGAGTGTCATTTTACCTAGCAGTCGTCCGAGAGAGGTTACAGCCAGTCGATTTAATTTCGCGCATAGCTCAGTGGTGGTTTGCGCGATCGCTTATTTCCTAACCCCTGATGGACCGTACAACTGCAGGAAAGGCAGGTTCCGGTTCTCTGGGCGTTGCTCGATCCACATCTTTCATTATCTTAGGGATTGCCTCTCTAACATTTTGGGGGGTCAATTGCTCGACAGAGTCATAAAAGGCGCCGAGAGCGACATTTGATAAGGAACCCGAAATATTGGCTCTGTATCTAAAGATTAACAGGTAGGATATATATTGAAAGCTTAACCGGTGTTCTTCGATATTGTAATTCACCATCTATTCTATAGTCACGAGGGTCCCTCTATTCGTGTTGATCGTCGAGTTGGAAAAAATGGACGTGTGGGTGTGGATGTATACTCATTGTTTAACACGGTTCTACCGTGGTTCACTTCTATAGAAGGTACTTTAGTATTGCGACTTTGGCAGCAAGACCTGCCCGGTGGTTTATGCAATTACTGCAGCGTCCCAAACACTCGATGCAAAGATTCAATCGCCAAAGGTGTTGAAGTGGACCAGTCTACCTTAAGTTCCCGATTACCTGTCATATGCTTAGAGACAGCCTGAGAGCTTGCCTTATCAGAGGGCCTCCAACTTACCACTGTCATAAAGACCATTGAACATGAGCCGGGAGAAAAACCAGCGGGTCGGATTTGGTATCGCATGGATAGGTAATGGGCGCCTAAATTATACTTGGCGTAAATTTAATCTATCTCTGTATTGCTACCTTTCCCAAAGCAATAGTTTACAGGTTGAGACAATTGTTCTCTCTACTAACTCCGAGAAACATATCAACCGGAAGGATACGAAGTTGGAATCATGGGAGTTTAAGAATCTCAGCCGCCAATGGCGGTCTAGAGATAAACGAGGTTAAAGGTTTCAAGTAAGCATCCAATTATTGTCCGTTTACTTGCATATATGGTATTTCTTCATACTTGCAAAAGATAATATTCCAAAAAACCTTTGCTAAAGCGGGAGAAGTTAGCATCCACGATGTGTGTTGTCAAACCTGCACCTGCTTCACATTCTGACTTCGCAAACATGTGGATTTTTGGACGTTGCTAGTTCTCAATTGACAGTCAAGTTCAGAAGCTTTCGCACTGGGGATCAGATGAGCCGGATCTCGTGGAATTCCTTAGGAAGTGGCCACTGGCGGCCCGCCAAACTTGAGTGCGAGCTGGAAGTGAATGAGCAAATCGAAAAATAAATTTTTGTTCCACACTCACCGGAGATTCAGAATTTTGTTTGTTGGTGGAGAGCGGCGAGAGTTAGAAAGATTTTTCAAACAGCGCACATCAGGAGGGTCGTGCATTTTTGTTCTTTGCCACCGCTAATAAAATTTCTATTAAAAAATCTCTCTTCTTCGTACGAAGTTCTAGACCACATTCAAAGACACGAAATAGTCTGGAAGGTAACCCTCAACAAAGAATGGTTTCCAGTGGCCGAAAGATGGAGCAACAGAAAGAGGATTGAAATTTCGGTGAACCTCTGCTATCCCTGAGATGATGGATGTGGAATGGAAAAAGGGTCCTATCGAAAACCCGCTGAGGATTCCAGAACCTCAAGATCAGTCGATTTCTACCATAAATATTGAAATACTGCGCTTTCACAACATATCGAGAGCCTTTTGGAGTTCGTCTCTTGCCGAATACTTCCATGGTAATTCCCATCCCTTCTCTATTGACCTTCCCAACTCACTTAGTAGACCAAGTGCGATGGGGTCGCCCTCTCGAATATCTTCAAAACCAGGTGCACTGAACTCATAGCGGACCCCTTGATCCCTAGATTTATCCACGAACGAGCTTGCGAACGGGAGTCTAATGGCTGTATATGCACTAGTTACTCTGTGAATATCTTTGCTCCCTTGGCGAAGTAGTTTATTGAGGAGGTTCGCGAAGATGTATGCATCCTTGCGAAAATCGGTCAATTCTCGTATCCGAGCTTCAATTGACCACACTCACTTCT
>Ga0307509_10012664_pt1 | contig 10064 bp, 9 predicted proteins | sample 10_EM_MG_FD_202245 | JGI IMG/M metagenome (GOLD analysis project Ga0307509, IMG submission 202245) | Populus trichocarpa ectomycorrhiza microbial communities from riparian zone in the Pacific Northwest, United States - 10_EM | ecosystem: Host-associated > Plants > Roots > Unclassified | place... | reverse complement strand
ATCTGGGGCAGTTCGCAGTAGACGTCGGGCGGTAGGCGCCTCATGCCGAACAGGATGGCGCCTTCGAGCTGCGGTTCCTCGGGTAGCTCGTCGAGCGAGACTCCCTTCGGCACGACGTACCCGAAGTAGCCCACGCCCACGGCTTGCCTGAACTCGAAGAGAGCGGTGGGCATGCGGGGTGTCTGTGCGGGATGGATGGTGATGGTGCCTTCCGCGGTCTCCAGGCCCCCCAGCACGCACTCGAGCTGGAGCGCGGGGTCGTCGCAGAACAGGATCCGCCCGAGGTCGTCGACCTGTTCGAACTGATACGAGCTCATCTCCTGCGGCCCTCCGGTTGGTTGCCGTTCCGCGTCCGCGAAGCAGACGCCTGGATGTTGAACCATCTTATTGAAGGATCGTTGAACGATCCACACATCCAGCAGTTCCTGCAGATCCCGCTCGTCCTCGGCCTGACCTTCGCCCTGTGGCGGCCCGCAGGGCTGCTCCTGCGCCGGTCCTCGTGACGTACCAGGGCCATCGCCTCGGCCTCGACGTCGATGACGGCATCCCGCTGCTCGGCGAGGGTTGGAGTGAATCGGCGGGCCAGTTCATGAATTCGCGCTGAATCGCGGCTGACACTTCACGGGGACAGGGCACCCGCGCGAAAGGACGCACAACCAAGGACACGGAGCGAGGGTCAGACGCTGTGCCGGAATCCGGATCCATCGGTTTCCGCCACCTCAATTTCCCCCAACTCCCTTACGTTCCACGGAGGTTGTGCGATGTCCTCTCGTTCTTCCCGGCGCCGTACGCCGCGTTCCGCTGCGGCGCTGACGCTCGCTCTCGGCACCGCGCTGCTCGCCCCGCTGTTCCTCGCCGGGACGGCGGACGCGGCCACGGCGCCGGCCACCGCCGCGCTCAACTCCGGTGGCCAGGAGGTCGTTTACACGGCCGCCGCGGGCCAGGCCAACAAGGTGGTCGTCACCGCGTCGACGGCAGACCTCTCGACCATCACCTACGTCATCGACGACGTGGTCACCATCAAGACGGGCACGGGCTGCACGTACCCCACCGCCTCGGACCACACCAAGGTCAGCTGCACGGTCACCACCCTGGACAGCCAAGACCCGTACCCCACCGTGCAGTTGACCCTCGGCAACGGCAACGACACCCTCGCGTACCACAACAAGACGAACCAGACCTACTACTTCGCCTCGGTCGACCTGGGCGCCGGCAACGACCAGGCCACCGACGACGGCAGCGTCGACGGCAACTACGTCTCGGGCGGCACCGGCAACGACGCCCTCACCCTGGGCAAGTACTCGGTGGGCTGGGGCGACGACGGCAACGACACCCTCAAGGCCGCCGCCGGCACCATCGCCCAGGGCGGCAACGGCAACGACACCATCTCGACCACCGGCGACGCGGCCGACGGCGGCGCCGGCAACGACGTCATCATTGGTGGCGCGGGCGCCCAGAGCCTGACCGGCGGTACCGGAAACGACAGGATCCACGGCGCCGCCGGGAACGACTTCATCTACGGCGGCACGGGCAACGACGTCCTCTACGGCGATGCCGGCGCCGACACGATCTACGGCAACTCCGGCAACGACACGCTGTGGGGCGGCACGGGCACGGACACCCTGTCCGGCGGGCCGGGCCGCAACGTCGTCCACCAGAACTGACGCACGCCGACCTCTGAGCACCGGCTCAGGGCGTGGTGTAGGTGACCACGACCCGGGCCGGGAAGCGGAACGCGCGGGAGACGAGCGTGGACTGCTCGACGGTGACGGCGACGGCGGTGCCGTTGGCGGCGGTGGAGTGATACGCCCAGGCGGCCTCGCGCAGCGACGAACCGCACAAGCCGTCCGGCAGCGCGAGCGCGTCGTCGTCGACCGCGGGCTCCCCGTACTTCTTGTCGAACAGTTCCTTCCCCGCCGGGACGATGCCCGCGCGGCGCAGGTAGTCCGGTACCAGCCCGCTCGTGAAGGTGACTTGAGCGCCGCCGTTGTGCGTGTAGTAGTGGACGTCGGACGCGTCGGTGGGGATCGTCGCGCCCCCGGCGGAGATCACGCCCGGCAGCCTCAGGTCGCTCCCGGCGCACGCCCGCGCGTCCCCGAACGGGTGGAACAGCTCGTCCCGGAACAGCCAGACGATCCCGCCGGCCAGCACCGCGAGCACCAGCACGACCATCCCCAGGCATGACAACCGGCGTCGCCGTCCGCCCCCGTCACTCATGAACGCCCCCATCCCTCATGAACGTCCCCCTCGTTCGCACCGGCCGACACCCTGCCAGCAGCGCCTTCGCGCGACAACTCCTTTCCCTTCTGTCACAGCCATGTCATACGCTGCCCCCAGCAGCCGCGCCCCGCGCGTCACCGCGTCTCTCATCCGCGGTCACGTCCGGGTGTTGCGCGGCGCTCTCAACTCCCGGTCCCCGGACCGGTTTTCCTTGTGGGGGGAACAGCACGTGCGGATGCGCAGCATCTCGACCGCGACAGCGCTCGCGGTCCTTTTCGGCTCGGCGGCGCTCAGCGTCGTAGCCACCGGTACGGCCTCGGCCGCGACCGCGAGCGTGACCACGCCCGGCGGTCTCGTCGCGGACGGCGCCCTCAAGCGGGTGTTCGTCGGCGACCGTTCGGCCGGGACGATCGCGGCCACGGACTACTCGGGCAACGTCCTCGCCTCGGTCGGCGGGATCAGCGGGGTCTCCGACCTGGTCCTGTCCGACGACGAGACCACCCTGTACGCGGCGGCCCAGGGCACGCACGAGATCGTGGCGCTCGACCCGGCCACCCTCGACGTCAAGGCCCGCTACCCGGTCGCCACCACCACCGGCCCGCGCTACCTCGCCTTCACCGCGGGCAGGCTCTGGTTCACCTACGGCGACCAGTGGGACGGCGACCTGGGCTCCGTGGATCCCGCGGTGGACCCGGCGAGCGGCACCGACCCGGTGACGCTGACGCAGTTCCCGACCGAGGGCACCTCGGTGGGTCTCTGGGGCCCGGCGCTGCTGGACACCGACCCGCTGCGGCCCGGTGTCCTGGCCATCGGCCAGACCGGCGGCGACTCCACGGACTCGATGGCCGTGGTCGACGTGTCGAGCGGCACGCCCACGCTCACCGCCTGGTACTTCGGCGACTACACGCTCAACAGCGGCATCGCCGACATCGACCTCGCCGCCGGCGCGGACCAGGTACTGGTCAACGGCCATGTGGTGGACGCCTACGCGAACGGCACGTTCACGCAGGCGACCAGCCCCTTCCCGGCCGCCGAGCGGGCCGACGTCGCCCGGGACGGATTCGTCGCACAGGCCAGCGGGAACACGGTCACGACGTACCGTCCGAGCGGCTCGAAGCCCGTCCACACGTACAGCGTCGGCTCCTACGGCACGGCCGACCTGACCTGGGCTCCCGACGCGTCCCGCGTCTTCGTGCTGGCCCAGACGTCCACCGGCGGCTACACCCTCAAGGCGCTGACCGACCCCGAGAAGAACGTCCCGACCCTCACGGTCAACGCCCCCTCCTCCGCGCCCCGCGCCAAGAAGCTCACCGTCAGCGGCAAGCTGTCGGCGACGTTCGCGCTGCCCGCCGGGGCGAAGCTCCAGGTCACGCGCACCGACCTGGAGTCCACGAAGGGCAAGGCGCTGCCCGCCGTCACGGTGAAGTCGAACGGCACCTACTCCTTCACGGACACCCCGCCGGCCGGCGGCACCGTCACGTACAAGGTGAGCTACGCGGGCGACTCCGGGCACGCGGCGGTCAGCGCCTCCGACAAGGTCGCCGTCTCCCGCTCGGCGACGACCCTGAGCCTGAACAACAACGGCAAGCTGTACGGCTACGGCGCCGACGTGAAGTTCACCGCGCACCTCGGCAAGACGTACAAGAACCGCACGGTCGCGATCTACTCGGACCCCTTCGGCAGCGACAAACCGAAGAAGCTGGTCAAGACCGGCAAGGTCAACTCCAGCGGCAACATCTCGGTGACCGTCGACATGACCCGCGACACCGCCGTCAGCGCGGTCTTCGCCGGTGACGCCCGCAACGCGTCCAAGACGGTGAAGGTCACGGCCTACGCCAAGGTCAAGGTCTCCACCGCGATCACCAAGCACTACAAGAAGGCGAAGATCGGCTCGACCTCGTACTACTGGTTCCACAAGAACTCCGCGCCGATCATCACGACGACGATGACCTACTACAAGAACCGCCAGGAGCGGCTCGACCTGCAGGTCTACTACCAAGGCAAGTGGTACTCCTCCGACTCGGAGTACTTCGGCCTGGGCACGAACGGCAAGGCCGCCGTGAACCTCGGCGCCCCCGGCGAGTCCGGCATCAAGGCCCGCATCCGGGCCGCGTACATCAACGGTTCGTCCGGTGACAGCGTCAACTCGACGACGTACAGCGACTGGAAGTACCTGTACTTCTCCAACTAGCAGCGATTCGGCGCCTGTTCGGCAGGTGCGGGGCAGCCCCGCTTCGAGGACCACGTGTCCTCGGGGCGGGGCTGTTCTCATTTGGGCGGGAGCGGCGTGTCCAGTCCCGTCATGAGCTGCGCGTACGCCTGTTCCGCGGCCGTGACGGCGTCGGCGTACGCCTCGTCGGCGGTGCGGCCGGAGGACATCGTCCGCCAGTTCTCCAGGGCGAGTTCCTGCTGGGTGAGGACCAGGTGCGTCGCGGCCAGGCGGCGGACGAACTCGGTGGCGTCGCCGCGGGCGGGGAGGGCGTCGGCGAGCGCGTCGATCTCCTGGCTCCGGTAGCGCTGCACCAGACCGATCCGCAGGCTCGGCGTGCCGTACAGCAGGTCCATGAAACCGAGCACGTCCGGGTGGTCGTTCAGGCCGGTGATCGGGTCGCGGGCGGCGAGGCGGGCCAGGAAGTGGGCGCGCAGGGCGGCCGTGGGCGTCTGGCCGGGCGGGCGGGCGCCCACGACGCGTGCCGCTTCGCCCAGGTGGTCGGCGAAGCGGTGCAGGACCAGGTCCTCCTTGGTCGGGAAGTACCGGAACAACGTGGCCTTGGAGACCTCGGCGGCCGCCGCGACCTCGACGACGGACACCTCGTCGAAGCCCTTCTCGCGGAAGAGGCGGAGGGCTTCGTGCGCGATGAGGTTCCGCGTGCGTTCCTTCTTGCGCTCGCGCAGACCGGCTGGTTCGTCCATGCCGATCACTTTACCAGGCGAATGAGACTCGGGATCGAATGAGACCGAGAATCTTCTGATACTCGGTTGCATTTTCTCTTCGTTCGGTGTTCCCTGGATGCAACGACGACGAGAGGACCGCCATGAGCGACGACGCCGTACGGGACGAAGACGTCCTGATCGTGGGCGCCGGACCGACCGGCCTCACCCTTGCCATCGAGCTGGCCCGGCGCGGTGCGGGGGTGCGGATCGTGGACGCGGCCCCGGCCCCGCACCGGGAGTCCCGGGGCAAGGGCCTGCAGCCGCGCACCCTGGAGGTCCTGGAGGACGTCGGCGTCACCGAGCGCGCCCTCGCCACGGGGACGACACGACTGCGCTACCGCAAGTACTTCGACGGTGCGTTCGTGAACGACACCGACCGCCTCGCCGAGGCCTCCCCCACACCCGACGCGCCGTACGAGCGAGGGGTCCTCATAGGGCAGTGGCAGGTGGAGCAGATCCTGCGCGAGCGGCTCGCCGATTTCGGGATCACCGTCGAACTCGGCACGGAGGCAACGGGGTTCGAGCAGGACGAGGACGGCGTCACCGCCGTCCTCGCCGACGGGGAGCGGATCAGGGCCGGCTATCTCGTCGGCTGCGACGGCGGGCACAGCCGGGTGCGCAAGGCGATGGGGGTGCGCTTCGACGGCACGACCGACGAAGCGCAGTCCATGGTCGTCGGTGACGTCGAGGCAGAGGGGATCAGCCGGGACGTCTGGCACCAGTGGTTCACGTCGGACGGGGGCGTGCTGCTGTGCCCCATGCCGGGCACGAACTCCTTCCAGTTCCAGGCCGGACCCGAACTCGACGCGAGCGGCGATCCGTTGCCGCCGTCACTGGAGAGCTTCCAGCGGATCTTCGACCGGCACGCGCGCGTGCCCGGCGTCACGCTGACCGACCCGACCTGGCTCTCCCTCTGGCGGGTCAACGTCCGCATGGTCGACCGGATGCGCGTCGGCCGGGTCCTCCTGGCCGGGGACGCCGCCCACGTCCACCCGATCGCGGGCGGACTCGGCATGAACACCGGCATCCAGGACGCCTACAACCTGGGCTGGAAACTCGCCCTCGCGAGTGCCGGACGGGCGGGACCCGGGCTCCTGGACACCTACGAGGAGGAGCGTCTCCCGGTGGCCGCCTGGACCCTGGGCATCAGCACCGACCTGTACGCCCGAGTGCTGGAAGCGGTCAAGGAACCGGGCACCGGCGTCGAGGCCGCCGCCGCGCCCCCGATGGGCACGGGCTACCGCTGGAGTTCCCTGGCGGCTCCGGCCACCGCGGGCGACCCCGCCGTCCTGCGCCCGGGCGACCGCGCCCCCGACGCCCCCTGCCTGGACGCCTCCGGTGACCCGGTCCGGCTCTTCCAGGTGTACGCCGACCCGCGCTTCACCCTGCTCGGCTTCGGCACCGAACTCGCGGACGCGGTCGGCAAGTTGGCGGTCGAGCACGCCGACCTGCTGCAGGCGTTCACGGTGGACGGCGACGGCGGCGCCGACCTGCACGACCACGAGGGCCACGCCCGACGCGCGTACGGCATCGAGGCCGCCCCCGCACCCGACCCCACCCTCGTCCTGATCCGCCCCGACAACCACATGGCACTGCTCACCAGGGACCCGGCAGAGATAGCGAACTATCTAACTCAGATCACCACATTCACCCCGAAAGAGTGATACTCGGAGTATGAGCATGGCAACGTATGAACTGCTGGCCGCGTCGCACAACACGCTCAACGTGGGCGCTGCCTTTCTCGGTGGCCTGGTGATCGCGGGCGCGCTGGTCTGGGCCATCCATTTCGGCATGAAGGTCCGGGACCAGGAACTTCCACGGCCGCTCCCCGAGGAGCAGCCCCACCTCCCCGCGGGCGGCGCGATCCACGAGATGCGCGAGATGCGGGAGCCCGACGAGATGCCCGTCGCCTCGGAGGAGAAGGAGCGGCTGATGCCGTACCAGCTCCACCACTCCGGGACCAGAACGGGCAAGGACCAGAGCCGGCTGCGCTGGCTGCCCGGGAGGAGCGGTTCCTTCGGGGGCGGCGGCATAGGCCACGTGTGACCTGATCCAGGGTTCACCCCGGGTCGGCTCACACCTCCGCCGCGGGCAGCGTCACCTCGAACCGGCAGCCGCCCGACACATTCCGTACGGCGGCCCGTCCCTGGTGCGCCTCGACGATCCCGCGCACGATCGCGAGCCCCAGCCCGGCCCCGGCGGGCGGGGTCCGGGCGTGCGTGCCACGCCACCCGGTGTCGAAGACACGCGGCAGATCGTCCTCGGGGATGCCACCGCAGCCGTCCGTCACGGACAGGACGACACCCTCGGCGGTCCGCTCGGCCGCGACAGCCACCGTGCCGTCGGTCGGCGTCCGGCGAATCGCGTTGACCAGCAGATTCCCCAGCACCCTGCTCATCTCCTTGCCGTCCACCTCGACCGGCACCGGCTCGATGCGGTCGCCGACCAGCCGTACGCCGTGCTCGCGCGCGAGCGGGTCCGCGCCGGCGAGGGCGTCGCCGATCAGGTCGTAGAGGGACATGCGGGAGCGGGTGAGGGCGAGGGAGCCGGCATGGATGCGGGAGAGTTCGAAGAGGTCGCCGACCATGTCGTTGAGGCGTTCCACCTCGGTGCGGATCTGCCGGAGGTAGCGGTCGGGTTCGGCGGCGACCCCGTCCTCCAGGGCCTCGGACATCGCGCGCAGACCGGCCAGCGGGGTGCGCAGATCGTGCGAGATCCAGGCGACGAGTTCGCGGCGCGAGGACTCCAACGCGCGCTCGCGGTCCCGGGATTCGGCGAGCTTGGCGCTGGTGGCGGCCAACTCGCGGCTGACGTCGGCGAGTTCGGCGGTGGCGGGGCGTGCGGGGGCGGAGTAGTCGCCGCCGTCGCCGAAGTCCCGGGCGGCGAGGGCGAGTTCACGGCTGCGGGCGACGACCCAGCGGCCGAGCAGCAGGGCGGTGAGCAGGGAGACGACGGCGGCCATCGCGACCACGGTGGTGACCACGGACAGATCGTGCCGGGACAGGAACATGGCCTGTGCCACGGCGAGCGTCCCGGCGAGCATCGCGGTCACGGCGACCGCGGCGACGACGGACACGGACGCGGTGAGCGACCGCCGCCGCAACAACCACAGGGCACCGGCACCGAGCACCCCGGCGGCGGCGGCTCCGAGAAAGGCGAACAGGGCGATGAGGAAGGCGTCACGCATGACCGGTCAGTCCCCCTCGGTGCCGGTGGGATCGAAGCGGTACCCGATCCCCCACACCGTCTGGATGAACCGCGGCCGCCCCGGATCGTCCTCGACCTTTCCGCGCAGCCGCCGTACATGCACCGTGACGGTCGACAGATCACCGAAGTCCCACCCCCACACCTCGCGCATCAGATCCTCCCGCCCGTACACCCGCCCCGGATGCCGGAGGAAGAAGGACAGGAGGTCGAACTCCCGGTGGGTGAGGGTGAGTTCGGTGCCGTCCTTGTTGGCCCGGCGGGCGGCGGGGTCCACGGCCAGTCCCCCGGCGCTCAGCGGTGCGGCGGACCCGACCGGCGATCGTGACCGCCGCAGCACCGACTCGACCCGCAGCACCAGTTCGCGCGGGCTGAACGGCTTGGTGACGTAGTCGTCGGCCCCGACCTCAAGACCCAGGATCCGGTCGTCCTCGTCACCCCGGGCGGTCAGCATGATCACCGGCACGGGCCCGCGTCCCCGCATCCGCCGGCAGACCTCCAGCCCGTCCATCCCCGGCAGCATCAGATCGAGCACGACCAGGTCGGGCCAGTGGGCGTCGGCCCGGGCGAGCGCCTCCGGCCCGTCCGCGGCCCGCTCCACGACATACCCGGCCCGGTCGAGATACCCGGAGACGACTTCGGCGACGGTCGGGTCGTCGTCCACGACCAGCACACGGGCACCGACCGCCCCGTCGACCTTCCCGGCCTTCTCGTACGACTGCTGCATGGGGCCAGCCTCGCACCCCACCCCCGCCGATGCCGCCCCGCACCGGCTCCGGGCGCCGGACGTCCTTGTTTCGTAAGAACCCCGGCGCCCGAGCTGTCCTAGCTCTGTCCCACCGCCGCCCTACTGCCGCGCGCCGTCCCGCCCCGGGCTGTACACCGCCAGTGCCCAGATCACGAACACGTCGACCGCGATCATGATGACCGACCAGATCGGCGCGTACGGGAGGAACATGAACTGGAGGATCGCGCTGAGGCTCGCGAGGACGATGCCGCAGACGCGGGCCCAGCTCATGCCGCTGAGGATGCCCCAGCCGGTGAGCGCGCCCACGGCGCCGAGGCAGATCAGGATGACGCCCCAGCCGGTGAGGTTGATGCTGTAGATGTAATCGCCGACGCGGGTGTACACGTCGTCCTTGGCCAGCGCGGAGATGCCCTGGAGGATGGCGATGACGCCGTTCATCAGCATCAGGACACCGGCGAAGACCGCGCCGCCGGCCGCGAGACCGCCGCCGGACGACGACGGGCCGTGGCCCCGGGTGCCGGGGGCCTGGCCGGGGCGTCCGCCGGAGTCGTTCCAGGCCGGGGGCTTCTCCTCGCCGCCCGCGGACGGCGAGTGCGGCTGCTGCGTCGAGTGCGGCTGCTGGGTCATGGCCGTACCCCACCTCTCTGTGGTGTGTGGTGCTTCGACCATCCGGCCGGGGTGCTGCCTCCACCAGGGGGATTACGCCATCCGGGTGACACCCGACGCGGCACCCGATTCGGGCCCCGGCCCCGCCCCCTCCTCCGGTTCCGCCGCCAGGAACTCCACCACCGCCAGCGCGAACAGCACCGCCAGCCCCAGTCCGACCACCACCCACCCCGTCGGACCCGACCACAGCAGATACGCGAGCAGCGCCGCGCCCACCAGCACCCAGCCGATCCACACCCGGAACCGGCGCACGAACGGCCCCACCGGCCCCGTCCGCAGCCCCGCCCCGTCG
>Ga0307509_10012662_pt1 | contig 10067 bp, 12 predicted proteins | sample 10_EM_MG_FD_202245 | JGI IMG/M metagenome (GOLD analysis project Ga0307509, IMG submission 202245) | Populus trichocarpa ectomycorrhiza microbial communities from riparian zone in the Pacific Northwest, United States - 10_EM | ecosystem: Host-associated > Plants > Roots > Unclassified | place... | reverse complement strand
ATAACCCCTTAGAATCAAGCCTTAATTAAGGTTTTATTTAAGGGATAAGGCTTAAGAAAAAAATTTGGGGTTAATAACCCCTTAGATACCAACACTGATATGATAGGCTCGACGTCTGTCTGATGAACATACAAACTAGGAAGCTGCTTCTGCACATACATGCCAACGAGGTTCGTTACTCGCACTTTCTGCCCTCGACTCGTCGAATTAATGATGAACTATTTAAAGAATATATGTCATCCTACCCCTGCGGTGATTGGCAAAGCTATCTCCATGTTTAGCCAAAACAATCAGGTCACGAAAACATCCCAGTGCATTCCAGCGATATCTATGACGGGGACCGGGCCCGCTTTCTATCGCATTCCGGTTACACCTGCTCTTCTCCAGGCCATTGAAGATGGATATTATCCCAGTGAAGAGACTGTTGCCCTCTGCTTCGTCCCACGCGTCCCAATCCAGGAAAATTACCTGCATGGAATGCTGTCATTGGACAATAGGAGAATTATACTTCAATCCCTCGAAGCCTTCAAGGCACTCATCGCCCGTGTAGGTCCCTAGTTTCTCATCTTATCGCTATGTCTCAAATTGCTCCCCCACGTTAACCCAGAAATGAACTCTGTCTTGAGAGTCCATTCAGTGAATAAAGACGTTTTTATTTTCAGAATTTGTTGCTCTTTATTGAATTCCAGATTTAACCTTGTGTTATATATTACTATCGTGGTGTTAGGCTCGGGGTTCACGGGTGATGGGTGACCCAAATCGCTATCGGTGTGAGGGAGCCACAGCTTGTACGCTTAGGATCTGCCTCGATCGACGATCTACGTGTTCCCTTTCACGGCAGGACCCTTCAATCCGAAACTGGTAGTTCCGACTCTTGAGTTCTTTCACAATTTCACCCTTTCACATTATCACGCGACGATCCCCTCAATTCGGTATACTCAAATGACTCACACATTTTATCTAGCTCATCTAAGATCTACTTTCTCAGTATAAAATACCACTTGTATTTTCGTAGTTTTTCCCCAGTTGAATACAGAACATTCACCTCACAGAGCCACTCAGCTTGAGAGCTAAGAAACCGGGATTTATTGGGTCAAAGCGAACCCTTTCTCGCCCATTCAATCGTTACTTGTGATATCAATCAATTCAATTGATTATGTCACGAGATTAGCGGAGCTAATCTCCCCTTATCTTATCTAGGATAAAACTTTCGAACTCTTCCGATTTCTGATAGTGTCCTAGATAAGATAAGGCGGGGAAGATTATCTCCGCTAATCTTGTGGGGTCCCAAAGTTACGGTAGATAGAAGAGAGGAGATCCTCGCGTGATAATGTGAAATAGTGAAAATGTGAATGAACCGGAGAGCGTTGGGGTCGTCGGGACTTCCAATTTTGGATTTAAAGGGTCCTGCGTGATTGTTTCGGGGAAATATGATAGTGTGAAATGGTGTACGTAGGGAAGATCTTCGATCGAATCCTTTGTGAGTTTGAATTGGGAAAAGAGGCCGCCGGGTGATGATATCGAGGGTTCTGGATGCGTTAAGGAATTCTCCTCGCTCAGTAAGTTCTTTATTTCGTGCTTACGCAGTATTGCTCCCTCACAGCAGCTCATGAGGGAAAAAGTGATTGAACATGCGGGGAATCCCCACCTTATTCTCAACGACGAGCATAATATTCCTCATGTTTTTATCACAGTCTCCCCGGCCATTGGGAATGTCATGTGTAATTTTTGGCAGATTATCCTTTCTTGATCATCGTAGCCAAGAAGGTGGAGGTGCGCCCCGAAATCATCGACGCGAGATTCCATAGATATCGGATTCTTTGCCAAGTTCAGGTGTTGAAAAAAGAGCCTAACATCCTTGGCTCGTGGCTGAGGAAGCGGAACGACGTTGAAGAACGCTGCGGCGTCGACTTCGGCCAGCGTGATATTGTTGGCGAGGAGGTCTTTTTTAGTCCAATGGCTGGCAGACTTTGCGTACCGTAAGAGGTTTGCCATAGTGGATTCAATGTTGAATTTTTGAACATCATCCGACTACAGGCGGGCGTGCTAAAAAATGGCACGTGAGTATTTCCCCAATGAACGCTTACGTAGCCTGCCCCAACAACTCAGCATTCAATAATCAGTCCACTAACGAGGATATAAATAGTACAACAAATGTCGATCGTTGATGTAATAAGCCTAGATAACAAGCACTATAACGGTATATACAAAGGGGGCTACATACTTCAGACGAAGAAAGAGTAACACAATATTTGAAAGTCGAATTGAATCAGGGGAGAAAAGCCTTTCCGTTGAGGTAATCGAAGATGCTGAAATGTGGATAGGACCCGGCGTTGGCATGTATTCTAGAATTTATAACCAGACCGATCAAATAAGAAATGAGGAACGTATGAGGAAGACGTACACTTGGATTCGCTAGGCATGAACTTAGAACTGGAGGGAAATGTAAGGTGCGATAACCTCAAAGCCTCAGGCGAGATGATGAAACAAAGTTGAGTAGGCGACAGAAAAAACGGAACAGACGATCTGTTTTCCGCCTTCCAGGTATGCCTCAAGGAGATCAGTGGGCCGAAGGATCCGCTGATCGCATATGCAGCGAGGGATATCTAGGAGGGGATAAAACATCCGAAAAATCAACACGAAAAAGCTGGCATAAAAAAAATCATCAAGGGGTGAAGCAAGACGAGGGAGGGGTTGGCAGTGGTTCCTGGAGGATAGAGTTTGCGTTATAGCGATGTCAGTATCGTTGTCAGAGAAGGTGACAGGCCAAAGCTTAGTTCCAACAGCCAGTCTCTATTTGACCCATCCCATTCTTTCATCCAATAAAACTTGGAAGAATACGGGATGTTAAGACATTTATAAAGAGAAACAGTCAAAATATCGTGCGAGCTTCCCGACACCAGGGATAGGACGACCTGACCAAAGAAAGCATATTACGACACTCAAGATCACAGACTCCATAAAGGACCATGCAAATTGTGTCCCCGTTGTTGGCGTAATCTTGACAGTACATCCACAATCGTGCAGCTCGTCGAACGGGGTCCAGAAAGGGAAAAATCGAGGAAGCCGCGAAGGAAACAAAACTCAAGGGGGAAGGAAGAAAGCGAAAAATCCCGACAAAATGCCACAACCGGAGGGTAGGAAAAATGACTCGGGGCTCGTGAGATCAATAGGTGTCCAACCAGAAAGCCCTACACGATGATGCAACATCCGGAGGACGTACATCTGGACAGATGCGATACCGAAGGTACATTTAAATCCAGAATGTTCCTGCTCAAAAATGAAAACGGTGGGCTTGCAAGAGAAATGGAGAAAATGACCAAGAGCCGTGTAACCCGAATCAAGCAGGGTAATAACTCAAGGGCACAAGGACATCAGGTCAAGATTGGCAGGCCCATGGTGAACAAGTCGACCTTCAAAAAAAAGGTTCCTCAGTACTAGAGAATAATATTCACCAGCGACAGTGGAGACAATGCAAACGGCAGATCTCACTCACTATTGCAGCTCGGAGTTCGGGATGGTGGGAGAAAGAAAAAATCATGTTAGCGCACGGACCAGGTTGGAGGACGTGTAATTACGTAAGGTGACACTTTCCCACACTCTTGAACATCTCATTCAACCACCATGGCAAATTGTCCGCGATCCGCTAAGTGTGCTGCCAACTGGACAAATACCGAACTTTTTGGTTTTAATATCAGGGTGGTCGATGTCGACGCTGCCACCTTCTTTGAGTCGGATAGCCCCGAGCTTCCCCCCTCAACAGTGTCAGAAATCATCCTCAATAACGTAAAGAGACCAGATGGACCGTTGATGAAGGATGAACGCCAGTTCTTTCAGTACATCGACCTGGTTCATCCAGTCCCATTCAGCCCTGGATGGTCTCATGTTGCTGACTTTTCAGCTTTTATTACACGTATGCTAAACTATGATGATGAAGATTGCTTAATATTTCAGCATAAAGGGGTCGCCTTTCAGATGATTTGGAAAGTGGTATATGATAGGCTCGACGTCTGTCTGATGAACGTACAAACTAGGAAGCTGCTTATGCACATACATGCCAACAAGGTTCATTACTCGCACTTTCTGCCCTCAACTCACCGAATTAATGATTAAATATTTAAAGGATATATGTGACCCTACCCCCACGATCATCGGCAAAGCTATCTCCATGATTTCGCGAAAACAATCCAGTCACGAAAACACCCGAGTGCATCCCAGCAATATCTATGATGGGGACCGCACCCGCTTTCTATCGCATTCCGGTTACACCTGCTCTTCTCCAGGCCGTCGAAGGCGGATATTACCCCAGCGAAGAGACTGTTGCCCTCCGCTTCGTCCCACGCGTTCCGATCCAGGAAAATTACCTGGATGGAATGTTGTCCTTGGACAATCGGCGAATCATTCTCCAATCCCTCGAAGCCTTCAAGGCATTGATCGCCCGTGTATGTCCCCCCTTTCCCTTCACATCGCCATATCTAAAATTTCTCCCGCACATGAATCCAGAAATGAACTTTGTCTGGAATGTCCATTCATCGAATAAAGATGTTTATATGCAGTATATTACCATCGTGCTGTTAACGCAATTTTGGCCACCTTGTGCGCTTGACGTATATCTCAGCGACATCTCTGAGTACCGTCCAAATACTACCGATCCCAATGGGGTACAATATCCATAGACAGAACTATAACGCTACATACAAGGGTCCTGCATACTTCAGAGGAAGAAAGGTGAAAACAATGAAATAGAATGAAAGATCGGGCAGTACGATATTTCTAGAGTCCCCTTATAACACCCGCACCCTCAGAAATGAAGTGTTTCTATCCATATATGATTTAAAACTCGAATCACATCAGGGAAAAGAAACCTTCCCTCCGAGGGTATCACGGATGTAGGAATGTGCAGTGGTGCAGGGATTGAAATGAATTCTATAATTTCTAATTGAGGGCGATCGGGTACGGGACGGTAATCCAATGATGAGATTCCGCAAAGATGAAGAGGTGTATTAATCTGAACAAGGGAAAACTACCAGTCGGGGGTAACGCATAACGAGCACAAGAGAGGTAAAGTGGAGTGGTAGGAATGTTCGAATGAAGGGAGTTAATCAGACGAGGTGAAGAAATGAGCTCTCCACCTCCCAGATATGGATGCCATGGGAAGTACTATGTGATTAGTTGGCCGAGGAGATATTCAAGCCAAGATTGATCACATTTGAGACAACACATATCTTGAGGGGTGGTTATCCTCGAATGTATTTGAGAAAGGTATAAACAAGCCCCGAAAATCGGCATGAAGTACAAAATGGTGAAGCGCGAAAGCGGAAAGAGGGGGATGTAGACTCCCAAACTTGGAAGAAAGACGCGTGTAAGGCCATTGATAACGAGCGAAGGTAAAAATAGCATTCAAACTGGCCAAACAGTTCTGTAAAATTAACCATGGAGCGCTGAAGATCATGAACCCTATAAACGACCATGCAATTCATCATTGGGGTGATCTTCGAATGTACCTTTTCCAGAAAGGGGACGATTGAAAAAGCCCTTAAAGGAAACAATGTTGAAGGCGAGAAGTGAAATATCAAACTTGGGAAAATACGGGGTGTAAAGACATGGATGACAAGGAGGGCTCAGAGTATCGGAGGCGCTGGCCAGCGATTTTTCCTAGCAAACTTCGCATAGAGCGACCTGGCACAAGGGTGGCGGTCATGGGATCAAAGGTCATAGGCCATGCAAATGACCATCCAAATCGTGTCACCGCCATCAAGGTAATCTTTGAAAGTACCTCCACAAATATGCAGGTCGTCGAAATGGAACAATCTGCGTCCGACCTATGATTGTCCAACCAGAAAATCGTATGATACAATCCATTGGCATAACAAACAAGCCACAAAGGTGGGGCAGAGGTAAAAAGCCGTGGAATTAGGCGGCATGGAAGTGCACGGTACTCTCACTGAATGTGCACTGTAATTGAACGGTGACTGCACGGAAGTACGCGGTGACTAAGTGGGTCATGCACGGTAGTGCACGATATGGCCCTGTAGTGCCACGGCGTTTTCCAGTTGGCCAGGATATACGGGTGTTAAGAAGGTGCAAGGGAAGAAACGGCTGGTACATAGATGACCCATCATGCATCAGGCCTGAGCGCTGAGCTTGGGACCTTGTAAGCTATGTGTAGTGCCCAATGGATAGGACGACCTGCGACAGCAACGGCAAAAACTGAGATCACAGAACTATAAATGAACATTCAAATTGCGGGTCATCCTTTGATATGTGAAGCGAGATCGACGATTGTGGAGGTCGTCCAACAGAAATGCAAACGGACCGGGGTTGGTATGCAAACTTGGGTATACACAAAGAGCAATATCGACCCCAAGAAAAATAGGAGAGAGATTCGTTGGATGGCTTTACAGCTCTCGAAGTCGAAAAAAAAGTGGGAATGTTCCTGAATACGCAGCCGTCAAAAGGAACACACCTCGCTAGCAGCAGTCGCACTTCAACGATGTCGATACTGTGAAGCGAGGACCACCAATGGCCAGAGGACCCAACATTGGGGAGAAAGAAAGGCCGGGATTCCGAGATGGTGGGGGAAAGAAGAGAGGTTCTTTTAGTGCACGGACCAGGGAAGGACCGCCTTTTATAACCGTCCGCTTTCCTTTCTCCTTCCAATCAATTGACGCCCAAGCTTGCGGCATTTCTTCCCCTTGAATATTTGAATTCCCTTTAACTGGCCATTATTATAAGTATCCTATTTCCACTTCCGTTCCATTCAAATTTCTTCCTCTAGATTCATCGCTCACTGGGTCTGCGGTTGGAACTAGTTCGCTCTGATGAGAGATGCGACAGATACAGCTGTGAGTGTACCATGGTGTTCCAAAAGTCCAGACGACGATAACACAGCGTTCAAGCGAATTGGATTGGTGGCCTTGTGGGCTCAAATAGAATCGCGTTCAAGTGTATATTATTATTAGTTGTGAGCGTCATCGTCGCCCAAGTGCATTGAGAACCTGAGGAGATGGAATTTTCTGATGCGGAATTCTTGCACCTGCTCAGTACTCGCCTTGCGTGCGACAAGGTTCTATTCAGTTATTTCGAATTTTGATGATGTCTTCTTGTCATTTTATTTGTATGGTACACTATATTAATGAATACTATTTTATTCTAACACATTCCATTTGAATGCGCGGGGTAGTACGACTGACTGTAACGAGTATCAACTTGCACGGTACAAGCGCTGCCAGAATACTGGCTGCCGACGAAACTTGATATCACGGACACAATATACGGTACTGGGCCCTCGTATGGCAGCGTTACAGTTTGAGTAAAAATAATTTATGTAACTCCGTTTTTTAACCCAACCTGAAGTTGGAGTTGCGCGTCACCCATAATGTTCGTGTACAAACAAAGTTGTTTGTACATGTATCTGTGTCCGCCCAGTGTTCTCCATGCTTTTGTCTCGGACTTCGATTTCAACGCATCATGCTTCACACCCGACATCAAACAACGGAAGTTGATAAAAACGAACTCAAGGAGGCTAAGAAACGTGAACTGGAAGGTTATGCCCAGGCATATTTTAAATACATCAAATTCTTCCAGGACCAAGCCGACGCAATGCGCCACAATCCTCAAGAAATGATGGCCGCTCACGCACGCATCACAGCAGAGTGTGTAGAAGTGCAGAAGCGTACTCCCTTTACCAATATGACAGCGGAAGATGCCCATAAAATGATGGCAGAATACGCCCGGCGGTGCGAAGAGGAACCCCGAACGTTCGACGAGTTGAGTATAGGGATTTTATTCCATGAAGTACGTACTGGAACGTTACTAATAGCAATATTTTAGTCGTATGCGGCTCTCTTTCGCCGCCACGTTCTATATACAAGTCATGTTTCAAGTCGTTCTACAAAGTCCCGACAGGCCTCCCTCGGATTTCACAACTGTGCTCGGCAGAGGAAGTCAGTTACTGTGAGTTATCTCCTCTTTCAAATTTATTACCCTCATACTCAGACCTTCTCAGACGAGAGTATCTTACTGGGAAACCCTCCGAGATTCCGACCATCGCTCCAGCTATCGTCAAGTTCACTCCTGAAGTCAAAGAATCCCGCGCTGTTTCATCAGAAGATCTCAAGAATTGGAGCTCTCAACCGAACGAGCTAGTAGGGAACTGCTTCATCTCCACAGATATGGTGCGCAGGGTCTTTGTTGTTGATGACTATTCTGTCAAGTACAGAAAGGGGGCAATGTATGACGTCCTATATGAGGATTTGGGGTTAGATGAAGTCGAGAGTATGGATCCTGAGACCTTGCTGGAGATGGTGGCCGATTCTGAGCTGGTGTTGAATGCGCTTCCAAGGTCCTGATATTAGAATTTGCCGTCGATTTTGTCATTGTCTTCCGTTTATATTTTTACTTTTACATCATGAATATTTTGTGGGCCGAGTTGCTCCACTCTGCATTTTCAAATACCCATAGCAGCATAGCAGGCTATCCAGTAAATTTTAAGTGGAAGGAGCATGAGTGCGTGCGTTAGCCCTCAAGCTTCGCACTACGAATGTGATTTGGATGGGCGGCAGATGTCGGATAAATATACAAGAGTGAATGGAGGGAAGAAATGTGCAAACAAACTGAGTCATAGAACGGCCATCACTGAAACAATACGAGAATTATTATCAGGAAACCCCCTTAAAGAGAAACAAGGCATAGCGGGCTTGCACCATGGATCGACCCCTGATTCGATATGACTGCCACCACCAAAACCTACACAACTGACTCAAAAATTTTACTTGCCACAGCAATTTCCCATTGCCCAAGCTGGAGGACCATCGATCATCGAAGCCAGGCGTTAGGCTGAAACTATATCGAGATGGGTGTTTCGATAGGAAAAATGGTGCATGAGATATATTGCGTACACATCAGCGTGATGAAGCGTGCATGTGCTCATATGCAACTACAACGGGATTCAATAAAGACCAACAAATTCTGAAAATAAAACATCTTCATTCATTGAAATGAACTCACCAGACAGAGTTCATTTCTGGATTAATAGAAATTTGAGATACGGGCATAACAAGAAAGATTAAGGGACGTACACAGGCGATAATTGCCCTGAAGGCTTCGAGGGATTGAAATATAATTCTCCGATTGTCTAATGAAAGCATTCCATCGTGGTAACTTTCCTGGACTGGGATGCGTGGGACGAAGCGGAGGGCAACAGTCTCTTCGGTGGGATAATATCCCTCTTCAATGGCCTGGAGAAGAGCAGGTGTAACCGGAATGCGATAGAAAGCGGGTGCGGTCCCCGTCATAGATATCGCTGGGATGCACTCGGGTGTTTTCGTGACCTGATTGTTTTCGCTAAACATGGAGATGGCTTTGCCGATCACTGTGGGGGTAGGATCACCGTAAAGTTCCTTTAGATAGTTCATCATTAATTCGACGAGTTGAGGACACAAAGTGCGAGTAACGAACCTCGTCGGCATGTATGTGCAGAAGCAGCTTCCCGGTTTGTAGGTTCATCAGACAGACGTCGAGCCTGTCGTATACCAATTTACAATTCATGTAAAAGGCGACCCGAAAACGCTCGAAAACTAAGCAATCCTTGTCATCATAGTTGAGCATACGTGTAATGAAAGCCCAAAAGTCCACGATAGGAGACCATCCAGGGCTAAATGGGCACTCGTGCACAAGGTCGATGTACTGAAAAAATTGGCGTTCATCCTTCGTCAAAGTACACTCTGGCTTCTTTACGTTATTCAGGATGACTTCCGACACTGTTGAGGGGGGGAGCTTGAGGCTATCAGACTCAAAGAAGGTAGCGGCGTCAACATGGTCCACCCTAATATTAAAATCGGCCAGTTGAGCATCCGTCCACTTGGCTGCCGCTTTAGCGGATCGTGGATATTGTGTCCTAGTGGTCGAATAAGACGTTTTCGAGCCTGATGACGTCAAGTCGGGCAAAGGGAAATTTGCGTGGCAGCTTGCGTGCAATGACTCACGCAAGTGCACGCAACAACACCCAACTATTTGCAGGTGCACAAGTGCATGCAAGTCAATTATTAGCCAATTTATTTTTACCT
>Ga0307509_10012661_pt1 | contig 10068 bp, 8 predicted proteins | sample 10_EM_MG_FD_202245 | JGI IMG/M metagenome (GOLD analysis project Ga0307509, IMG submission 202245) | Populus trichocarpa ectomycorrhiza microbial communities from riparian zone in the Pacific Northwest, United States - 10_EM | ecosystem: Host-associated > Plants > Roots > Unclassified | place... | reverse complement strand
CGACGGAGCGAAGGAGGCCCTTGTGGAGGACACGGATTGGAGTTGGGAGGATGAACTGCAGCTGTTGAAGGAGGAGGTTGGCGTTGTTGCGGACCAGTGTAGGAAAGATGAGACGAAGAAGATGTTAAACCAGATCGAGGTTTGTCGTTATTGCTTTGTTTTCGATCTGACTGAAGCTTGCCTTTCTCTTTTATAGCGGAATATCAAGAAGCAAATTTCGGAACCGGTTGAACTGCATCTTAGCAGACCTTCGAAAGGGATGTGGGATGAGATTCTTCAGACATTCCGAGAGGTTCTTGCCAAAGCTGAGTCGGCCTACCTAACCAAAGCCAAGAGTAAGATTGCAGCTCGATATTTTTTGGGGGGGTACTCGTGTTTATTTTAAATACCTCCAGGCTTTGACTGCACTGAAGAAGAGAATACCGTCTCATTGGCGGTGTTGCGAAAGCGGGCGTGGTTAGCTTTGCGAACGAAGATCGACGAGCAGACTGCGGACCAAGCATTTCTCAGTAAACTCCGAAACCACTTTGAGGAACGGTTCCGGTACGATGAGAGCGGCGTGCCACGGGTGTGGAAACCCGATGATGATATTGACAGTGCGTTCAAGAAGGCGAAGGATGAGGTTTGTATCTCCCCTTCAAGCAGAACTTCAGTTTCTAACCTGTATGTTGTATTCTAATTATAGACCCTTGAGCTTGTGCCTTTGTACTCGAGGATATCACCCGAGGACGAGTCGTTGGCATTTAGCCTTCCATCCGAGTCCTCGGATTCGTTGACGGGTGCGGACGAGTTTGATTTTGAGGCGACGCTGCTCGTGTTTTCGGAGACCAAAGCTGTGGAATTGACAAACAAGTTCCGGAAGGATGCGGATGCGTACTATGTGGAGGCGAAGCGGAGTACGGTGTCGAGCGTTGCGCAGATCCCGTACTGGATGTATGGGGTACTAGTGGTTCTAGGGTGGAACGAGGCTATGGCGGTGTTATTCAACCCATTGTATTTTACGTTTTTGTTGATTGCTCTCGCTGCTTCGTACGTGTCTTGTTTCTTTTTTTGTCTTGAGTGTGGTTTTCTAATTGTTTTGGCGGTATAGGTATGTCATCATTACATTAGGATTGGCTGGACCGTTGTTCCAGGTTGTAAAGACGGTTGGAGGGGAGGTGCAACGACAAGCGGCTACACGTTTGCGGGAACATTTTTCGGAGCCAGCACTTGCGCAGCCTGTTGAGGCGCGACCTATCTCGCGCAACCACTCGTACCGCGAAGATTCGGACCGGGAGGTCAAGCAAGAGCTGAGCACACGGCAACTATAACGCATCCAAAAACGACGAGACCGCTCTGGTTCTAGTCTATATTCAAAACTACGCGTACACCTTTAGTTCCCCTATACTTATACTTTATGCGACATCCTTTTCTTAAAGTTTTGCATATACATTTTTATTTTCCTATACACATCCGGATGGATCTTGATGCAAATACAAAGTCGACGAAGCGAAAGGTCGACATGGGAATATGTAAGTAGTTATTGTTTCGCGTGACGAGGATCGACGCGGTGTGACCAATGTCACAATGAGTTCTGCCATTGTCCTGATTTGGAGGACAAAGATAGATACTTACAATAATGAGGCGAGCTCTGCTTGTTTCTCTTATACCTTTCCGCGTCGTCGCCGGTCGACCTCTCTCGTGTCATGTCCATTTCGTCTTGGAACGTCCCTCCTCCAACTTACGACGCTCACTCTACCACGACGTCCCTTACGCCCTATTTGCAGCTCCCTCATCTTCTCTCTCTCACATGGCTCGCGTATCCCATTCTTTCTCTCGTCTTCGTCGCTTTTCGTCTTCAGCTTTCTCTGGCCAGTGCACAGGATGCGGTCTCTAGCGCAAAGGATCAACTTCTCACAAGTTGCAAGGCTGCAGAAGATGCCGCCACATCTACCGCGAGCATGCCGCGTTATATGGCCCTTGCCACCAATAAGCAGTACGCAGATGCAATTAATGCATCCATGAACGCCGCTCGTGCCGCCCTCGTCCTCTCCCTGACCGCCATGGAAGCGATCATCAACTTTATTATCGACTTCTACAGATCTACTCTGCTTTGTTTTTTGGAATTTGTGGTTAGAGGTGGCCTTTCCATTCTCATTGGAGCCGTTCAAGAGGTGTGTAAATTTGTCATCTTCCTCCAACGTGCCACTAATTTCCTCATAGGTCAACAATCTCCTCTCATCCGCTACCACCAGCTTGCGTACAGGCATTCAGAATGACATTGCCTCTGCGAATAAAATTATCAAAACCGCCATCGACGCTATTAATAAAGTAAACCCTTTTGGCGACATTTCTGCTCCACAAATTAATATCCCAAGTTTGGACGGTCTCCAAAATGTTACTCTCCCTGCCTCGTTCGAAGACGCGTTGACAAAACTCAACTCCTCCCTCCCCTCGGTCAGTGATATAAAGAACACAGTGGAAGACGTGTATGTTTTATTCTTTCTTTCCACGTCTTTATATCCTCATCTTTTTGCCCAGCATCGACGCTCCTTTCGAACTCTTGAAAAAGGATATCAATGATACCTTTGCCAGCATCTCTTTCGAACCAGAAGGGTTACCAGTACCTGAAATCAACCGATTGTCTTTCTGCAACCAACTCGATCCCTCCGTTATCGATGATGTTGGACACGACCTCATCAAAACCGCAAAAATTGGAGTGGTCGTTCTTATTCTCCTTGCTCTGCTCCTTATTGCTCTCAACTGTCTTCTCACTTGGTACAAGTGGCGTTGCATGAAGGATCACCTCGAATACACCCGTCAAGCCTGGCTTGTTGATCCAACCATGATTCACGCCACCAGCAAATCCACCTCTGCTCCCCAAATCTCCATGAGTGATCACAATCTCATGATGCTCAATGCCAATTCTGAACACCCACTGATCACCAAGATCACGAACCAGCTCTCCGCACGATTAAGGCTAACCCCATCCCAGCACACGCACACACAATGGTTCTTCAACTACATTTTTCACGCTCCAGCGCTAGCCTGCTTCCTCATTGGTTTCTTTGGCATCATGTCCATTCAGATTCAGCTCTTGGCCATGGGTCCTCTTATCGCCAAATACCAAGCTCGTACTGCAGCCACTATCTCGGATTTTTCCACCACCATTGCGACGTCAATCAACCAGAGCATGTACAATCAATCAAGTTTGTATGCAAATGAGGTCAACAGCCGTGTCGATGAAATCCAATCTACCATTAACGACGGCGTCTTTGGATGGGTCAACGGAACTACCACTACGCTCAACAGCACCATCAACACATTCTACACCGACATCCAAAATGCTGTCACCACCGTCTTTGGAGGTACCATCCTGGAGAGTCCGGCCAACGCCTTCCTGAAGTGTTTCATCGGAAGCAAAGTGGACGCCATCGAGAATGCCTTGACGTTTTTGCACGACAACCTCCACGTCGACATGCCGCGAATCAACCAGAGTGTGCTCATCCTCTCTCCTGATTCCATCAACGAGGTTTCGCAGCCTATTGCAGCAGCCGCAATCGGTGGCGGCGGAGACGATAACGACGGCTTGCTCATGCGACTAGTCAATGCGTACGCAGAGTCCCTTAGGAAGGAGCGTGTCATGTTCGCGATCTTCCTCGCCCTATGGGGCGTGGTCGTCCTCATGGGCCTGTGCGTCGTTCTATGGCATTCCTTTGGCCGCTCCTACCTCGAGAAGAGGGGCCGGCGAAAATGGGAAGCGGAGCAGCGCACTGGGCTGGAGAACGTCAGGCCTTTCAATGGCGAGGAGGGAGATGTGAAGACCACCAATAAGGAGTTCCGCTCGTTTTCCCCGCTGCCGTCCCCCAAAGGCAGCGCGTTCAAGCCTTTCTGGTCCTCGAGATCGAATTCGCCGTCTGAGATGAACAACAACACATTCCCTTCGTCATCGATAGGGTCTGTGACGCAGCACAACCAGACAGAGATGGATGAAACGACGTATTCGCAACCTAGGGAGGCTCCTATCCCTGTTGTTGTTGCTGAGAAGAGGAAGACGGGCAAGTTGCTGGCAATAGGTCGCAGGGCCATGTCCAGAGGAGCAGAACGTCTCAAGAAAGACGGCACTGATGAGGAGTTGTCTGTACCGCTTTCGCCGTTACCCATCAGCGAGCCAGTGGGCGAACACCGGCGCAACACCGTTTGGTACGATAAGATGGCCACTCTCTTGGTGAGGAAGGAGCCTGCACCTGCCAAGAACGAGAACGTCGATTTCTGGGATGAGAGTGCGATGGTTCAGAACGAGAAAAATCGCCCGAAACTGCAGGTCTATACGCAGCGTGGGTTGGATAAGTATGGTCCTCCGCCTAGACAATCGCAGCCGCCGCAAGAACCTCCTCAGTCTCGCTGGTCGGCATCTCCTGGTCCCACGCAAACGACGTGGATGAACATCATGTCGCCGACGAAGAAGGCTCCTCCTGTTCCTACACCCCCACCTGCGGTCGTCATCACCCAGGAGCCAGAGACACCCCTCTACCAACCTCACCCACCCATCGGTGTCCCGATCCGATCACGACCGATACAGAACGCCAACGTCCCTCTAGATGTCGGACTGGCGTACGATGACGACGACGACCCATTCATGGCACCAGCACCCAAGTCAAACCCCATCCCACCACCCCTTCCCATGCCTTTGTATAACGGCTTCAATAGCCCCGAGAATCCACACTCCTACCCATCGCCACCTCGCCACCCAGCGCTCCAAGCTAGGTTTAGCCAGGGGAGGAAACGCCAGGATTCATCGCCACCTCCCCCGCTAAAATCCCCGCGGATGTTCACACCGCAACTCGCACTCGCGCCCCCGCCTGCGAACGACCGACGGCAGACGGGCAGCACGTCGTGGCGGGTAACGAACGCTGCTCCGGGGGATACGGCGTCGTTGACGTCGTCATCGTCACCGGAGGACGTGGAGGGGGATATGGCGACGACACCTGTGACGAGGTTGCTGACGACGACGCATGCGAGGCACAGCTCGAGTGTGAATCCGTTCATCACCCCATTCGACGATGAGCATAGGGTGCAGATTGATCACCCGACAGGGGCGGCTACGAGGAAGAGCATGGCGACGAACCCGTTCACGGCGCATGCGATGTGAATTCCTTTGCACTTATTTTCTTCATTGACGAATGAACGCGCAAACGACGCTAACTTGCATATTTGTTATCACATCACAATTGTCCAGACAACTTTGACGACAACCTAATATTTTACTCTCTTCCGATAATCTTTCCCTCCCTTTGCCTTGTTGACATCGCACACACTTTCCTCTTTATGTCAGTTAATCATCGAACCTGCTTCTGGTCAGCTATTATATGTACACACATATTTCTTTCTCTTGCTGTATTTTTACACTCAAAGTCAACTCAAAGCGTGCTCATCTGGACATGGAGCCGACCTGTAGCATTCATTTGATACTCTTGTACAATATATACATACATACACTCGAGGTGCAATTTCCTCCAATCTCCCGGAGCTTGATTAGAAACTAATACAGTTTTTTAAAAAAATGTCTGGCATGTGCTTGAAAACTAATAACGAGACGTGAAATGTTTATGAAGCCAGTAAGATCAGACCGCGACCTCGTCGAGAGCAGCGCCATCCTTGGCGATCGAAAGCTCGTCAAAGTCAGATATCAACGTTGTGTCCTGCTGATTTCTAAGGTAAGACTCCGGTCCGTTCGGGAGGGTAAATATAGGACTCACCCAACTACAATCGTGTATGACAGAAACGAGGACATCCTCGAGGGCCTCGTAGCTCTCGAACGGTGGTATAAAGAGGACATGTTCTGGGGTATCGTCGATCTTGTCTGGAACGAGACGTTCAGAGTTGCCGAGGACAGTGACGCGCCGGATCTCGCCATCGGGTGCTTTCACCACTTTGATCAGGTCGGTCGCGGGGACACGTTTCCTTCCAGTGACGTATTGGAACAGGGTACGTTGTCGCTCGATGGTCCATGAGCGGACGATGCGGTAGAACCACTCGAGGTGGGTGTCTTCTGGTTCTGAATCCCCGTCTACTTCGTCCGTGGCAATTTTAGAACATTCATCCCTGAAGAAAAAGAAAGGCTGAGTAAAAGCAGAACCAATGACTTGTGAACTAAAATTGAACATACAGATCGATCACAGAGACGCCCCCGATGAGCTTCTCCAGCTCGGATTGAGTGTATCCCTTGAACACGTCGTGTCGCTTACGAAGCAGTTCTCGGAATCCGACCAAAAAAGCGTGCATCTGGGGCTGGGCGTCCCCAGAGGTTCGTTCAATAGCAATCTCCTCGAATAGAGTCTCCTCGTCTTGGACTTTGACGAATCCTTGGCCCTTGTCGTCTGGTTTGACTTCGATACAGAAAGGCTTGCCTGTTCGAAGATCGATGAGTTTGTTTGTCTTGAACCAATGTCTTCCGTTGGCATCTCTGAACCAAGGCTATCATTATTTGTTCGTCGATAACTGTTGCGAGAGTACTTACATCATAACCTTCCCAACAGATTTGAGCGCTGCACTATACTCAGAAGGGTTGCTTGGGGAAGAAAGTAAGATTGGGTATATCAACGGCACGAGTTGAGGGTCAATCAAGAAACCGTGGAATATAGCCAAGCTGTGAATTCGGCCGATAAACTGGAAGAAATCAGGTTTGGAGCTGGATGTAGCATCGATCTTCAGATTGCCTGTATTCTCATCCCTCACAAAGAATCCGGAAGCAGGATTGTAAAGCCTCTGCAGCAAAAGCTCGAGCCATTCCCTAGATGAGTTTGGTAAGAGTAAGATCTTGGAGAAAGCACAATACATGACGAACCTAACAATGTTCCCGGCGGACGACTCTCCAACAAAAGAGACTCTGAGCTGACGCCGTAGCTCCGCGACGTCTGCCTTGTTGACGATATCAAAGCTTTCTTGTACGATGCGGCTTCTGCGGACATTAATATCAAAGAACCCTGGTTGCAGATCCTGGCGCTGCATCCGGTGAAGGTACTGAACCTTTCTCCGGAACAAAGACAAAGGGTCGGTTTCATATCCCGTCATCCTTGGATCTTCCCAGGTAGTCGTTCTTGTATTGTGATCGACAAAGTACGTGCTCTTGTTGCCCGGCATAACTTTGATTTCCCAGCCTCGGGGAAGTGGACCTAGACCATCGGTAGGTGCAGGGCGGAGCCATGTCGTAGTGCGACTGCTGTGGTTTAGATAGTACTTCCTGCCTTTATGATCGAGCCGCCACTCCCAGCCCCCCGGAAGCGGTTGCTCATCCAGCTGCGTGGTATACGCCCCATCGGGTGGAGGACGCACCCAGGTCGACGTGCGCGTATTATGGTCAAGGTAATATTTCCGGCCTTTGTGGTCAAAACCGATTTCCCAGCCTTTTGGAAGTGAGCCGTCATCGTCGTGGGGCATTGGAACTTTCGTCGCAGCCGGGGGAGTTTCGGGCGAGTTTGTTGTGACCGCAGAGGCAGTCGAGGTCGAAGGTACAGTGGCATTCGTCATTTCGGATTACTGAGAGGAGTGAGTGGAATGAGGCTGCGTCCACGTATAGTCGTATTTGGGGGCTTTGATCCGAGATCCCGTTGGGTTGGGGAGTGGTTCTGAGCAGGTTTACTGCACCGCGATTGTATTTGAAGCATAACACTTTACCTTTATTGAATCCTTTGTGGTGAGAAAGGAATTAGAAGAGGACAACACGTCAAAGAGCTCAGAGTCAATTGTACCAGATAGGAACAACTTCCATAATTGGCATATCAACCCCTATGTGTGTAATGTACAAACGTCGACAGAAAGGAGCGAGCTTATCCTCGTGCTATATAATTTAGAACACGGCTGCTGCCCCATGAACATCCTGAACACCTTCCATAACAACTCCATGAGATTTCTTCTTCACTATCGCCTTTCCGGTCGTCTCCAGCTCCTTTTGCTTCATCGCCTGTGCCGCCTTCGCAACCTTTGAAGGGACAGCAACATCCGGGCCATGGTGGAGATGGGGGCGTTCGCGGAGCCTGGGCGGTGACAATCTATGGATCCTAGTACGTTGGCGGGACTCGAGTCCGTCATCCTCGGCATCATCCTCGTCCGCGTCGTTGTCCTCGTCTGCGTTTTCAACAATGTCGTGCAAGCCCTCAGCAGCATCGTCGCGAGGAGACATCTCAAGATTACGGCCCATCCCGTGGGAGAGGGCGATTTCTCTGGCACCGAGATTCGAGAGCTCGTCTTGGACACCACCTGAACCAAGCGCACTGTTCATCAAGTTACTGGTCCCCACAGCGTTAGACATTGGGCTCGACCCAAATGTGCCGGCAGGCAAGTTACTGGCAAACGGGTTACTGGCAGGCAGATTACTAGTAGGCGGGTCGCTGGCAGGTAGGTTGCTAGTAGGCAGGTCGCTGGTACTGATAGGCCGAGCCGAACCGTTTGGAAGAACATCGGACATAACGTTTGTGGAAAACCCAGGATCTAGACGGCGTTCAAAGGAAGTGGGAAGAACATGGTCGCAAATTTCCTCATTGTCGCCAGAGTCAGCACGGTGCAGAAGTTGTCTAAAGTTTACGACAGGGCGGTCGGCTCGTTTCGATTGAGCAGATACTCCGCCATCGCCCAAAGGACGAGAAGGAAAGACGCTTCCGCGGGGTAAAAAATCTTGCCTCGAGATGTCCTGAGGGTGGTCGTCAGAGTCCGCAGCCTCAGGAAGGGCGGGCTGATCTGTTGTGGACGCCGGGTCTACACTGCTAAAGTCTGCAACGCGGTATTGGCGATTCTGTAATAAAGCGACACCGCGAGCCGAGTCTCTTATAGGATGATGAGCGGATGTGAGGGTATTGGCGATAGTAGCGCCATCAACACCCATGTTGATGAGGAAAAGAGCGGGGATAATGATGTAGTTGAAACGGTGCATGGCGAGAGGGTCCTTTGAATGGGGCAGGAAATAGTGCAAGTGGTGGTAAAGAGAACAGAATGGGCGCTTCCATTTGCAGTTCAGGCGCCTAAATAGGGCAGAGGCTGACCAATTTCGAAAGAGGACCAGATAGAGCGATGATCGAGACGAAATATTACTACAAGTACCGAGCAGCCCAGGTAGGCCCAGGTGTACTGATACGACTGTTGGTTTTTTGAAAAATTTCCCGCCGAGATGGCCGAAATTTTTTCTTTTTGGAATTAAATTGGTTTTTGTGACATGCATGTGATGTGAAGAGTAGGTCGTATCGAGTATACCTTTCACCAAGAAGCGAGAGAGATTGAGAGATTGAAAACGTAGATACGCTGGAGTAAGAGGAACTAGAGTACTTGGGTCCGCAAGGAAAAGCAACGGAAGGGGAACGGATGAACTGCGGTGGAACCGGATTTCTGATAGTGGCCGAGATGCGATATTTCGGGCTCCACCATGGAATCCAGGCGCTCACTGTTGAGACAAACAAGGCAAATTTTGACCAAAGGATAGCTAGAAGCAGAGTTGGCGTGAGAGGGACTGTGGAGTGCGTTGGAGTGGAGCGTGATTGCATGAGAATGAATAACTGCAATGACGTCACAAACATTGCAACCTCTTTCCAACCCCACCAAGTATGCCTTCCTTTTCCAAAAGACACGCATCCCTCAATTCTCCGCGAGAGATTCCTCTTCCAGCAGACCCCTCCTCGCCGCCCCCAACGACAGACATGCCTACGCCTTGGCTTGACCGGTGTTCATCCGCCAGCCTTCCCGTGCCCTCTCAGATCCCCTTCTACACCCTCCCACGACTTGCCGACTCCATCGAAGAGTCCGGTTCCTCCTCCAGTTCGTCCTCCAGCGGTGATGCCTCCCTTGCCACCAGCTTCAACGACGATGTCTCCCTCGACAAACCGATCACTGCTCCTGACAATGATCCTTCACCCCAATCCCCCACGCCCGAGTACACCGCAATGCGTCGCTTCATGTCCCTCCCTACAACGCCCCTCCCCGATTCTTCTTCATACCCGCTCCCCGAGCCACCCGTAATCCTCCCTCTCGACCCCCCCGACGACAGCCCCCGCCATTCCACACAACCACCCCCACCTTATGTTCCCTTCCTCTCGGCTGCAC
>Ga0307509_10012660_pt1 | contig 10068 bp, 2 predicted proteins | sample 10_EM_MG_FD_202245 | JGI IMG/M metagenome (GOLD analysis project Ga0307509, IMG submission 202245) | Populus trichocarpa ectomycorrhiza microbial communities from riparian zone in the Pacific Northwest, United States - 10_EM | ecosystem: Host-associated > Plants > Roots > Unclassified | place... | reverse complement strand
GTATTCGGTCCAAAGATTAGTGAATCTAGAGTAAAAATCAGATATAGAAAGACTATCCTGTTGAAGAGTGCTCAATTCATGTTTAAGCTGAAACCGACGAGTAGTGTTTTGTTGGCTGTAGATTTTCTTCAGGTAAGTCCACATCTGAGCTGCAGTCTGAGAGGATCGAAGATTCAAGATGATGTTAGGTTCGACAGATCCTAAGATCCAAGCCACAACTTGAGCGTCCTTGACTTTCTACTTGGCATGCTGGTCTATGTCTTTGATTTTGTCAGGAGCTGGGTTACTTCCATCAACATGTCCCCACAGCTCCTTACCTTTGACAAAAATCTTGAAATGAAACGCCCCATGGAGAGTAGTTCTTGCCATTGAAACGAATCATAGAAACATCAGACTTATCTGAAGACATGATGTCAAGAGAACTTTGATCAAGAATAACTGAGACTAAGAAACTTGATAGCAAATAATAATTCAGAGTTGTAGCTCTGATACCATGACAGTTTAGAGTCTTTTGAATAAAATTGTGTGTCTTCTCATTGAGATTTGCCAATTATATAGGTAGAATTTACAAGCTAAGAAAGGAAATAATACAACAGGAAATAATACAGGCTGATAAAGAAAATAATATAGGCTGATCTTCAGCCCTTAGAAATAGCTAACCTATAGCTAGCTAGTATATCCCAATAAAGGAAAGAATAAATAGGCAAAGAATAAAGGTATTTCCTTTGACATCTTGATCTATCCTCTAACCAATTACAAGGCGATTTGAGTTCATTTGGGCAGATGTGCAATTTAAATGAACTGTATATAAGTGGAAACAATCTCACTGGAGAGCTGTCTCGGTTGTTTCAAGACTTGCATGGATGCGTGGAGACCTCACTAGAGACTCTACGACTAGACGGAAATCATTTTCATGGTTCAGTGCCTGACATCACAAGATTCACTTTCATGAGAGAGCTGGATCTCTCTTGGAATCAACTTAATGGATCTTTACCGAAACGATTTAGTTAACATTCTGAACTTGTTTCCTTGTACTTGAATGACAACCAACTCACTGGATCACTTACGGATGTTACGATGCTTTCATCATTGAGAGAGTTGTGGATTGATAACAATCGCTTAGATGGGAATGTTTCCGAAAGTATTGGAAGCCTATCTCAGCTCGAGAAGTTGTATGTTGGAGGGAATTCCCTACAAGGTGTGATGTCTGAAGCTCACTTTTCAAATCTCTCCAAATTAACGGTATTGGATTTAACTGATAACTCCCTAGCTTTGAAATTTGAGTCTAATTGGGCTCCCACTTTTCAATTGTTTGGTATATTTCTTTCGTCTTGTAATTTGGGTCCTCATTTCCCTCAATGGCTTCGAAATCAAAATAATTTCGTGAGTCTAGATATCTCTGGTTCTGGAATTTCAGATACAATCCCTAATTGGTTTTGGAACTTGTCCAATTCAAGATGCTCTGAAGAAGAAAATATTAGAAAGCCAATTGATGTTTTCAGAACTGATATTCCAAAAAGATTAGAAAGCTAATTGATGTTTTCAGAACGGGTATTCCAGTTAGTTCTAAAATCAAGATCTATCACTAAAATTGAGCGACCAATTGAATTTTGAAGAAGCAAGATGGTTTTGAGAGAGATCAATGACAGCTAGGGATTTAGAAGAATTTGGTAAAAGAAAAGGAGGGAGGATTGCTATTTAAAAGATCACATCCACTTAACTGTAAGATTTTTAAAAGAAAAAACTTGTTAACTGTTTGCATCCAGTCAGTGGCTTGACCGAGATTGTTTCTACTCAAGTCAAGATGCTCAAGGTTGGAGAGGAAGTCAGGACTTTTAAAATTAACATAATCATTACCACTAAGATCAAGATACCATAATCTTAAGAGGTGTCAAAGCTTATTTGAGAAGGTTCCGGTAACACCGATGGAGGAGAGATGTAGGTATCTTAGTTATTCTAGGGACCTAAAAAAATATGAAAAATAATTCCCTTTAAAATAGATTTCACTTAGATTCATAAAACTTAAATACCTGTCATCATATTTGTCATATCTGATCTTGCTTGTTACATATCTGTCATCATTCTCCCGGTGAAAATCAAGATCAGTAACATGACCAGTTCGATTGTTGCATCCAACTCCTTTCCATTTACAGCAATCTGTCTTCCTAAGTTGAAAGATTGGCACCCCCACTTACATATAGAATTTCTTCTGCACGCAAATGGCAAAGTGCCATTTTAATAGGCCTAGGCTGGGCCAATCTATAATGGTTGAGCAGAGTTTGGCCCATACCTTTTTAAAACAACAACAAAAGTCAAATTTATTGGGCCAATCTCGATCCAACCCTTTTTTTTTGGGCTGAATTCAGCAATTGAAGAATGGGCTCGACCTAATCATCTACGCAGCCTAGCCTACATATTTAATATTAATTAATTATAATAATATAATAATATATATGTTATAATATTATATTTATAAAAAACAAAACAAAAATCAAAAAAAATTCTAAGGGGAATTTTAAAATATTTTTTATTTTCTTGCGTGTTTTTCTACCAATTTTTTTTAATATTGAGTTATATTTTTACATTGTAAAATACAAATCCGATATTAAAATACTTGGTTTTCTCCAAAATTTCTCTAAAAAATTCAAAAACAAATCTCAAAACTTTTAAATTAATTTTCCTTTTCAAAAAACAAAAAGAAATAAAAAATATTTTTTTTTCATGCTTACAGCCAAATTCTAAAATTTTTTCAAGCATATTTTAATGAAAAAACAAAACTTGCATCGTTCTCATATTTTAAAATCCAAAATGGATATCGTAATCAGTTTATAATTATCAATTAAGGTTTGATCAAAATGTCAAAAATCCTTTACCAATAATTTTTTATTAGGGTTTAGATATAAATTTTAATATCTGTGGAGTGTTAAACTACATAATAGAAACTACATAATAGAGTAAACCCTTATATATTAAAGATACAAGGTGTGAAATAAATGCGATACTAAATTTTAAACTTTTGAACAGTTAGAATTAAACCTAACGAAGTAGAAACTATTTCACGTAAAGAGATTTGCCTTAAACTTTAGAAAAGACCAACGAATATAAACCCGATCTAAAAAATAATTAAACAACAATGCAACTTACCTTAGATAAGTGGGGTGATGCGTCTTCTTCTTGCATAACCAGTCTCTTACTCAGACTGTCATAACTCATAGGTTCCTAATAGCTATAATATTGGGTGATGACTTCTAAACCTTAATCATAATCTTATGATTAAACCTAAACCTATTTCCTTTCCCAACACCCAGCTCTCAGGAGGCACGAAAAGCTCACCAGTGGCCTCAACATCGCACTTCTGACACAGTATACTTGCACAAGGTTGCCAAACCCAAACTGCTTGGGTTTGGTAACTGTGCCAGATCCATGCTTCTATTTTTGTAAATATAGAAATTTACTTATAATTATTCTAAAAATATATTTATTTTGTATTTTTATCTTTGTATTTTTAACCAAATATATTTTTATTTTTTCTATATTTTTTTATTCTATTTTATTAACCATGTACATCCCTAAAATTCACTCAATTTTTTTTTTATTAATCTCTAATTTTAGTGAAGCAATTATCTACAAAATTGCACAAATTAAGATAGTTAAAAGGACACTAAGTCTTTCACATATACAATATTTTCTTTTTCTACAACATAATGCATCAATTCAAAAGTTCAAATGTTTTCTCTTATGATCATATATTTTAAAATTTTGCATATACTAATAGTTATAATGTAGAAAAAACTTTCATTTAACAAACTTTGACAATTAAATCATGCAACAACATCTTAAATTTTTAAAAAAGCATGAATCCTTTAAAAAATTGTCCAATACTTAGATGGAAACATAAAATGAATATTTTCATCTACAATGCATACAAAAAAGAGAAGTTTATTTTTTAAGACTTGAGATAAATCACTTAGAAATCATTTTTTTTTTTTTTGCATTCTTTCCTCTTCAAATATAACAAATTTATAAAATAAGTTGCACAAAAAAAAAAAGTTCGCAGTTAAGTTCTACTGCATATGAATGAAAATTCATGGTTGAATGAGGCAGTGCTTGATTTTGCAGTCCATGCACGCTTTTGAAAATTTTTAAAATTTTTGACCTATGCACATGGGTTTGGCATTATTGCCAGATCCAGACGCGAGTCTGGCAACAACGCCAAACCTAAATATGGTTGTCAGATCCTAACATGGTTGACAGATCAACGCGCTTGGGCCTGGTTTCTTTGTCATACCCAAGGCGTTTGGGTCTGGAATGGTTGTAGACCCAAGACTCTTGAGTCTTAAATGGTTGTCAAACCCATGATGCTTCTGGCGTGGTTGCAGCAACCAAGCCAGACCCAAGACGCTAAAGTGGCAGAGAAAAAGTAATGATTGAGAAGAAAAAAAAGCCAAAGAAACGTCTCGCAAAAAGATAAGAAATGAAAGTGAAACTACTATTACAATCCACAGTAAAAAGTCTCTTGATCTACAATGATTTTCCAGACCATTTAGTTTTTGTTATAATTAATTTCCCTAAAAGATGCTAGAAGGTTTTTTTAAAAAAAATTATTGGTTTCTTAATTATTTTTATTCTTGTTTAGTTTAGAAAATTTTTCTTTTATTTTTAGTATTTTTATTTTTTCCCTTTTAATTTAAAAATTTTGTTCTTTCCTATTTAATTTAGTTATAAGACTAGTATAAATAGCATTGTTTAATTAGCTTGTATTTCATAAGAGTAACTAAAAAAAATATTAAATAATAAAATTTTGAATTAGGATTTTGGTGTGTTGAATAATCATGGATGAAAGATATCATGGAATAGAATGTACTCGTGTAGAAAGGGAGTAGAATGTTCTCTCTCGGGAAGAAACGTTCAGAAATTAATGATAAAAAACATACAAAAACAGGTTGCAAAATTGACTCATCCATTAACGATGATAAGTTTATAGAGGCAAGTTAAAGAATTATTACGTCAATTGAAAGAGATAAAAAAGAGAAGACTGAAGGATCATGAGAATAGTGATGATCATGGATTTGTAATCAATTTTAAGAACTTGTTTCATAAGCATAAGTAGATGAGACAGTCTTCAATAGCCCATACGTTTTCTCATTCCTTTCTTTGACTGTCGTTCTCTTCCAAGTCAACTTATGTTTGTTTAACTCATAGTCATTTTGATCTTTTTTTTTTAATTCATTTTCCACATCAACTTGTGTTCTCAAAGAAATTACAGTCACCTTTGGTCTTTTTTTAATTCATTTTCCATGGAAGCTGAATATATTTCTTCATTTTTCTTGCCCCACTTTCGTTTCTTTTTAATTGTCCTTGTGATACGTTAAATTGCTTTTAAAGCAGTCGTTGATGTCTACAGTGCAACTCCACTTAACCCACACTTCTTCTCATTCCTTTCTTTGGTAGTTCTCTTCCACATCAACTTGTGTTACGGGGGAGAGACATTAGAGTCATATCGGTCTTTTTTAATTCATTTTCCATTGAAGCTAAGCCGATTTCTATTGATTGTTCTTGCCCGGCTTTGTTTCTATTTGTATAGCAGTCGTTAATGGCCACAGTGCAACTCTCCACTTACTCACTTTTTCTCGTTCGTTTCTTTGGCGGACATCCTCTTCCACATCAACGTATGTTATGGGGGAGAGACATTAGAGCCCTATCAGTCTTTTTTAATTCATTTTCCATTGAAGCTAAACCGATTTCTTGATTTTTCTTGCCCGGCTTTGTTCTTTTTGTATAGCAGTCGTTAATTAATGGCCACAGTGCAACTCCACTTACTCACCTTTTCTCGTTCCTTTCTTTGGCCGACATCCTCTTCCAATAACTCATAGTCATTTTGGTCCTTTTTTTTAACTCATTTTCTGTGGAAGCTGAATCTATTAATTAGATTTGTTTCTTTTTAATTGCATTTGTTGTGTCTGTTGTTTCCAACTGCGAAACACTTTAAATTGCTTTTGTAGCTGTCATTAACGGCTACAATACAACTCATTTTAATTTATTTTTTAGTATTGTTTGTTTTTGTGTTTTGAAAGTATTTTAGAAAAAAATTAAATTAAATTTTATTTTTTTTTATTTTAAATTAATTTTTAATATATTTTTGAAAACAACAATACCACTTAATCCCAAGTGGTGATATTCTTGGATGTTAATAGAAATGACTACGAAGCTTAGGCATTATACAAGTTGAGGCATCTTCTTAATCACAATGATGACTAGAAAGTTTTTAATCCTTTCTCTGCTTTGATCAATAAATCTTATTTTTTATTTTATTTTTCTGCTATGATGTTTAAATTATACCACTACTTGTAATACACAAGAGATATACACAAATAATAGAGACAGAAGAGTGAGAATTAAAAACAAAGTCAGAATTTTCTTATTGATTTTCTCTCTTTCCTTTGTGTTTATATAAAAGTATTATTAATTATACTTTAAGTATTATAAAATAATAAAAAATAAAAGACACTATATCCATCGATCGACCTTGACTTATATAATTAATGACTTAATTTTAAATTTTCTTGTAGTGTTTTTGATATTATAAATAGGGAAGTTGTGAAGTGAATGGATGTTCAAAGTTAAATTACCCACCAAATTCTCATTGCTCTCAATTATTACTTCCATACCCACTTCGATATTATCTTTTCTTTTGTGATCATGCTGCTGATAAAGAACGACAAGTCGTTTCATCTTCTTTATGTGCTCATTGTGCTTCTGTTGCTCATGAAACTTGCACCTGGGTTCATTTCTGGAGTGAAAGGGGCAACTTTCGGGTGCATAGAGAGGGAGAGACGAGCCCTTCTCAAGTTTAAAGAAGACCTTATTGATCACTTTGGTCTTCTTTCAACATGGGGAAGTGAAGAAGAGAAGAGGGATTGCTGCAAATGGAGAGGAGTTGGATGCAACAATCGCACTGGTCATGTTACTCATCTTGATCTTCACCGGGAGAATGAATATTTAGCAGGTAAGATCAGTAATTCATTACTGGAGTTGGAGCATTTGAGTTACATGAGTTTAAGAGGAAGCTATTTTCGGTATCCAAGTCTCGTGAATCCTGGAAGCGATTTTCAAGGGAGTTTATTTGAAGGGATTCCTTTTCCATATTTTATTGGGTCTCTAGAAAGTCTAAGATATCTTGATCTCTCTTCTATGAATATTATGGGTACTCTCTCAAATCAGTTTTGGAATCTCTCAAGATTACAGTATCTTAATCTTAGTGATAATTATAATATTAATTTTAAAAGTCTTGACTTTCTCAATAATTTATTTTCTCTTGAATATCTTGACTTGAGTAGAAACAACCTCAATCAAGCTATTGATTGGATAGAAATGGTTAGCAAGGTCCCTTTTTTAAAAGTCTTACAGTTAAGTGGATGTCAACTTTCAAATAGCAATCCTCCCTCTCTTTTTTTTATGAATTCTTCTAAATCCCTAGCTGTCATTGATCTCTCTAATAACTATCTTGTTTCTTCAACATTCAATTGGTTATCCAACTTTAGTAACAGCCTTGTTGATCTGGATGTTAGTGGGAATTGGGATAACAGTTCTAAAAACCTCGATTGGCTTTCCTATCTTTTTTCTTTAGAGCATCTTGACCTGAGTCGCAATAAGAACCTTAGTATTGACTGGCTGCAATTGCCTAACAGGCTCCCTCGCTTACATGAATTGTTGTTAAGTTCTTGTAGCCTTTCAATTATCGGTTCTCCATCTCTTTCTCTTGTAAACTCCTCTAAATCTCTTGCTATCGTTGATTTCTCTTTCAACTATCTTTCCTCTTCAATATTCTATTGGTTGGCCAACTTCGGTAACAGCCTTGTTGATCTTGACCTCTCATTTAACCATTTACAAGGTTCAATTCCAGATGCTTTCACAAACATGACTTCTCTTAGGACTCTTGATCTATCCTATAACCAATTACAGGGCTCAAATCCAGAAGCTTTCGCAAACATGATTTCTCTTAGGACTCTTCATCTATCCTCTAACCAATTACAAGGCGATTTGAGTTCATTTGGGCAGATGTGCAGTTTAAATAAACTGTATATAAGCGAAAACAGTCTCACTGGAGAGCTGTCTCGGTTGTTTCAAGACTTGCATGGATGCGTGGAGAACTCACTAGAGATTCTACAACTAGACGAAAATCAGCTTCATGGTTCAGTGCCCGACATCACAAGATTCACTTCCATGAGAGAGCTGGTTCTCTCTCGGAATCAACTGAATGGATCTTTACCGAAACGATTTAGTCAACGTTCTAAACTTGTTTTGTTGTACTTGGATGACAACCAACTCACTGGATCAGTTACGGATGTTACGATGCTTTCATCATTGAGAGAGTTGGTGATTGCTAACAATCGCTTAGATGGGAATGTTTCTGAAAGTATTGGAGGCCTATCTCAGCTCGAGAAATTGGATGTTGGAAGGAATTCCCTACAAGGTGTGATGTCTGAAGCTCACTTTTCAAATCTCTCCAAATTAACAGTATTGGATTTAACTGATAATTCCTTAGCTTTGAAATTTGAGTCTAATTGGGCTCCCACTTTTCAATTAGATGACATATTTCTTTCGTCTTGTAATTTGGGTCCTCCTTTCCCTCAATGGCTGCGAAATCAAAATAATTTCATAAAGCTAGATATCTCTGGTTCTGGAATTTCAGATACAATCCCAAATTGGTTTTGGAACTTGTCCAATTCCAAGTTGCAACTCTTAAACCTTTCTCACAACAGGATGTGTGGAATTTTGCCAGATTTCTCATCAAAATATTCCAATCTCCTACACATAGATTTGAGTTTCAACCAGTTTGAGGGTCGATTACCACTTTTTTCATCAGATACCACATCAACCTTGTTTCTCTCTAACAATAAGTTTTCAGGTCCAGCTTCTTGTCCATGTAATATTGGAAGTGGTATCTTGAAGGTCCTTGACCTCTCAAATAACCTGTTGAGGGGATGGATTCCTGATTGTTTAATGAATTTCACAAGTCTAAGTGTTCTGAATTTGGCTAGCAACAACTTTTCAGGTAAAATTCCCAGCTCCATTGGATCAATGGTCTATCTTAAAACATTGAGTTTGCATAATAATAGCTTTGTTGGAGAATTACCTTTGTCTTTGAGGAATTGTAGTTCTCTAGTATTTTTAGACCTGAGCTCAAATAAGTTGCGAGGAGAAATACCAGGCTGGATAGGAGAAAGCATGCCATCTCTGAAAGTCCTTTCCCTACGATCTAATGGATTCAATGGAAGCATACTGCCAAATCTTTGTCACCTATCAAATATTCTGATCTTGGACCTATCTCTAAACAATATCACAGGAATCATTCCAAAGTGCCTTAATAACCTCACTTCCATGGTTCAAAAAACAGAGTCAGAATATTCCCTTGCGAATAATGCTGTTCTTAGTCCGTATTTCGCATCAGATAGCTATGATGCATATCAGAATAAGATGAGGGTTGGATGGAAAGGAAGAGAGGATGGTTACGAAAGTACACTAGGACTTTTGAGGATCATTAATCTTGCAAGAAATAAACTAATTGGAGAAATTCCAGAAGAGATAACAGGACTCTTACAGTTGCTTGCAGTGAACTTGTCGGGAAACAATTTGACTGGAGAAATCCCTCAAAAGATTGGGCAGTTGAAACAGTTGGAATCACTTGATTTTTCAGGAAACCAATTATCAGGTGTAATTCCTATCACAATGGCTGATCAAAATTTTCTGGCTTTCTTGAACCTCTCCAACAATCTATTGTCGGGGAGGATTCCATTAAGCACTCAGCTGCAAAGCTTTAATGCTTCAGCCTTTACCGGTAACCTTGCATTGTGCGGGCAGCCACTCTTACAGAAATGCCCTGGAGATGAGACGAATCAAAGTCCACCTGCTAATGATGACAACCGAGGCAAAGAAGTCGTCGCTGATGAATTCATGAAATGGTTTTGTACTGCTATGGGAATTGGTTTTAGTGTATTCTTTTGGGGAGTTTCAGGTGCTTTACTGCTAAAACGTTCCTGGAGACATGCCTATTTCCTGTTCTTGGAT
>Ga0307509_10012659_pt1 | contig 10068 bp, 9 predicted proteins | sample 10_EM_MG_FD_202245 | JGI IMG/M metagenome (GOLD analysis project Ga0307509, IMG submission 202245) | Populus trichocarpa ectomycorrhiza microbial communities from riparian zone in the Pacific Northwest, United States - 10_EM | ecosystem: Host-associated > Plants > Roots > Unclassified | place... | reverse complement strand
ACCTCTGCACCAAGACAGGGGTGAAAGGCCACAATCTGATGATGCTTCAAGCCTCTGGGCGCTCGGGTTTCCTCTGTTGTCCTTTTGTTCATGGGCGCCTCTTGTCCGATTACAAACAAAAGGCTCATGATGAGATTAAGGACTGATTAAGGGGCCCTCAGTGATTGATTACTCTCCCGCATCATTGTGTATTGTGTCCAGCATCATATCGACGCATTATCATCGCAGGTTGCGTCGACGCTGGGTGTTATGAACGTCAGCGTTTCCGGGGAAAAAACAAGACTCCCCGAGGCCGCTCAGGCGTATCGGCCTCGTGTGGATCGATCGATCGATCCTGCCGCAAATGCGTACTGGTAAGTAAAATATATCAAAACTCTCCGCGATGAAGGTAACGTGCTATTGCAAATACCAGGGGGAATCTAAGGCTTGTCGAAAGTCGAAAGTCGAAAGTCGAAAGAGGAAAGGCTGCAAAAGAGGCCCGGCCCCTTCAGTCCTCCGGGTCTCTGAGCGACAACTTGAACTGCACGACCAAGGCCCCGGCCAGCCCGACAATGATGGACCTTGCGGATGCGTCAGACCCGAAATATGGTGTCAATGTCTATCAGAAGATTCGTTGCCACCGCATAACCCATCGTCGAATTGTTGTGTAACCGTGTAGCGGTTCGGTCTGAGCTGCGAGCGAAGGACACCCAGGGTCTACTAAACGACCCGCCAGACGATCGACGTTTCGACGTTTCAACAACTGAGATCGGAGTCGTCCAGCGGCGCCCAACTTTACGCGCTCCATTTGCCTTGTTACCAACCGGAGCGCACTTACGACAACGATGCTCCAGTATCCTTGTATGGACCTTCAATTATCCCGATCTTTGGGCACGACCTTCGATCATGAGATCCCCTGTCCTATTTTCTACTTCTGCTTCGCCGGATCTCTCACGTCCACTGACACGCGGCCGCGATGCACACCCGCTCGTCCGACTATTGGAATGTTGGTACGTCAATCTGAAACCGAGTCTTCCTTCCTTCCCAGTCAACACGTATCTTTACTACGGCACCGTCAGACTGATTGGCCTGATGTAAAGTCCCAGCTTATTCACTACTTCTGAGTTACAGCCCCCAGGTCCCCACTGGCCACTGGAAGTACGAATGGAACCCCAACGAATGAGGACCCCCCAACGACTGGAGACGGCATGAAGTACCTTGCCCCTCGTCGCCTGCGGCGTTGCTCACTCATGCTTCTTGAACACCGCCTCTTCTCTTCTCCCGCTTCGGTCTTACGGTACTGACTTCCGGACCGTCTTGCTAACATTAAGCCGCGTGGTGTATCGGGCCACACCCACATCTGGCCCATCTAGTACGCCTATGATACAAAGTAACATTCATCTCACACATCGCCGACAGGACCATTTAATGCTATGCCATGACGTGCCTGCGTTCAGGCCCAAGTTTTATCGACCGCACACGAATTCCGTGGTGATACGAGGAGTTGGCCCAGGCTCTGGAAAGCCCGACTCGGCCGCACGCTTGCAACGAAGGATCCTCATGATCTTCTTTCTTCCGCCCTCGAATGACGAGACTGGAGCCAAAGACCCACTGTTTCCTCCCCTCTCGTAATAGTGACCCACCTGCGATCCACCCATTCTTGGCTCTGTAAGTCACTGCGGAGCTGACTGTACAGGCGTCAGCGACAACGAATATCCGGCATCATCAACCGCGCGTCGCCTAAAATCTCTGCCAATGGCACCGGGTCTCAACTACTTTTTCCAGCGATAGGACCTCATCCCAGTCCGCGCGTATGGCCACAACTCGTAATCCCGAGTCCTCGAAGGCCGACTGTCTAGTTATCCTCCCCGACGGCACCCCCTACTTTGCTCGCTTCGCCTCACTAACCCCCGCGGCGCTTTTTAGATCATGACGATGCTGTGCAGTACAGTACAGTACGGTAAGCCACAAGGTCATCTCCAGATTCCGCGTTAGACGCTTGATCGAAACTCCCCAAACTTGCAACACGTACCCCACCCACTACACGCAAGACTCACACGTCCGACAGAATCCGTGATCACCCCACGACGCAGATGCGACGTATATACACACATTGACGCTGACGGCAAAAAAACAAAACGCAGGCAAACTGTGGGGCTCGGGCCCAGCCTCAGCATGTTTACGAGCGTGGAGCACAATGGTGACACCCTCTCAGAGTTGTTGATAACGAACCATTTTTTATTTTATGATGGAAGCTGTCGGTTGCAGCGGGTAATGGATAGGAAGCGATGCGGTGAGACGGGGTGGGGCGTGGGTTTCTTCTATTCTTCTCTGATGATGCTTAATATGTAACTTACATGGGGTTCGGATTTACGTGAATTACAGTAAGAAAAAAGTGCGACGGCAACGGACGGTACCCGAGCTTAGGCCTTCTCTCCTCTCCTCCTTCAATTCTCTGCTTCTTATTCCAAGTGATGCCGGTCTTCTCAACCCGAACAATTCGAAATTCACGCGAAGTGTCCTTGCCAATCACTGGGATATATATGCAAACGATAACAATAGTGACCAAATTCGGTCGTTACATACCGTGCTTCTTCTTTTGAAACAAAACGCCATTTAGTATTCTTTAGTCTTTGATCATAAAAGACTGTCGAATTTGAGGATATGGGCTCAGGCAGCCGAACGCGGCAGTTCTTTTTCCCTTTCGTTTCCGAAAGAGGTACACGCGACTTCAAAAACTTTGAATGATGATATACACCAAACGGGTTTCAGCCAAAACGCAGGTTTCCAGTTGTCAACACGCATCGTAGATACACTATTTGTGCCAAGCAGAACAATGAACGACCAATAAGTAAAAAAAAAAGGGAACGGAGGTATGTACGAAAGCGGGAGGGAGGGAAAGGAAGGGAGCACGCAGGCGGACAGACAAAGATGGGGAAATACAGTCGGCGTGTTTGGGTAGGTGAACAGGTGACTGATTGCGATGACAAAGTAAGCAAACTGTGATGACAGACAGGACAGGTGAAGGACCATACACTTGTATAATATAAACACAGAGGGGGTGCACAGGTGTGAGAACGTGGTTACAAAAGAAACAAAAATGCGATGGTGTAACATGGCAACAAGTGATTGATGCACGGGGGTAGGGGACGCCATACAGGTAGCAGGTTTACAGACAAATGGTTAGATGCATAAGCAAAGAGACAATGAAAGCACGGTGAAAAGCTGTACAGGGCTATGACTTGCCCTTGAGCGACTGTACCAGGGACCGAATCCCGAATCTATGCCCGTGCCCGTGTCCATGACCGGGGGGCGTAGCCGCACCGGTAGAAAGCACCTTTACTTCCGGCGCAAAGCCCATTTTTGCTAGCTTGTTTGCACGTGAAACCGCTTGTGCGCGTTCGTTACCACGCCGCGCGACTACGCCTATGACTGGCGATGGTACGACATAGTTGAAAAGTGATGAGTCTTGTGATGGCGCAGTGGCTATACGGGTTAGCGGTGTACCGCGTGTAGGATCAGGATCAGGTGTGCGCGAGCGAGAAAGTGGTGTCGGTGATGCGGTCGTTATAGGTGCGGATTTGATGCCAGGAGAAGGAACTGTGATTTCAGTGAACGAGGACTGATCTAAGGACGGCGCGCGCGCGAGCCGGGGAGACTGGACGGGCGTGCGAACAGTCCGGTTCTCGGGGAGTATGCGGGTCCCGTCACTCTCCGACCGCCCTGGCGCGGCTGAGCGCGAGCGGTGATGAATGACGTGCATATCGGGGGAGGAAGGAGGAAGGAGGAAGCCTACGGCCCAATCAGTACACGACATTAGTACTGAGGTGAAGTGGGTAGACTTACCATCATCGCTACTCAGCGCGCCGTCATTGGTGTTCGGACGGCGCGCGCGCCCCCTCCAAGAGTTTGCGCCCCGGTATTCCAAGCTGAAATTTCTGTCTTTTCCTGCTGAACCCAATCCAGATGCGGGTCGTCGCGATGATGCCTTGTCAAAGGACGCGCCAGCGCCAGCGCTGGCACTGGCACTCCGCATCTTCACACCGGGCACCCGAGCATGTTCCCATGGTTCGGCATCAGTCGTGTCAAGAGCAGTACTCTCACTGGCGCGACGTTCAATGACCAACCCAGGGGTTGCACCTCCTTCGGCCTGTTTGAGTTCGCGCTCGAGACGTAAACTCTCACCAAGAGCGGCGAGACGAGCACTGAGGGGAATGTCGTCACCCTCTCGGGCAGTGAGAACTTGACCCCGTGCACGAGCCACGAGAGCCTCAGCTTGCGCATGGGTCGATACGTTTGAGCGCCTCAGACCAGTAAGCGGAGGAGGTCGATGGCTGTGGGCAGAAAGATCTGTGTCTTCACTAGAGGGGAGGATTACTGGTAGCGCAGGTGGGCGAAGGTTTGAGGTAGACGCAGTGGTCGCGGATAGATTGGTACTCAACGAGTCTCCACGACCGCGCACATCGCTAGGCTCAGACGACTCGTCCTCGACAGGTACATCGATGCTGAAGGGGAAATCCATGTCTTGCGTTGATGCGTCGCCCGCCATCATGACGCTACGCACCGCATCAATACCATACTCTTCGTCCTCTTCTTCATCCTCGCTCTCCTCACTGAGACGCCCATCAGGACCCGGACTCGAGCCTAACGTTGAGCGATGATAGCCCTTGCCACCTGAGGAGACATTTGGTTCGGAGGAATTAAAACGGAGAGGACGGGAGAACTGTGGGACTGTGGATGATGCCCCATTCGAGCGGAGCATGCCGGGGCGTGCGGGAGGACTGTTATCCTGTCCTGATCCGTTGAGTTCAGCAAGAGTCGAGGGGGAGGAGGAGAGGGGTGAGGTCGGTAAGGATGTTGTGTTGCTGGTCCCGGTGGTCATACTGACGTCCGGCGTAGTGCCACCAGGTGTGCTGTGTGTCGAGAGCATCTCTGTGCTTGGCTTTCTGAAAAGATTTAAAAGGGAATATTTAGAGCCGAGGCGTCGCGAGTGTGGATGATGGGGGCGCTCAGCGCCGTTCCCTGCGGAACTCGGACGACGTGGACGTCCATTCGACCGACGGGTGGGAAGGGGTTCGTCGGACTGCGGTGGGGAAGGGCGTTGGGAATATGCAGGAGGAGGGGTGTCAAGTGATTCAGGGGGTGGCCAAGTATCGTCTACAACACCATCCTGAGGTGAGGTCCCTGGACGGAAGAGGAGTATAGCGTTTTCGATCGAGCGCTTGACGCCGAGGCGACGCATAACGTGGGTGGACATACACTCGGGCCCCTCACACGCACATAAGGAGCCGTGACGACCACGGCAATGGGAGATGGGTTCGGGGTCATCCGGAGGAATGCCACCGAGAAGGGTCTCGCGTTCGAGAAGATCACGGTCTTTGTTGGCAATCCAGTCATAGATGGCGCCGGCACATGCGAGCCAACCGTTTTGCCGGGCGAGAGCCTCTGGAGTGATGCCATGCTTATCCGCACGATCTGGGCGTGCACCATGACGAAGGAGGGTGAGGACGACTTGGGTGTGGCCATTTGCGGCGGCAAAGTGAAGGGGCGTGGAACCTGATGTGCCGATTATGGGTGTCGAGGGGGAGCGCGTCTTGTCAGAGAAACGACGGGGTAATCTGTAGACCGCATATACGAATGAGCGCTAAAGTCCGTTTAATGATATCCAAGGGAGGAAGTGGAAGTGGTGGCGTGGCAGACAAAAAAAACCGAAGGAGAAACGAAATAGCTGTGGGTTACACGCATGATGCAGGAGGCTGCCAACAACGCGGCCATTCGATTGGGGGAAGAGAAGGGGTCGAAAAGTCCGAAATACGAGTTACATACCTTGGAGCGTTTACATCGGCACCATTGTCTATGAGCAATCTGACGACCATGTCGTTTCCACCGGAACAAGCGGCATGGAGAGGGAGTACGCCGTCGATGACCGAGTTGATAGGTTGACCATGAGAGATGGCATATTTTGCGAGGCCGATGTTTCCGGTAGCGGCAGCGGCATGGAGACCTAGATGTGGGACTTTTGACAGGAGGAGAGGGGGTCAAAGAAATGAGATCATCAAGGGGGATATGAGACGCACACTCTGTGGTGACATTGAATTTAGCCTCTGCCTTGTGTGACTTTGAAGAGTGACTAGGCATGGATGGGGGGGGAGAGGAGGGAGAGGAGAGATGGAACAGAGGAGGAGGGGCCGTAAGCAAGGCGAGGATCAAGAGGGAAGTGGCCAAGTTGACGGATTTCTGGCCGGCTTATTCCGCCCGATCCTCCATAAGATCATCACGTTATTGCATCCGCCCCGGTTCCTTTTTCGGTTACTTCTCGCCCTGCTTCCATTTTCGATTTATTAATATTTAATCCACTTATCCGGCAATTCCTTCCACATATCTACCAAATAGAACCTTCCCTCGATCAACACCGCCCACACTCTCGCACCAGAGCCCCACTGCTTCACTCTCTTCCCTGGTCCGCGGTCATCAACTCCCCGATTCAAAGCAACCCTCTATCTCCATATTTCTCTTTCTTCGCCTTTTACTCGTCTCCACTCCCCGCCCCTCCACCTTCATCAGTACTACTGTACTGTACTTGTTATCACCACTCTCGGCATTGCATTTGCCGGCCTTCCCGGCCTCTCCACTTTGATCACATAATTCCTTTTCATTTTCATTTCATGGGCCGTGGGGTGGACTCCACAATCACTCTTCGTTTCCTCTCCAAGCATTCCGAGATCACGCGTAGCCTTGTTCCCGAAAGCTGATGTTGATGAGAGTTTTTTTTTGTCCCTCTCGACGGCCTCACCACCATCAGAACCCATCGTTCCAGCGCTGTCTGTCATCTGCCACCGGTTTGGCTCGGCAGGCACCACCCAGAACAGGACAACACTTAAGACATTTCACCCGCGCCGCGCCGACGTCCCACCTATTGGGCCCTCCCACGTCGATGTGATGACGTCAGCAATTCCCATCGCTTTTGTGCCGTTTTCCTCCCCCCTGCAACTTTCCAGATCTATAAATAATGCAGCATACTTCGTCTGTAACGCTGCTGATCAGATTAGTTGCGTGTGCCTTGGCCACGTTCAGTTCCACTCAAGGATCCTAGGCTGCGACATGACCCCCCCAGGTATCCAAAGTCCGGGCAACTGTTCTCCCTTTTCAAATGCCAAACTGCCTATTTTTTTTCCTAGGGTCGCGGGTCCCCGACTAAGCGCGCGCCGACTTCCCAGGCTACGCAGTTTTCAACCATCAGAAGGTCTTACTGTACGGAGAATGTTTTGTTCCGGACAGCATGATCGACAAAGTCACGTCCTATGACTGAATTTCCGTATTGCACGCCTCTCAAGCGCCCGTGTTTTTTACTTATCGACACAGGATGAATAACCTTTAGCTTTACTGAGACAACGCCTCGTGCACCATTCAAAGGACTGATAATTGGTTGGTTTGTCTTTTTTTTTCGTGCTACCCGGTATCTAAGAAGCTGCCACTAAAAGATACCCCAACGACGAGCTCTTGTCTTCTCTTGCTTTTGTTCCATCAATGCGACGATTCTATTGCCACAGCCGAACTGAGCCTGGGCTGCCTGCACGCCTCTGTCGGATACGCGGGACTACTTCGCGTGCCACCGCTTCACTTGGAACTCGCGCACTTCTCAGAGACGTGTTAGCGCATTCTGAGCAAGTTGCTATCGACGCCACCTACTATGGAAGTTGATCGTGTGAAAGGTGAAAGGCGCTCTTCTGCACTATTCCTTTGGCTGGGCTTCCCGGCACAATGGGCCCAATCGAGCCTTTATTGTTCCGTGTATACCGTACACCATCACGACCCTGTTGCTTCCCTCGAAATCAAAAGTCTGTTCAATGCTCCCATCTGTCAGCACTTAATGGATGAAGATCCTTATCGTATCCTCATCTGTTAAGCGATGCCCTGCTATTCGACGATGCTTCGGATGCCTCCGTCGGGATTTTGAACATTATCAAGGTGGACTGAGCTTGTACCGCATCACGCGCCCGGGTGTCCCCGACTTCCCGTTATCTGTTTAAGGACCCTGTGGTGCACGTGCAGACGTATCAAGCTGAAGGGGTTGAATCAAGTGCATAGCTGTTCGTACCACCAGGTTTTGTTGCGCAAACAGCTCGTGATTCGTCCCCTTCACCCAATTGATTGCTACTATCCCCCTTGAACAACCAGGTGTTTTTCTAGCCTCGCATGACGTTTTGGAGAGAGAGCACGTGATCGCTACTGGCACGACTATCACCCATCACCTCGCGACGCGACGAAAATAGAGAGCACCACGTCACGTTAATATTGTTGGAACCCATATCGCTATGGACACGGAAAGTCGTGCAGAAAGTCACATCACGAAAAGAGAGAAACCCCGTCTTTTCTGCACAGAATGAATGCCCCATGCAAGGGCAAGTCCGTATCCGCATCAAATTCAAAAATTAAAAATAAATATAAGTATTTCCGAGCTGAACATTCGAATGGACGGATAATCGGGGAAAATACGAGAACACGGATCAGGGCTTCACCCGGAGGTCACAGTATGAATGAATGAAGGGTACTATATACTCTGCATCACCGAATGCCGAATGGAGGACACAATGATTTCCGGAAAATGGGATGGTACCGCATCGTATATGACATGATATGATACCGTACAGGATTGATTGATGGAACGGATTGGAAACAAAAGGGATGGAAAGATGGACGAATGGACGAATGGGCAGATGATGATCCCGAGACGTTTCCCGTCAGTGGCTCGCTGCAGTGCACGGGCAGCTCGTATCAATATCATCTGAATCTGTTAGTTAGCCTCGCCATCACCAACACGGCCATGTGCGCGGCCAGCGGGTCTGTTTCACCACAGGATTCGAGCCGGCAGTATTCGTGGTTACATCATGCTCGGGGCGCTGCACGTGCCCCCCGCGAGGATGGCAGTGACGATGGCGACGATGGGTGTGCCATGCTGTTTTGTTTGTTGTTGCCTCGCCTCGGGTTTCCTGGCGGGTGGAAACAGGAACATACAACGAGCGCTTACGTTGACTCCGATGGCACCGAAGCGGCCGCTTGCTCGCTTATGCTCGCTTGGTCGGAGAATGAGATGTTGGCTCGAGGACGTCTGCTCCGGCACTTGGCACCAGGTGCCAGGTGGCGCGCGCGTACCAGACGCATATACTCAGATACACAGATGTATGCTCACCTCGGTTTTCTGCCTTCAACGAACGAACAAAACGAAGTTGTCGCTGTTTCTGTGATATGACAAGTAGTCGAGTGCCGCGCAGTGCTACATCATGCAGGTAGAACTCGACAGTCGACTTAGCGATAATCAATCGGCTTATTTACCCGCGAACAACCGGCATAGGAAAGGAAAGGTCGAGAAACCACAGGGCCATAAACAATCAAGATCATGATCATGATCATCAGCTGTCGTCGGCGTCGTCCTCTCCGTCTTCGTCATCCACCGAGTTCGATCGTATTCGCGAAGCGCGAGGCCCAGATTTTATGTATATTTGTGGCTCGTCAGGTGGCTGGATGATGGACTGCAAGAAGTCCAAGAAGTGCCCAGTGGGCCGTGTGGTATCGCGGCTGCGCCGCCGCACCGCGTGGCTGACGCTACATTGATAGCGTAAAGTATGTGCACACAGTAACTTAATAACAATCGCCGGCGTAAATACCGCATCTGTCGCGCGCGCGAAAGAACAGCAGCAAGCGCGGCCGCAACCACCATCAGAGAGGGACCCATTGGAACTTTTCCGCTTTTCCGTATTTGCCCCCCGTTGCTTCGCTCCCGCACATTTCCAACGGGGTAACAAAACAAGCCTTTTTTTTCGGGTGCTTCCCCGGGTCAACCGTAAGTGCGTATTACTGGACTCCCCGAACCCGCGAGCGGGACCTGATCCGCGGTCGCTCGACGCCGTCCTTCGTTCGGGTGCTGTGCTTAAGGGTGCGTTCGACAACTGAAACGGGCAGATTGTATCACACGCGTGATCTCTATCTGCAGGATTGCAGATAGAGATAACGTTTTCGCGCCCTAGAAAGTTTTTGTATTCACCGAACGCTTTGTTTTCACAATCAAAAAATGTTTGCCTTTTTGGGTGG
>Ga0307509_10012658_pt1 | contig 10068 bp, 10 predicted proteins | sample 10_EM_MG_FD_202245 | JGI IMG/M metagenome (GOLD analysis project Ga0307509, IMG submission 202245) | Populus trichocarpa ectomycorrhiza microbial communities from riparian zone in the Pacific Northwest, United States - 10_EM | ecosystem: Host-associated > Plants > Roots > Unclassified | place... | reverse complement strand
GCTTCTTCTTCCCTTCCCTTCTCTTCTTACACACCTCTTCAATCCGCACCCAGCTCCTACTTCGTTCTCCATTTCCCAGATCATTCGTGTTTGTCCTTTATAGGAGAAGTGATGAATTCCAGATATGTAGTCGTGGTTCTTGGGGTGTCGAGATTGGGCTATCAATCAAAGCGCCGGTGATTCACAATAAATTGTAGGTTCAGAAGGCATGGGAATCTGTCAGCCAGAGGGTTATAAACTGCACAGGCTTGGGTAAGTCATCTAGAGGGCAGCCGTAGGTTGACAGGGACGGGAATGAGTCTAGGGGGCTGTGAGAAGCCGGGAAAGACGGTGGGAGCCCGCGAGCGGACTATCACAGCCAGAGGAGGTGGCGAGAGGCATGGAGTAGAAGAGATGGGATGTGGACAGCTGAGGAGAGAGCCGCACGAAAGGGCAATAGGGGGGGACGTCCACCGGATATAGGAGGAGACGGGCTGGGATCAGAGGGTGGAGGAGGAAGGGCTGAACGTGTTGGGAGGGATGAGGGCAGAGAACATAATGACAGGAAAATGTCCGCCGAATACGCGAGAGGACTGAGTGAATCGAGTAGTGTGGGACAAGCGGAGTTGATGTTGGTGGGGTTCCGCATGAGAAATCGATTCAGAGAGAGGTTCGTAGCGGGATTAAAGAAGCGAGGGTATCATGGAAAGAAAGCGGCGGGGCGGGGGAATAGGCGGGGGAGGCCGGGAGGAGAGATGTTACGGCCGCAAGACGTCCGCAAAAGGGCAGCATGGGAACGGGTGCGTTGGGAGCGAAGGTATGAAGAGGCTGGGCGCTGGCGGTAGAGTCTCAGGGGGGTGGCTGCGCCAGGGGGGGTCAAATGCGTCAGGACGCAAAAAGGGCCGCGTCCAATGCGTCGGGACACCGACTTGCGCGTCCGGACACATTGGATGCGGCCCTTGCAGTTCCAGAGGGCATGAGCCCAGGCCGACGCACCCAGAACAGGAGTTTAGGTTATAAGCGCCTGGAACGTCCAGCCTACAGGGTGAGCGGGGAGAGACTGACTGCAAGGTATTTTTTTTGCTGATGTTGGATAATACCTCCGAGAGCAGTTGGGGTGCGCCTGACTGGTGCTGCCCCCTGCACTCCTCACGAGGATGAATCTCGTACAGTTGAAACCGGGCTCATTGCTTGTCGTCTTTCCGGACTTCGTGCGTGCCGAGGAGTCCCTGGTGCAGTGTTGTCATCTGGAATCTCATGGTCTTCTGTGTCCGGTTTTCTGTCTGATTCTGTTTGATCAGATCTGCCCAAGGTCTGGTACTCACCGCTGCTAGCATCGCTAAGACAAACTGTCTCAATTTGTGGTGGTGCGTCAGTCTCCCCCAAATGTTTTGTATACGCCGTTTTCTGTATTGTACTCCATCTAGGCCGCTTCGTATGTCGTGATGGAAGACTTCTTGTGATTTATAGAGGGGATAAACTCCGAGGTGACGACTGTATACCGTGCCAGCTGCCCGATTCAGTCCGCCCTATTGCTGATCCCGATCCCCTATCCATGGGTACGGCGTTGCGTCTATGGCCGTATATATTGCCTACTGGTAGACCCCGCTGGCTGAGTGAATTGCCTTCTGGTTCTCTAGACATTGTGTAATACTGGACCATTGACGAAGGTTTGTTCGGAGAGGAGAGGAATTAGGATGTAGAAAAGTGTAATGTATCCCGTGTGTTGTGCAAACTAGTGGTTTATTGTTGTTCAATGGAACGTGTCAGGGCTTACCCGCTATGTCTTATGGGGCAGGAGGGGGATCACGTCCTATCACACTGTTTTGAATGAAGCTATTGAACTGCAAAACTGGGTTTTCTACTTGTTCAAGATTATGTTCGAACTCTGGATGAGCTCAGGTATGATGTTGGTCTGGACTCTGGTATGAAAAGGTTCGACCGAATACAAGCTGGCACAAATGCAGGATGCGTCCCTAATGTTGCTGGAGCCTAACCGAACACTAGCCACAAGGAGCATCGATTAGCGACACCAATTCTGGCAAGACACCCGCCACGCTCTAAGTGGATTAGATATATCGAACCTAATCTCAACACTTCGAATCATCCCGTGAATCAACACCATCTGAGTTTTGACATCATGCATCCCCTCGTTCGGTGGGCGAACGACGGCCTAGTGATGGACGCAGAATGGTAGGCATGCCCAATCCGGACAAAGGTATCAGATGTTAGTATACGGGGATGTAAGGATGAGAGAAGCTCAAGCAACAGCACGTAATGGTATTATTACTTGAGTCCTAACACATACTACCTACGATTACCAATCGGAAAATGCAGGACTCCAAAATAAAAACTAGATCTAGTATACAGTAAGGTATTTGGGTATTTGGGGTAAAAATAAAAAAAGAATCAAACTCGAATCTAGGAAATCCCAAATTATTCAAGTTTTCTACTCGCATGATGTCTTCCAGGCAGGGGTCTTTCGGGGTTGGATGCGGGGTTTTCTCACGCGCGCTCAGGACTCAGAGTTGAACATCCGCATGGCTGGGGAGTCATGGATGCTGGTGGCGGAGCCGTGGCGACATGGGTGATGGATGGCGGTAGTTGAGAGGGAGAGGGATCAGGAATCGATCTCGCAGGAGTTGAAAAATCGAGGGTGGCGGCCGGGGCGGCCGGAGGTCAGACCCGCTGTTGGTCGCCATTCATTAGTCCGCAGGTGGTGTATCCTCAGCGCCATCTTTCCCATGAGGTCTCACAGCTAGGAGCCTGAGATTTGCCATGAATTTGGTTGCCCAGGGGTTCACGTGCGCAAATGCTAGGAGTATTTCGAGCAGCTCAGACTCGGAGGGCCCCGATGTACCAGAGGCTTCCACCCCGGACACCCGCGCAAATTGACTCCATGTGCCGGCACCTCCATTTGCGATGGAATGTTGCTACCGTGTTTTGAGGGGCCCGGGACTCCTGGTAACTGGTCCCACATCGGCCATTAGCTATCATGTGTTGACCTGTGTGCCGGTTCTGTCTCAATACTTACATTGCCGTCGTCCACAATGATAACACCAGCACCGGAAGGCGCTCGTGTTACTTCCTCCGGCTTGGCCTGCAGCCATTCTTCCTCGTCAATCTATCCCTCCTCTTCGTGCATCTTCCGCGTCGCATAATCTGCACCTGCCAATTCATCTCAGACTTGGCGGTCAAAAAAGGGCTCCCTGCCATTTTGAGGCCTGGGGGTCGCATCCGGGTCCTCTCCATGTTCCGGATATGACTCAAGAACCATCACGTCCAGGGGATCATGGTCATTGTTTGCGGGGAACCACGCACCAATGTCGTCAACTCTATATAGGACTATGAGCTGGCATAGTGGGAGAGTTTCTTCCCAGTCCTGACGTAGTCTGGTAGCGTCCTGACCCATCCTGCCGATCTGATACCTGAAGCATTTGAGGGGCTCTGTGACGTATTGCGCTCTTACGAAACGGTGCAGATCGGCGATACTCGGTGCTGTCAGGACACCCCTGGCGATTACCCCATCCAGGTCTCTTACACACCAGGGATGGCACAGGAGTCGATGCTCCGCAGCCGGGCCTTCTGTTTGACGAACGATATGGATTCTCACAGCCAGCGGGGAATACGGGAATCTCATTTGGAATGAGCCACTAGCAACACGTCTTTGTGCGGGGCTCCAGCAATAAAGATGCATAACAGATATTCTGAGGTTCCGCACTGTCGCCACGACCATCCCGCTCAGCCATCTGAAGCTCGTTGGATGTCCACAGTTTCTTGGCCGAATCTTTGACTATTATCTTGAGATGCTGGATGAGTTCCCAAACGTGGTCTCCTTGGTGATGGTGTTTGATTAACTCAATACGCTCCTTGAGTGGCGAAATGCCGCGCGCAAGCGATATAATGGCATCCAGTTGCGTTTCTGTTACGGGACCAGGGTCCAGGAGGGGAGTTACAATATAGGCCTTTATTTGCTCACGCCATGGTGCATAGACACAGGATGGGCCATGTGGATGTTGGAATCCACACCACAATTTCAGATACGCAATGTCATCATATACGGTTGTGCTTTGAGTGAGATTGTCAGCAAGCCCGAATCTTATTGCTGCGAAGTTTGGTTTGGTATTATATACAATGAATCCCCCATGGCTGGGTGGAAGTGTGCGCGCTCCTCAGGCTCAGGTTGTCTGTTCATTCAAGGAGGTTTGTGAGTTCGATATGCTATGATTCCATATAAAGATCATTTCATGATTGCTTACGCTCCATCTTCTGCGGGGTGACAGGAGGCTGCACCTGTCAGAGTCCTTCTGCGGATCCAGCTCTGAATTTCTTATGACTGTGGCAGCATGGCGGGACGTCTAAGGGCCGCAGAGTTATTAATATTTGTTGCTAAGATACTAGTACAAGAGGTGTTTTGCATACTTTCCCTTCCGCAACTGACGTCTCACTATTCCCAGAGGCGTCATTGGTCCGTTGGCCATCCTTGAATCTGATGTCCAGGGGAAAAACAAGCGGGGGGTCGAAGGATACCCACTTGGACGGTGTTTGATGTTCGTATATCTCAAGACACCGGATGTGGGCACGCAGGTCAAAATGAAGGTGGACGTCTTGTAGGTGGGGAGGTAAGAGTGAGGGAGGAGTCGGTGGGGTCTTTTATAGATTTCACAGACGCCGTACATTTCGCCGGTGATGAGGCCTAGGGGACATACACGTAGGAAATGCGACCTGGGGTGTACCGCGACATCTTGACGTAAATCTGGATCTGTATAGCTTGCATACTGTATGGTGGGATAGATAATGAAGGCACTTTGCCAATGACGGGGGATAAAGCTATAGCTTTTAGGTTGTCAAAAGATCATGAAAAGTACTGAGTCTTGTTTGTCACGGGCGATTTGCAGCACCCCCTGCTATAGTTGTTTAAGCCTCATAAGCGTGCATGCACCAAGAGACATCACGTCCAGTGGCATCTCTTGGCGTCAGAGTCAGCCAAGACCCAAGCTCCTGGCCTGAACATGAACACAACACCCATCAGCAAAAAAAAAAGGTTACACCCGGACACGTCCCGTACTCCCTGTCCGTCTGGCGGTCCAGGCGCATAGAACGTAAACTCGCATCCTGGGTGTGCGGTGTTTTATTGGGTGCTTGGGGACAGCAGTACATGCCGCCCAGACGCACCAGAGGCAACCAAGGACTCAGAAGGTACCGGAACACAGAAAGGCTCTCCAGACGCAGAATTTATCTCCGGACGCAACCCGATAGGATAGTACAAAAGTGGAATTACTCAGGTGGAACTGGCTATCATCGGATACCTCCTAAGTGAACAACTCCACCTTCGAGCACTGTGAATCACTTAGTGAAAACTGTGTAGAATATCCAAATTGTCCGGAAACTTCCATCTACCAGTAGTATTACTCATGTTTACTTATTGAATCATATAGGTACTAAAACAGGAATATATTCATGAAGGCTAGTCTACAAAACAGTAGTACTCGGTGGCTAACAATTTGATATACTTGCCCTGAGAACTAAAGTACAAAGGTATAGATAACCATTAAACCAGCCGTCGGACAGTGGCTGGACAGAGTCCGTTGAATTCCGCTCGGCGAGGGGAATTAAATGGTATAGGTCTCGAAGTGTCAGCATGCCTGTAACACCCAGTAGCCAACAATTTGAAAGTACTTGCCCGGGGAACACAAGTACAAATGTTTGGATAACACTAGAACCAGGGGTCGGACAGCATCGGGACAGGGTGCCTTGGAATCCGCCGGTCGAGGGGAATCGAATGGTGTATGTTTCGCGGCGTACGCAGGGCTATAGTTGGCAGCAGGGAGAGAAAGGGGGATATCTCAGGGGGCAGATGTCCGCCTGAGTTGTGGAGGGTCTCATTGGAGCCCGCTCCGCGAGGGGAATCGAAGGGTGTAGGTCTCGAAGCGTCCGCATGACTGTCGCACTCAGTAGCCACCAATTTGATCCTAGTTACCCGGGGAACTCAAGTACACAAGAATGGATAACCCTGCAACTAGTCCTCAGACAGCGTCGGGACAGGGTGCGTTGGAATCCGCCGGTCGAGGGGTATCCCATGGTGTAGGTTTCGAAGAGTCCGCATGGCTGTAGAGGTCAGCAGGGTGAGAAAGGGGGATACCTCAGCGGGCAGATGTCCGCCAGAGTCAGGAAGGCTCTGATTGGAGTCCGCTCGCGGAGGGGAATCGTACGGTATAGGCCCAGAAGCGTCAGCATGCCTGTAGCACCCAGTAGCCAACAATTGGAAAGTACTTGCCGGTGAAACGCAAGTACGAAAGTATGCATAGTTATTCAGCCAGTGGTCGGACAGTATCGGGACAGTGTGGGTTGGAATCTGGCGGTCGAGGGGAATCGAATGGTATAGGTTTCGAAGCGTCTGCATGGCTATACAGGTCAGAAGGATGTAAATGGCGGATATCTCAGGCGGCAGATGTCCGGCAGGGTGGGGAAGAGTCTCATTGGAGTCCGCCCGCCGAGGGGTATCGAATGCTATAGGCCTCGTAGCGTCCACATGCCTGTAGCACTCAGTAGCCAACAAGGTGAAGATAGTTACCCGTGGAACTCAAGTACAAAAGAATGGATAACCCTGCAACAAGTGGTCGGACAGCGTCGGGACAGGGTGCGTTGGGATCCGTCTGTCGTGGGGAATCGAATGGTGTCGGTTTCGAAGAGTCCGCATCGGTGTAGAGGTCAGCAGGGAGAGAAAGGGGGATACCGCAGAGGGCAGATGTCCGCCAGAGTCGGGAAGGGTCTCATTGGAGCCCGCTCACGGAGGGGAATCGAATGGTATAGGCCCTGAAGCATCCGCATGCCTGTAGCACACAGTAGGTAACACTTTGAAGGCACTTACCGGGAGAACTAAAGTACCCAAGTATGGCAACACATTGAACCAGTGGTCGGACAGGGTCGGGACAGGGTGCGTTGGAATTTCCCATGTAGAGGGGAATCGAATGGTATAGGTTTTCAAGAGTCGGCAAGGCTATAGTGGTCAGCAGGCAGACAAAGGCAGATACCTCACCGGGCACTAGCAGATGTCCGCTAGAGTCAGGAAGAGCCTCCTTGGAATCCGCTAGAGTCAGGAAGGCCCTCATCGGAATCCGGTAGGATCAGGACGGCCCTTATCGGAATCCGGTAGGGTCAGGAAGGGCTTAATTGGAACCCGCTCGCTTAGCCCTCATGAATAGTGTCAACATGGATGGAAGAGCATGCCCCTCTCCGAAGGTTGATATTATTCAACAGTTCCACTGATTCGATCATGAAGCCTGATGCCAGGTGTGAAAGCACTTAGAAGCCTCCCGCGAGCCTTGTTAGTGGTGATTAAATAATGGGTATGTTTTGGGTCATTACCGTGACAATTCATGGTTAGTCATCCTATGTTAAGCTCCTTTTTGTCTGAACAGCCTTGGTCTGGTGATGAAGTAGTCAGTTGTAAGTAGAGGCGATCAGGGGCAGGGAGAGATCCCCAATGCAAACCCCCACTGGTCGCTTACCTTGTTGTTCTTGGGTAGATTAGGGTGTGAAATGGCCAATCCGGGTGCACTATGCGGACAGGATGCACGTTGTATTGTATTAATGGACTAGGATGCAACCATTCTGCTGGGGCCCTCTGAGGGTGCGCGGGGCGGACAGGATGCTCCAGGCGGATTTCCTGCCTCTGGACACAATGCCTATCAGTCCGGAGCAAATGCATTTTTTGCTGATACCACAAGCTATCATACTACGCCCTGTGCCAACCCAGACGAAGGAACTCATGAGAGTAAGATCTAAGCGCTACTTCCAAACTCTTAGGTACCACTCTATGAAATCTGTTGAACAGAAATTGAAATCACTAATATATGTCTTATTAGACTTAGCATACAAGCGACGTGTCGTCAGATCGACCACACTCTAATCCACCACACTCTGCGGACAATGTCAAACGCAATCTCTTAACAGGACTGGCGTCTCCGTCACCTATTTCGTCATTATACTGTGGTCGACGCTTCCAGTCCTGAGGTGCTTGCAACCACTGGCGGACATTTGAAGCTGGAGGGAATTTCATATTCAAATACTCCCAATCGTCGGAACCAGATGGGGCTCCACGCTTCTGTATCGTGACATCCGGAGTCTCACCTTCACGGCGTGTGAGGTCCCACCCATGGTGCGTATTCATTTTGGATGGTAATTGAATAGCCAGGGTATATGAAAATGGGGGGATTTGGTGGGATCTGGAACGGGGGATGGTGATGTCAGGATGATTGCTTCACATCCCTCGCCGGCGTCGGAGCCCTCAGATGATAAACTGCCAGATACACGGAGAAAAAGGTGAGAGTCATTTGCCTGGTTACCTCCCGCAATGGCTTGGCGGGGGTGAGGTCTCACTTCGTTTCCAGGGGCTTGAATGCCTGTACGTGCCCCTGCTTGCCCTGGCCAATGGGCGATGATATTTGCAGGAGGATACCTGTACCTTCTCACGGGCCGAGTGGGTACCCTGTCCGCAGTATATTGGCGATGACAATAGATCAACAGATGCAATTGATTCTTAAGAACCGAATTCGACAGCAGCCAGGCCCTTACGTCAGCACCATTCTTGATGAAGACGTAATTTATATAGGATAAGGGGAACTAGTGCTCTTTGCTGGGCCGGGCGGGGCGGGGTTTCACTTTGTGACTACGCCGTTACTCCGGCCCGGGGTCAACCCTTTGCCGTTCCTCCCGCCCCATATGACATGGGGCCCTGGCCAGGCTGTGGGGCGGGGCGGGTGTTGTACTTTCCCCGCTGATTGCCTCAACGGGCCCCCGTGTGCTCGTCCCCCACTGTTGCCCCTGTGCGGGGCCCTACTTATTCCTACGAGTAATATTGTCTGACTAAACAAATGGCAGGTTGAAATCTAAGGGGTGTTTGGCCTCTCAATTCTGATCTGAAATCACAATTTGAGACCAGAATTGGCTGGCCAAACACCCCCTAATTACTTCGTATGTCTAGTATAATGACTCCACTATTTGGATATTCCATATAGCAATCCGGCAACTATCTCAAAAGATAGGATTTGAATATAGGGCTCACATTGTCATTATGATTTGGGCTTCTAGTTTGAGATAAATAGTCTTTGGAAATCCCTCTGAGTATATGATTGTAAGCGTATAATCTAGGTATGTTTCTAAGTACTTCTAAGCAGATGATTCCAGGTACATAACTCTAAGCGTATGGTTGTTAAGTGGTGCATGCACGATTCTTATCTTCTTAAGAATATGGTCTCTGGCTTATCATTTTGAGATCTCATTCAGGGTGTATGGCTTTGGGCTTATGGCTTGGGGCATTCAGTTTTGGGCTTTTCATTCAAAGACTATTAATTTAGGCGTCACGTCTCACATACCTTGCAAGCCATCCACCCAAATACTAGCCACAATTTAAATCTGGTTTGAGGTTCAGGCAATCACTTACACTAAACTTGCAGATAGTTGGTTAAACTGAGCGCTCACTATGGTGTATAAAAAGCTATGGTTTTAGGTGACTCTCTTTGGCCTATGGTTTTGGGCGTATGGCTTTGGGTGTATGGCTTTGGGCGTATGGTTTTGGACGCATGGTTTTTGGCCTATGGTTTTGGGCGTATGGTTCTGGGCCTATGGCTTTGGGCCTATGGCTTTGGGCGTATAGTTTGGAGGTAACATTTTGGGGGCACAGCCTTGCAAACGAGGGCAGGCCAAGCTCAAAGGTATACACAGGCACCCCGCTATCCCGGACGGACAAAATCCAAAGAATCCATCCGGCATAGCGAGTGATCCGGGACAACAAGCTTGGCTTTGTTGTAAAGAAATGCAGAACTGACTGAGATTCGCACGACACAGCGCGTGTAACGACCGTACATATCGGTAGCTACAGTGGACTAGACTCAAGCCCGTATGGCATACCAAGTCGTAACCATATTGAGGATAGGCCAGTATACTTAGTATACTACCGGGAGACATGAGTTGGTACAAGTGTCTACAAAGTGACTTGGTGACATAGGGTTAGACAGGGTAACCTAGGTAGGCCAAAGTTACCCTACTAGGCAGGGTAACCTTCGGAGGGTATGTTCGCATAAAGCA
>Ga0307509_10012655_pt1 | contig 10071 bp, 8 predicted proteins | sample 10_EM_MG_FD_202245 | JGI IMG/M metagenome (GOLD analysis project Ga0307509, IMG submission 202245) | Populus trichocarpa ectomycorrhiza microbial communities from riparian zone in the Pacific Northwest, United States - 10_EM | ecosystem: Host-associated > Plants > Roots > Unclassified | place... | reverse complement strand
GATCCCGAAGAGCTCGTACAACGCGGACATCATTTCGCAATGGTCGATGAAGTTGACTCGGTGCTCATCGATGAAGCACGAACACCGCTCATCATTTCCGGACCGGTACCCCGCGGCGACATCCATGAATTCGCCGAACTGAAAGTAAAGATCAATAAGGTGGTTGACGCCCAGAAGAAGGCTGTTAACACGTACCTGAACGAGGCAAAGAAAATGATCGCCGATGGCAATGAGAAAGATGGCGGTCTTGCATTATTCCGTGCGCACCGGGCCATGCCAAAGTTCAAGCCGCTGATCAAGATGCTCAGCGAGCCGGGCAACAGGACTATACTTCAAAAAACAGAAAATTATCACCTTGCCGATAACAAGAAAGAGATGCCAAAGGCCGACGAGCCTTTGTATTTCGTTATCGACGAGAAAGACAACAGCGTTGAGCTTACTGAAAAAGGAATTGACCTGATCACTGACGGTGGCGACGATCCACGTTTCTTTATCCTTCCCGAGATCAGCGTCGAGCTCAACAAGATCGAGAAAGACTCCAACTTCAACTCCGAAGAACGTCTCGGTAAAAAAGAAGACCTCATTCGTGAGTATTCAACAAAAGCACAGCGCATTCATAGCGTAAACCAGCTATTGAAAGCATACACACTCTTCGAACGCGATACTGAATACATCATAGTAGAAGGGAAAGTAAAGATCGTTGACGAGCAAACCGGTCGTGTGCTCGATGGCCGCCGTTATTCAGATGGTTTGCACCAGGCAATAGAAGCAAAAGAAAACGTGAAGGTTGAGGATGCGACGCAGACCTACGCCACCATCACGCTGCAGAACTACTTCCGCATGTATCACAAGCTTGCCGGTATGACCGGTACTGCCGAAACGGAAGCAGGTGAATTCTGGGATATCTATAAGCTCGACGTGGTGGTGATCCCCACCAATAAGCCAACAACCCGTAAAGACAGCGACGATCTCGTGTACAGGAGTATGCGCGAGAAATTCAATGCGGTAGTGGAGGAGATCGTGAAGCTCACGCAACAAGGAAGACCCGTGCTGGTTGGTACTACTTCCGTGGAAATATCCGAGTTGCTAAGCCGCATGCTTCAGATGAAGAAGATCAAGCATAACGTATTGAATGCAAAACAGCATCAGCGTGAAGCGGAGATCGTTGCCGAGGCCGGTAAGTCGGGCACCGTTACCATTGCCACCAACATGGCTGGTCGTGGTACTGACATAAAACTATCGCCCGAGTCAAAAACTGCGGGTGGACTTGCGATCATCGGCACAGAAAGACACGAATCGCGCCGTGTAGACCGACAGCTGCGTGGCCGTTCCGGCCGCCAGGGCGATCCAGGCACATCACAATTCTTCGTGTCACTCGAAGATAACCTCATGCGTTTGTTCATGTCGGAGCGTATTGCAAGCTTCATGAACCGTGTTGGCTTGAAAGACGGTGACGTTATACAACATTCGATGGTGACCAGCTCGATCGAGCGCGCACAGAAGAAAGTTGAAGAGAACAACTTCGGTATTCGTAAACGCCTTCTGGAGTACGACAACGTCATGAACTCGCAACGCGAGGTGATCTACAAGAGAAGAAGGAATGCGCTGTTTGGAGAACGTCTGCAGCTAGACATCCTGACAATGCTTTTCGACACAAGCGAAGATATTATAACGAACGGTAAGAATGGTGAAGATCATGAGGCATTCAAGATCAATGTACTGAGTACACTCGGCTTCGATACAACAATCGAAGAAGGCGAGTTGCTCCGTTCCGATGCAAAAGTTCTCGCCGAAAAACTTTACGAGGAAGCATTGGCCCACTACGACCGCAAGAACAAGCTCGTAAGAGAAAGAGCGTTGCCGGTGATGAAGGATATCTTCAAGGATCGTGGTGCCACTGTCGACAGCATCCTCGTTCCATTCACGGATGGTATCAAACAAATCGGCGTGGCCGTTGACCTTAAAAAAACCATTGAGACCAATAACTCTGAATTGATCCGTTCCATGGAGAAGATGATCACACTTGCGATCATCGATCAACAATGGAAAGAACACCTCCGCGATATGGACGACCTTAAACAGTCGGTACAAAATGCGGTATACGAACAAAAAGATCCGTTGTTGATCTATAAGTTTGAAGGCTTTGAAGCGTTTAAACGTTTTATTGCAACGGTGAACGAGCAGACGGTGTCGTTCCTCGCGAAGGCCGATATCCCAACACAGGATGCCGGCCATCTGCAGGAAGCAAGGGCCAGCCGCGTGCGCGAGAAGCTTAGTGAGAAAAAGGAAGAGACGCGCTCGCTACTGCAGGGCGGGGGAGCTCCGCCGGAACAACAACAGCAGCGCGGACAGCAGCCACAGCAACAAAGGCCACCTGCAGAGAAAGTAATGCCCGTAAAATCCGAGAAGATTGCCAGCCGAAACGACCGCGTTTCCGTGCAATACGTTGATGGGACGGTCAAGAAAGATGTGAAGTTTAAAACTGTAGAGGAGGATATCAAGTACGGACGTTGCGTTGTAATCGAGGGTTAAGAAGATGAAAGAGCTGTTGATCGTTGTCCTGTTAATTTCTTCTGTTGGTGCATTCGCCCAACGGAATAAACCTGTACAAGAGGATCTTACGGCGATACGTCCCCATTTCACTCCGCCTCCCGACACTGGAAAACATTACGCCGGTAATCCATTAAAGAATGTCCCGGTTGTTAAGCCGGTACTCGTCGTCAACCAAAAAGTTGATTTTGTACTTGACAGTATCGACAAGCTAAACCTGCTGCGAAAATCACTTCCTGGTTTTACCATCCAGGTTTATTCGGGACTGAATAGCGAGGAAGCACGCAGCACAAAAAAGAGACTCCTGGATGAGCTTAGCATGCGCGCCGATATGCAATATTTACAGCCCAAATGGCGCGTTCGTGTTGGAAATTACTTCACAAGCCTCGACGCACAGAAAGATCTCGTTAGAGTGAAAAGGGCGTTCTCTAACGCCATCCTTGTTCCTGAAAGCATACCCATCAGATGATTTTAGAATTAAGAATTATGATTTAAGATTTATTACATCATGCGACTGATCGGTACCTCCAAATCTTAAAACATACATCTAAAATCTTAAATCTATCCAGATGTCGTTGTTAAACTCCGTCAAAGAAGCCTCACTTGCCGCCGCTACGGATGTCATTAAGTTCCGAAGGCATCTGCACGCCAACCCCGAGCTTTCGTACCAGGAGCACAAAACTTCGAAGTTTGTTGCTGAGACACTAAAATCATTTGGCCTCAATCCTACCGAGGGTATCGCAGGCACTGGCGTTGTTGCGCTTATCGAAGGCAAGAACCCTGGTAAAAAGACGATAGCCCTTCGTGCCGACATGGACGCTCTTCCGATACAGGAAGTGAATGACGTACCGTATAAGTCAACCAACAAGGGTGTAATGCATGCCTGTGGCCACGATGTACACACGTCGTCGTTACTGGGTACCGCGAAGATCCTGTCTGGTTTGAGGGATCAATTTGAGGGCTCTGTAAAGCTCATCTTCCAGCCTGGCGAAGAAAAAAATCCCGGTGGCGCTTCCATGATGATCAAGGAAGGGGTGCTTGAAAATCCGCGGCCACAGTCCATCATTGGTCAGCATGTAATGCCCCTGGTTCCTGTCGGCAAGATTGGTTTCCGTGAGGGGATGTATATGGCGAGCTCCGATGAGATCTACATAAAGGTGATCGGTAAAGGTGGACATGGTGCCACGCCCGAGCTCGCGATCGACCCGGTGTTGATTGCGTCCCACATTATTGTTGCCTTGCAGCAGGTGATCAGCAGGAACGCGAGTCCCAAGCAACCTACGGTACTTACCTTCGGGAGGATCATTGGTGACGGTGCTACGAACATCATTCCTAATGAAGTGAATATTGCCGGAACATTCCGCGCACTCAATGAAGAATGGAGAGAGAATGGTCTTCGCAGGATCGTAAAGATGGCGGAGAGCATTGCCGAAGGAATGGGTGCCCGTTGCGAGATAGAATTGTCGCGTGGTTATCCTTACCTCGAAAATAATCCCGAGCTCACAAGACGCATAAGGGCAGCTGCAGAAGCATACGTGGGCCGCGAAAATATTGTTGACATCGATCTTACCCTTGGGTCTGAGGATTTCGCCTACTATTCACACCTCGTGCCCGCATCATTTTACAGGCTGGGCACACGTAACGAGTCGAAGGGAATTACATCATACGTTCATACCCCCACGTTCGACATCGACGAAGATGCGCTCCGCATAGGGCCTGGTGTTATGGCCTGGATGGCACTGACGGAGTTGTCGCTCTGATGTTCGAAGTTCGAGGTTCAACGTTCGACGAAAGCCCCTTCGAACATCGAGCATCGGACATCGAACTCTAGCCGAGATAATTATCTTTACCACATGGAGTCCTCCGAAGAACCACTGCCAAGGCTACCGCTACCCCCTCCGCGCTGGAAGACTTTCCTGAGGAACACAGCCTATATTCTCTCGGCCCTTTTCATTTTTCTCCTCGCCCTCGACCTGATGATCTCCTCGCTACAGCACCTCGGTGCCGGCGCGGTAGAAACCATTATCATGGCGACATCCAATCCCTTCACCGGGTTGTTTATCGGATTGCTGGTCACCGCCATTATTCAAAGCAGCTCGGCAACGACTTCGATGGTCGTGGCGCTGGTTGCTTCCGGATCGATAAGTCTCGAAGGCGCTATACCGATCATCATGGGCGCGAACGTTGGTACGACCATTACGAGTACAATCGTATCGCTCGGCTTTATCACAAAGAAGAAAGAATTCAGAAGAGCCGTCACAGCCGGTACGTATCACGACTTCTTCAACATCCTCACTGTACTGATACTATTTCCCCTCGAGTATTACTATGGATTTCTTTCGGGAGTCAGTGAGCAGATTGCAAACACATTCTTTAATCAACCTATCGGTGCGGCAACAAGGATCTCGTTTCTCCGTGGCGGTTTGGGGACACTGGTGAACAGTATCGTTCAACTGATCGACAACGGTTTCATCCTTATCATACTTTCTTTCGCATTACTATTCGGATCAATACTTTTTTTCCGGAGAGTATTGTCTGCAATGCTGGGTCTTGGTACACAGACGCAGGGAACGGGTATACAGAGAGTATTCTTTCAGAGTCCCATCAAATGTTTTGGCTGGGGGTTGGTGCTTACTGCGGCAATCCGGTCCAGCACAATAACCACGTCGCTGGTTGTACCGCTGGTTGCGAAGAAAGTAATTCGATTGAACCAGGCCGTGCCGTTTATCCTTGGTGCAAATATCGGAACAACGATCACTGCATTCATTGCTGCGATGTCGAATTCAAACATCGCTATAAGTATTGCCATCGCTCACTTTCTCTTCAACTTCATCGGCGTAGTAATATTCTCGCTTGTTCCTTATGTAAAGACCATACCGGTAAATCTTGCGAAAGGTTTGGGTAAACTCACTATCCGGTACAGGCTTGCAGGCTTCGTGTACATCCTTCTGACTTTTTTCTTCATTCCGTTCTCGCTCATTTATCTTAACCGAAGTGCACAGTCGGTGCGTGAGCTTACCTACCAGCGCATCACCAACGACGGTGTTACTTCATTCTACAAAATTGTAAGCACAACATTTCATAATCATCAGTTTAGCAGTTGGGCTTATTACGAGTCGGGTAAGAATGAACCGGGACAACTGGTACCCGTGGAGCGAAGAAAGAACATATTGATCATCAACAACGAGCTGTTTGAATTCAATAAGCCCGGGTTCTGCAAAGATGGTGAAGACAAGGAAGGTCAGTACCGTATGTGCATTCTCGAAATCCTGCCCAACTATAAGATCAGCGACAACATAACTACGGATTCAGTGTTTGTCTTCAGAAAAATATACAGTGATTCCCACACCGTAGAGCTCATGATCAGCGCCAGCGACAACATGATCGTTTCGAAGCTCGCAACCACCGATGGGCTGAAGGCGTCGGAACAGCTGAAGCAGATCTCGGAAAAGTAAATTCACTATCTTGGTGGGAATCTCTATGGAAAAGATCAAGGACCGTATCCTTAAGTTCCTTCGTCTCGATGGAATTATCAGTAATCTTTCGGGCTACGTGGAAACACGCATCGCCCTGGTGAAGATCGAGCTCAGGGAAGAAGTTGCCAACATACTCACAAGGGGACTGATGATCATGATCATGTTCCTGGTCGGTTTCCTGGTCGTCCTTTTCCTCAGCCTCGGATTGGCACAATATCTGAATACCCTGCTCGGATCGGAGTTCGGAGGGTATATGATCGTAGCCCTGTTTTTCGGACTTTTATTGTTGGTTTTACTCGTGTTCCGAAAGAGCTTTTTCAAAATGCTGGAAAAGCAGTTTGCGGATTTGATCAAGCAAAGACATCAGTGACATGGAATTATTAGAATCACAAGACCCTGAGAAAAAACGCCTCATAGAAGCGTCGGAGCGCCACAAGCGCGCGTTGGAGAAAGACTTTTCAGGCCTTTCAGGAGACACACAGAAACTGGTCACAAATGCCCTTATTATAGGCGGCGTCCTGGCCCTTTCCTATTTCGTGGTACGACAGTTTTCCTCGTCGTCGGGGAAGCCTAAAAAGCATAAAAAACTCCGGAAGGTTACTGTGGTACAACCGGCTGTATCTACTGCCCAGGACGAAGATGAAGAGGAGGACGCTGGCTCGCCCAGCCTGCTGGCCGACATCGGAATGAAGATGGCCAACCAGGCCACAGTTGTCCTTATCGATATCGCCCGTCAGAAACTGATGGAGTATCTCGAAAGCAGGAAAAAAGAGGAATGAAGCTTCTTGAAACGTTGCAGCATTGGCACCGGCTCGGAAAGAAATCCGTAGCCGTTCTTATCGATCCCGATAAGGCAGAAGATCCTGCGAAACTCATGACACTGCTCAACGTTGCCACGGAGAATTGCGTGGACTTCTTCTTTGTCGGTGGAAGTCTCGTCACAACTTCCAATCTATCTGAAGTTGTGAGGACCGTTAAAGAAAATGTGAACATACCCGTTGTACTGTTTCCCGGTAGCTCGTTGCAGATCGATCCCTCGGCAGATGCGATACTTTTCCTGTCGCTGATCTCGGGTCGCAACCCGGATCTCCTGATAGGTCAGCATGTTCAGGCTGCACCAATATTAAAAAACAGCCGGATGGAAGTGATCCCCACTGGTTATATATTGATCAATTCCGGTAAGATGACTTCGGTTGCCTACATCAGCAATACCACACCGATCCCTGAAGATAAGTTTTCGCTTGCCGCATGTACCGCGATGGCGGGTGAAATGCTTGGATTGCGTCTTACATATATCGATGCGGGCAGCGGTGCAGAACGCGAGATCAGTCCAAAGATGATCACTACCGTTCGCAAATCTATCGATACTCCCCTGTTGGTTGGTGGCGGGATCAATACAAGCCAGAAGGCAATTGCTGCTTTCGAAGCGGGCGCCGATACAATTGTGATCGGGAACGCACTCGAGAAAGATCCCAGCCTGCTTACCGAGATCTCCGAAAAAGTGTACGACTGGAATCGTGCCCTTACCCGATGATCGTCTACAACGTCACTAACAGTGTCGACAAAGAGATTGCCGAAGAGTGGATCTCATGGATGAAGGACAAGCACATACCCGGCTTATTGAAAGCAGGATTATTTGAAAGCTATAAAATACTGAAAGTACTCAATCACGACGACGACAAAACGCTTTCGTTTGCAGTTCAGTTCTACTCGAAATCAATTGAAAGCATCCACGAGTATCATCTCAACGAAGAGATCCGGCAAAGATACGGCGACCGTGTTTTAACTTATGCTACGCTTTTAGAAGAAGTTTAATCTGCTCCGCTTCGAGCACGCAGTTATACCATTCTCCACCGATCTTCGATCCATACTTCTTGTAGAAATTGATCGCCGGCTCGTTCCAGTCGAGCACCTGCCACATCATTCCGCTACAGTTCTCATCGAGCGTGTGTTGTAGTGTCCGGTCGAACAGCAGCTTACCAACACCACGACCGCGTTCGCTTTCTGTTACGATGATGTCTTCGAGCCACAGTCTCTTCCCTTTCCATGTTGAGTACCGCCAGTAATAAAGCGAAAGCCCAACGATGCGAACGCCGTCTTCAGCAACAAAAAATCCGTAGATCGGTTGAGGACCAAAGCCGTCTTTCTCAAGCATCTCTACCGTATTGATGACCTCGTCTGCGGAACGCTCGAACTCTGCAAGTTCTTTGATGAGTTCGAGTACACGGGGTAGGTCATCTTTACGGCCGACGCGGATTGTTATTGATGTGCTCATTATTTGATGTTGAGTGTTCAGTGTTCGATACTCAATAATAATGAATATCAAACACTCAACACTGAATAATGAAGTTATACAATACTCAGTTACATGGTCTTTTTAGTCTGCGGAGGCTCGATACCCATGTTGTAATACACAAACGAATATTGGTCCGCGACCACATCCAGCGCTTTCGACAAGTTCGATGATCCGTGTCCCGACTTTGTGTCGACGCGAATGAGCACCGGGTTGTCGCCGGTATGATTCTCCTGCAGTGTTGCAGCAAACTTGAATGAGTGTGCGGGAACAACACGATCGTCGTGGTCGGCAGTTGTTACCATGGTGGCCGGATAGTTTACACCTGGCTTAATGGCGTGCACGGGTGAGTAGGCTTTCAGATACTCCGCCATCTCTTTCGAATCGTCGGCGGTACCGTAATCGTAAGCCCAGCCCGCGCCGGCAGTGAACTTGTGATAACGAAGCATGTCCATAACACCAACAGCAGGCAGCGCCACCTTTGCGAGATCGGGACGTTGTGTCATTGTTGCTCCTACGAGAAGTCCGCCGTTGGAACCTCCGGAGATCGCGAGATAATCGCTGGTGGTATATTTCTCGGCGATGAGATATTCACCGGCTGCGATAAAATCGTCGAATACATTTTGCTTGTTCATTTTTGTGCCTGCGAGATGCCATTTTTCGCCGTATTCACCACCACCACGGAGGTTTGGCTGCGCAAAAATGCCTCCGTTCTCGAGCCACACCAGCCTCGATGTGCTGAAGTTAGGGGTAAGACTGATGTTGAATCCACCATAGGCATATAACATAGTGGGATTCTTGCCATTCAGCTCGATGCCCTTCTTGTATACGATAAACATGGGGATCTTTGTGCCATCCTTGCTCGGATAAAATACCTGCTTGATCTCGTAGTCGTCGCCGTTGAAATCGACTTTAGGTTGTGCATAGAGTACCGACTTACCCGAAGCTATATCGAGCTTGTAGATAGATGTGGGTGTTGTGAAAGACGTAAATGAATAGTAGGTGTCTTTATCGCCGCGAAGGCCACCGAAACCACCGGCGGAGCCGATAGACGGAAGGGTGATCTCTCTTTCGAGGGTACCGTTGTAGTCGAATTGTTTTACTTGTGTGCTCGCATCTTTCAGGTAGTTGACAAACATCTTGTTGCCAACGGTAGAAACACCTTGCATAGTAATTTCTGTTTCAGCAACAAGGTCTTTCCAGTTTTCGACAGCAGGCTTCGCGGCGTCAACCACAACAAGCCGGCCGTTAGGAGCATTGAGGTCGGTTTGAATGATAAGCTTCGAACCGTTATTGTCGACAACATTATTGTTGTTGTCAAAATTGCTGACAACGGCGATCAGCTTGCCATTCTTGTCTTTCAGATCCTGTACATACAATTCGTTGCCCGAAGTGCTGTTGGCTGCAGTGATGACGAGATAACGCTCATCTTCGGTAAGTCCACCGCCGATATAGCGACGTGGTGTTGCTTCGCCACCGAATATCATCTGGTCACTCTTCTGAGCAGTTCCGAGCTTGTGATAGTACAGTTTGTGATACTGGGTTTTCGCGGAAAGCTCGGAGCCTTTTGGTTTGTCGTAGCTGCTGTAATAGAAGCCATCGTTTGCTTTCCAGCTGATGCCGGTAAACTTGAGGTCTTTCAGTGTATCGCCAACTACGGATTTATCTTTTGTGTTGAGTACGACAGCCTTACGCCAATCGGAGCCGCCTTCCTGGATGAGGATGGCAACCATTGAACCGTCGCTGGTGTAG
>Ga0307509_10012654_pt1 | contig 10072 bp, 12 predicted proteins | sample 10_EM_MG_FD_202245 | JGI IMG/M metagenome (GOLD analysis project Ga0307509, IMG submission 202245) | Populus trichocarpa ectomycorrhiza microbial communities from riparian zone in the Pacific Northwest, United States - 10_EM | ecosystem: Host-associated > Plants > Roots > Unclassified | place... | reverse complement strand
GTCATCTTGCCTTAAATAAGGCAATTTAAGTACGACTGAAATTTACTTAAATTTACTGAAATAAGGCAATTAAGTCACATTAAGTCACATTAAGTAGATTTAAGTTATGATGCATTTTCCTGATGTATTCGGGCCCAAGCTAAATAGAAAAGACAACGCACAAAGCGCCAAACACCGTGAGGAGGAGTCCCAGCCTATCTTGGGAGTCAAGCAGTATTGAGTCGCCTTCACTCATGGTGAACACGGACAGGGTAAAAAAGAGACCAGCAGATCAGAAGGTGTTCCATGGCACTTATATTTCAACATAAAGAACAAAAGCGGTATACTAGAACCGTGACGGATATGCCTTGCGCTGTTGCAGGCATGCACAGGGTGCTATTCTACGCTACCAATTTGAACAGTACTGATTTCCGTCGCACCAAAACATGTATCTGGTTCCTGACTATATATGTACATATGTAAGCCTGCTGTTAGGCTCGTGACCACCACAAGTCCCAAAAGGGAAGGCACGTGCTGTGCCATAGCGGCTGGTCACATATCTGCTATGAAAGAATACACAGCACTGAACAACGGTCTGGCCCCGTGCAGGCCTGCAGACTCTGCAACAATTCAGTCCTGGGCAATGCAAGCCTGTCTCTGGCTGATCATGGGTTGATGAAGAGTCAAAGAGTCATCGATCATCACACAACCTCATCCTGTGAACGCGGAAATTTTACGTTTCCATTGAAGTTGCTGTACAATCAACTTAATCGTTGAGCTACTCGAGGCCTCTCCATCCAATGTCGTGTGACTGCACAAGCCTTTGTGATGAGATCGGTGACCGGGCCATTTTGATGGTAAAATTAAAGACCTTTCAGTGCCGATAACCTACGAGTATCCAACAGCATCGCGAAGGGCACTGTCTCACTGGCCGGGTAATGACTGTGAATACCAACTTGGAGTTATAGTAGCTATAGATCTGACAATTCGATTGTACTAGTCGCTCGATCAGATACATAAGACTTGGAAGGGTCGGCTCTGGTAGCCACGGATCGATATTCATATCTCGCAATTTCTCCCCGACCACATTCATGTCCAAACAAAATGGCGCGGATTATCCAAGGCTGTATATCCGATGACCAAAGTGAAGAATGATCCAGAGCCAAAGTCTGAACGAAAGGTCGCAATGTTGCCACGGCTATCGTGTATTCCTCCTCCTCCTGTTTTGGGAGACGTTTCGGTGCGGACGGACAGGGGTTTAAATTTTGGAGGCGAGAAGAAGAAAGCGGTCGTCGTTATCGATGAGGATCTGAGGAAGGGTGCTGATGTGCCTTCGCCGCATCCGAGGAGATCTGCCAGAGGTGCAGGAAATGGAGGTGGTGAAAGTGTTGATGGGGTCAGTGTTATATGTTCCCCCCCCCTTCTTTCTTATCGCTTTAACTTTGACTCAGATCGAATAACTGCTTAGAAGACACCTCGCTGAATCACTTGGGAGCATCAATACGCCGAACGCTAATACTACTAACGGACATCCCGATCGTGGCCCGTTCTCACCCCTGACCCTGGGTCTTTATGGTGCCAAACAAGGAACAAAGTTCAAAATGCAAATGAACTGTGCCAACCTTACGCAGGGAGAAGATTCACACGTTCAGCTGCCACTCGCTTAAGTCGCGGCTTGGTCTCTCCTCTCCCTCTGCAATATTTTTTTCCTATTCAACGCCAGTCCGCTCATTTCTCCGCCGTGAGGTCGTGCTCATCGATGCCCATGATTGGTCGCAAAAAATATTCTAAGGCGACCCACTGGCAGGCTTTCAGTCGGAGGTCGCGTTTAATAGCAGGCAGGTGTGTGGCAGGGAGGTATGAGTACTCACATCTAATCTGTTGTTCCAATTTCGCGTCCATTACTCAGCTCTACTTCCGTTCTGTATGTTCGTATGACGTCTGAACATTTTCCGATCCTGCCAAGGCTGGAAACCGACGAATTTCACGCCGACATGCTAGGAAGTTACAGGCCTCTTCCTTTGCACGGAAAACAGCCAACATTCAGTCTGTTATTGGCCTCTACAACAGCCAGCATCGTTGGAGGAGCCCAAGGACACATGACAAGCCAGTGGTGTTTTCGTAACTTGTGAGTCCGGGTCACACCTTCAATATAGTTTGAACCGAACTCGATTTCAATTCCCCCCTTAGCCCCGGCATCGATTTACACCCAGTCCTTGGCGACAACCACTTAGGAAGTGTCCGTGTCAGTATGACATCGATATTTTTTATTTCGGATTTCCTGTGAACCATAGAATGCCGCCAAAGAATGATGTGCTCAGGCTTCAAGGGCGTTCTTTTCTTGGCCTTGACTTTGCTATACCGTGACCATGCCATCATCAAGTGACCTTGGTTGTTCACGCTTTTCGAGAGCAAATGTTGAGCAGGCGGAGGATTATACTCAACGTGTGTTTCCAGGGCCGTCCTTGGATCAGTTGTAGGGGCCGTGAGCGCGCGACGAACTTAGGCATGCTCTTAGTATTTGCCTGCCGATATCAAACTCTACGCGACTTGAAGTTTTCAGTGAGTCCCCCAAGTCTCAGGTGGTTGCCTTCTCTCTAGTCGGTTAATCATGATATTTCAAGTGTCAAGTCATGGGCTGTAAAGATGTATGTAGATTGTTTTATCCATAAAATGGAAGATTCAATCGGTTAGTGTGCATGTACGTACGGGCATGAGCAATTTCACCCTGACTTGCTGGAGTCAAGGTCGACTTACTACCAGGCTGCTACGTTCATCCAATGTTGTGCATGCTTGGCGGTATCAATGGCTTGCCGCTTCAATGTATTAGAAATGAGCCTTATGGGTAAGTTTCCTTACCCTGTCAAGCTGTGTAGTCAGTGCTCAAGCGCTCACAGTCGTGTAGAACTCCATCTTTGGAGACCCTGTATGTCAACCATGACCACGATTACGTTTCCGACCCTCTAGCCTCTTCGAAGCGTAAGAAGACGTGTTGTGGCGGCGCCCACGCAAGGACGCTGAGCAGATCGTGCCAGGTGATGCATCCCAGTCCTCCCACTGGCACGCGGTGTTCCCCAAAGTAGATGTCAGCTCCATGCCAACTTTCTTGGTCGTCAAGGAAAGCAGTATTGCCTACATAGTATTTGCGCGGCGCAGATCCTGGAGCCCTTGTAGCCATGCATGCGTCTGCATTCAGCCACTCGAAAAACGCAGAAGTGGAAAAAGCCAAGGCAGAAGGGCACGCTGCGTTTGCGGCAGGCCAGTACGCAGAAGCCGTTGACCGCTACTCGCGTTCAATCGAGCTAGCGTCGTGCGCCGCAGTCCTTCACAGAAGTCGCACATTCGCATATAATCGAGCTAATAAAGTCATCGGATACACCGGCAGGCTTTGAGACCGAAAAGCGAGAAAGGGTGATAAGGATGGCAGAGGTATTGATGTTGGAGATGAAAAGCATGTCGTGAAGGGTAAGAGAGTGGAAGGTTGGCACCGGAAGGGCTCAGGGAAGGGCTCGAGAATCCCATTGGGCTTTCGGATGGTTATCTCAGGGCTGGTGGGTGTTGTGCGCACGAATTTCGTCTCAGAGAAGCCTTGTGCAACGCACGGGTCAATGTTAGTCACAACTGGCCACCTTGGAACCTGAGGGCAAAAAATTCAGTGGGTATCAGAAGGGAAATGAGCCAACTGCAAGCGGCCCTGGCATCAATGGATCGATCGATAGTCGATGTCAGCCTCACAAGGGCGAGTATCATGATAGGAAGCCAACCGTCCTCTCCTTGATGGGGGTGCTTTGAATTCTTCTGCTGTCGTTGACCACGGACAAGCCGAGCTTCTGGCCCTGGCACCGGCACCTGCAGTGCGAACGCTGGCTCTGAGGGGTTTGCACATTTGATTCACTATGATGTTGGATGGGTATGTCTTTTGTCTTTCTTCTCATTAATTAGAACGAGTCTGCTCATTATTTATTACTATCGTATGCATCTTTGGGGAAAGATGGCTTCTCAACATCAACGTTAACGGTTCTATTAACCACATTCACCATCGTCTTCGCCTTCTCCCTCATCATCTTGGTCTTCGCACTCGCCAGCGTCTTCGCCTTCGAATTCACCCCCGACATCATCTTTGGCCCTCGCAACAGGCTTTCGGCCTCACTTTTCTACTCGTCATCGAACCCTAACGCCCCTTATTCGCATTCCCTCTCGTCAAGCAGTACGCTCACAGCATTACTCTTGGGCAAGCATGCTGCCCCTGCTGCTTCTTTCTCATCCAGCTGGGTACCCCACTCCATCTACTTCCCTTATGTTACCAGCGAAGGGCCTTGCCACAAAGGCAGAAGGAACGACAACCACAATAACAAAAACAAGCACAGCATGTACAGACATGTGCGGCGATAGCATAGCCTATTCTGAGGAAGCTTCTACTGGCATTTCTTCTTCCTCTGGCTCGCTGCCTGTCTCCAGTTCGGGCCCTTGGGTTCGAGCTGGGACACGGATCAAGTGGAACGAGTCTTGGAAGGGAAAGCCGTGCTTAGGGTCGGGACAACCGGAACCTGAACATCGAAGTGTTCGCTTGACATTGGGTCGTTGATTTACTTGAGAGCCTGAGGGCTTTGATGGTGGGGAAGAAAATGTGATGAGGGTTGGTTACATCAGGGGGGTAAATAATTAGTTGGGGAGAGGGTGGAATGTCCGAGAAGCAGGCGGCGCGCCACGAAGTTAACTGGGGGGCCGATGAAATAAAGTTTCCGCGAATGATTCAAAGAAGAGGGAAGAAAGAAAGCAATTTGAGCATTTGCCTCCATCCTCTCCCTTTCCTTGATCCCGACCGGAACGTGGAGCAGATTACTTATCTCGCCTCGAATCGAAGCTGGAATCATCAAAAGGGCAGAAAGATAGCAAAAAGACCGCAAAGGGGCATCTTCCACCACTCATAGTTTCACAATAGATCAGACTTATGTTCGTTTTGTGTACGCTTCTTTTTGCATTTGCATATGTGGCAGGGCCCTTACCCTGACTGAATGTCCCTTCAATTCTGCTTTGCCTTTAGATGATTCGACCACCTTCCACTTATCTCGTATCTCGCTTTTTTGGCTCGCCTCAAGTTGGAACTCGAATTACTCCCTCTCGAATCGAATCTGGTGCGTTTTTTTGGTAATAAAAGCTGATCCCGTAGCAACAAACGTTTATAGGGATGCAGGGTCAAAGACTCCTCATCCTTATCCGTGGACTTCGCCGAAGATCATCGCTCTCAGTGTCCATTCGCATATCGAGTATAAACCGGCCCGTTTCAGTGATATTAATTGCTTCCTAGGTACATATCGATGCAGAAAGACATATACAGTTTTGACTGAATAATGTAAATCAACTAGCATAGGTTACAGTACACGCCCTCCTCAGGATCGTTCATCATATCCACGGGTCATTCGTTGTACTAGATTCCTCGAAGATTTTGTCAAAGAAGTCGATGAAGAATCCTCCAAGCAGTTTCGGTCTTCATGTCGAAACGGTCCATACCTGCACCGGCTCTCAACTGTGGTTGCCAAGGGCGGCAAATCTGCCTTTCCCTTTCCATTCCCCTCTTCAACTCGATCCGGTCCCAATGTGTTGTCACAAAAAGGAGCTTTTTTATAGCCGTGTATCTTCCCACAATTTTCATCGGCTCTATAGGCAGTGTAGTCCAACGTTTGTCGTATATATTTTGGAGAAATACAAGTCCCGCCACTTTGGGATTCTTGTAACTAGTTTTGTTTTTCAAGAGTTACGGTCACTTGTGCTTAGGGTTATCAAAGGAAACTGACTTTCGTTTCAACCAATCGTTAATGTCGTTCAAGATATCCTCTGCAGTCTTCGGGTGCCCGTCAAAGCCTGGAGTGTCGACCAAGACAATACTCCCATTTCCATCGCGTACCCTCGCCCTGACAAAGCGCACAGGATGACCCTGGGGTTGCAGGGAGTGGTGCGCCCATGCCGTTTGCTGAGTCAGACAGTCAATGAACTAACAAAGGTTTAGTGAACGATGTCAACAATAGCCAAAAGTCATACCTGACTCTTCCCGCCGCCAGGAGGCCCAATGAATCTGCTTCCACTGTAAGCATCTATAAATGATGAAGAATTAGACCGCTCATACATAATGATTGGTGGTGGGTCTCGCTGAAGACTCTTGATTGCCGTGGCGGCCAGGGATCGACCTACAAGCAACACACGACCAATCGTACTTTGCCTACTCAAAGTTGCCTGGACTATTGGATAGAGTATATCAAAAGCAGATGAAGTGTCATTCAAAAATCGTTTGACCGATAGAGGTTTGCAGATGCTTATTAGCTCATCTTCATAAAGAGCGCCAGTCCTCTCCTCTACACCACCCCACATAGTAGTAAGGATAACTCTGTTCAACTCATTTTGACAAAGGCGCTTGAAGTAGCTTGACTTCAGCAATCGCAAGTTGGACCTCCTATTGTTGGATATGGGATGAAAGTAAAGTAGGCCTGCCAGACCAATTTCTTTATGGTAACTAATCAGTCGAAATGTATGTCAATAACAGGCCCAAGAAAATGAGACACGGTACCTGTACATACGTTTTATTGAACCAGACATATATCATGCGGACGATGTCATAAGGGTCTCGTTCGCCATCAATGCCTGGAGTGTCTACCAAACAGATGCTGGAATCCACGAGTCCAGGAAATTGAAACTTGAATACAGAAATCTCTTCTGTGCTGGATCCCAAGCCTCCTCTAGATAGGCCTTCAATTCCTGCTGCCTGTTCAACAAACTTGAGACTTGTTTGTTAAAATGACAGTCGAACGATGAGAAGAACAAGGAAAAATTTACAGAACTCTTCCCAGAGGCGGTTGGGCCGATCAACCTGGAACAGAACGTGTATTTTGCTGAAAGCTCGAATAATGTTTGACTTACGCGATGACGATATCTTTGTCTGACCAATTTCCATCTTCTCCTCTCACATTAAACTCATCGACCATCGTAACTTTCTTATGAGAATTTTCTTCCAACTCTCGAACAGAATTGGCGTTGAAGTCCTCTGGAGAGTGGTAGTGTTGTCGTGAGGCAGAGTTACCGTTTGCTCGGGTCGAGTGAGGCTATGCCTCGTGATTGCCTCGTGTCCTGACTGAAGACCGCATGAATCTTAAACCTCTTCTAGGAAACTCTTCAATCCCTGCTGCCTTTCCAACGAAATCAGGGAATAGTGGTCAAAACCGTGACGATTTGATCCCTGGAACATGGGACATAAGAACTCTTTGCAGAAGTGGTTGCACATGCAAATTGGACATTAAATTGAGGCAGATAAGCGCTACCCAGAAAGGCCTATCAACTGATCAGCTAAAGGCGTATCTGTTGAAAAAACGATTAGATAGCTGTAGGTTGGACACAAGGATTATCAACTAACATACAATCAGTCGATCATTCACGAGGTGTATAAGCTCGGAAACGAGCCCAAATTTGCGACGCAGCAAGCCGACATCACAAACAACCTGAAGTGCTCCGTTGTTCGTACTTATAATAAGGACCTGCAAATTGTTGGGATCAGGCAAGAATTGTGGATGAGATCTCTCCTGTTTTACTATTTCTCCGGTGCCCTCCAAATCTTTCTAATCTCAAGTCGGCCCCAACCGCGTTTCCTGTGCAGTCTATCCGTTGAAAGTAAGAGGGAAGGGTGAGTGGAAAAAAGGAAAACTCGCGCGCATGCCTTGGCAGTCTAGAACCGTCACACGCATGACTCGTCACACGACACGTCTCAATTCTACCATCACAGATCGCTGTCCAGGAGCCATTGAAAGAGATGAAAATATATTCACGGTGTCACTTGCGACGCAACTGACCAAGTTTATCTGTCGACCTCTGAATTTGCGGAACGATGTCCCCCAATACGAATGCTTTGTGAAGGCGACACCGTGATTGACTTCTGGAACCACTCCAACTTGGCGTTCCATCCCTCTCCTTCATCGACTTCCACCGCTACCGGATACGCACAAAATCTTCCCTACTGCTTTGGGCACGGACAAGCGAAGCCTCACAGTGCACCTGTCGGGCCTAATTCTGGCTTCAATGGGTTCGCAGATTTGAACCCATTGGCTATGAAGACGTTGGATGTGTACGTCTTCTTTCTTCTCATAAATTAGACCGCGCTCATTATTTATTCACTTTAGGTATCGTATGCATCGGCTTCTCAAGATCAACATCAACATCAACACCGCACTTTTAGTATTGACCATCATCGTCTCCTCGACTTCACACCCATATCCGTGTTCGCCAGCACCTACGCCTTCGAGTTCACCCTCAACGTCATCTTCGACCCTCGCTGTGATTTTTCTCCTTTTCATCGAAGCCCAACTCGCATTTTTCGCTCTCGTCAAGCCGTACGCTTACGGCATTACTCTTGGGCAAGCATGCTGCTGCTGCTGCTTCTTTCCCACCAGCTGGGTACCCTACTCGCTTCCATGTTACATCCGAAGGGTCTCGCCAACAAACAGAACCAGCAAAAGGCGAAGGAACAACATCACCAACAAACGCAGCAGGTACTGGCAATGTTGGCGGCGATGGCATCCCAGACTATTCTGAGGAAACTTGGGAGTGTGTTTTAGGATGCTTTTACTGGCCTATCTTCCTCCTCGTCCGTCTCCAACATCGGATAGAGTCAAACGAGTCTTGGAAGGGAAGGCCGTCGTTAGGGTCGTTAATGTCGATGGGCCTTTGTCTTCTTTTGCTACTTTGGTCCGTGCTTCTGGTTTGGTTGCGGATAAGAGTTTGTCGACAAGAGTTTGTCGACGACAGCGGGTGCGAGAGTGGGAACGGGAACGGGAACGTCTGGAGTTGGGGTGTGCGATTTGCCTGTGGAGGGCATGAGGAGTTTGACATTGGGGAAAGAGATGTTATGAGGGTTGGAGCTGATTGGTTTGGGATAACTGGGAGACAGGCCACGAACTGGGAGAGGGCGGATGCAAGAAAGTCGTCGAGAAATATTCAATTGAGAAAGCAAATTGAATGTTTGTACTTGGTCCTTGTCTACGTTTCATGTTATTGACTCCTTCTCATCTCCTTGATCCCGAACCTTGAAACGCACTTATCTCGCCTCGAATCGAAATTGGAATCGCGAAACCCAGATTCTGATGAATCTATGTCCCACCTCTCGTCGCTCGTAGCTTCGCGATAGCTTACACTTACTTTAGTTTTGGATTCGGACTTTAAAAGTTAAAGAAAATCTTTTGTGGGCTCCCGCATCTGTACGTCCTGTGAACCCGAATTGGCCTCCAATTCTGCCCGACCTAAAGACGAATCCACCATCTCTCACTTATCTCGTTCCTCACCTGGTCTCAGAAGTTGGAGATTATTGAAATTTAAAATTTTCTTTTCTTTTGATTATACGCTCTCTCGCTCTCAAATCGATACAACGAAACTTTGTACCGACATCTTCTGAATCCGGTCATTGTGTGCGTCGTTATTGTCCGGATCCGTAGGGATCCTTCGTCAATTTCTACAGGCCCAAAGGTAAGTATTCCACAGTATCTAGTTTCCAACATTATACCGCTGGGATTGGTCATCGTAGCTGCTGCAACCACTATAGGTTGCCTACTCAAGATCCATTATTATAAAGTCGATGGGGCATTCGTTGTATCATTGGCCCCCTCAAATACTTTGTCGAAGAAGTGGATCGAGGATCCTCCAGGCAGTTTCAGTCTTCATATCGAAACGGCCCATACGTGCACCCGATGTCAACAGGGATGCCAAACGGAGGCAGATGTGCCTTTCCCTTGCGACTCCAAAGTCTGACTCGATCTGGTCCCAGTGCGTCGTGACGAAAATAAGCTTCCTTATAGCGTCGTCTCCCCCCACCTTGTTCAAGATAGGGATAGGCGGTGGAGTCCAATGATTGTCCTGTATATGCCGAAGATATAGAAGTCCCGCCACTTTAGAATTCCTGTAACTATTTTTTTTTTTTGATTTGCAGAAGTTATGGTCACTTGTTCTTTAGATTACTAAAAAGAAACTGACTTTTGTCTCAACCAATCGTAAACGTCTTCCAAGATATCCTCTGCAGTCCTCGTAAACTGATCAAAGCCCGGAGTGTCGACCAAGACAA
>Ga0307509_10012653_pt1 | contig 10072 bp, 10 predicted proteins | sample 10_EM_MG_FD_202245 | JGI IMG/M metagenome (GOLD analysis project Ga0307509, IMG submission 202245) | Populus trichocarpa ectomycorrhiza microbial communities from riparian zone in the Pacific Northwest, United States - 10_EM | ecosystem: Host-associated > Plants > Roots > Unclassified | place... | reverse complement strand
TCGAATGAGATCCACCCTTTCTTTGTTGGCCCAATGCCCCCACGGGATTTTCTGGATGAATTTCTGTGTCTGCCGTCGCAGGTCTTAGGATCTCTCCCTCGTTTCAAGGAGGGAATGTTCTTTGCCTTGAGTGAACCCTCTGGATCTCGGGAAAGCGGGATGTATGACAAATTTGTATGGTTCAAATCTCACCCGCTTTCTTGAGTCTGATTTGATCTTTCTAGGCAACATCGTTTTATCACACCTCAATGATATGACTCTTGTCGACACGTCTAATTCACCAGACGTGGCTTCTGGCAATAATTTTCCTTCTTTCTTCCGACCTGACACTTCTGTTTACGAGAGCGGCTGCAATCACAATGAGGGGCTCGATTCTACTCTTGTCGACTTCTTCATCGAGTTCAAAACTGGATCGAATGACTATGACCCTTTTCATGCGAACCGGGGAACAGTGAGGAGGAGGATATGAACGCTCTCACGGGCACCAAATCGTGCGCTTGCAAGACGGCAGGGCAGATCACTGCCTATGCAGCTGTGCTACTCGGCGCTCAGTATCGCACTCACGCTTTTTCCATTCTTATCTTCAAGGACTACACGAGGTTATTGCGTTGGGACCGCAGTGGTGTAGTCGTCACAGCACCAGTATATTACAACTCAGAATCATACCTTTTCGACTTCCTCATTCGCTACGATAACGCAAGCAAGGAAACCTGTGGTCACGATCTCACTGTTCGCCCTGCCTCCAAGGTCGGAGGACAAACAGCCCTGATGTTCCTTGGGCCGGACCCCGTGGCAAGTCACTATATCGTCTCCAGTCCTCGTGCTCGACTCGCCATCCCAGAAGGTCGCTGAACACGAACATCAATTGCGTACGATGTCCAAAGGAATAAACGTGTTATCTTGAAGGACTCCTGGAGGATGTTACTAGATGACATCCCACCGGAAGGTGTGGTCTACGCTAAGCTCCACGAAAATTCGGTCCCCAACGTCCCCAATTGCTCGCTGGCGGTTGATGTTGGCAACGAGAAATATCACAAATCCCAGACAGACAGGTTCGCCAGCAAGTATTCATGTAATCCTTCTGTGGGCCGATTCACACCTCATCGCCACTATCGCTTGGTCCTGGATACTATCGGTGAAAAGCTGGAGGAATTCCGCAGTAGCCAGGCGCTGGTGAAAGGGATGTATGCTGCTTTACAGGGTAGGTTGGCCAAACGTTGGTAGTCAAGCCATGCAACATATGCTAACTCGTATCACAGCTCACGAGAGGCTGGTATTCTGCATTGCGACCTTAGCCCTGGCAACATCATGCTCGTGGTGCTCGGAAATCAATATCAAAGATGGCACGCTGATTGACTGGGATCTCAGCAAATTTATCAATCCACGGGATAATCCCGATGCTACGTGTCAGGCTACACGCACTGCAAGTACAGTGTCTGCCACAGTATGTCTCCTGAGTTCCTAACATGTCTTGCCACCAGGGAACGTGGCAATTCATGGCGGGGGACCTAGTTCGGGATCCTGAAACCCCCCAAACTGTGGAACACGACCTCGAATCGTTGTTTTGGGTCCTTCTCTGGGTCTGCCTTTTATTTAGGTGGCGGCGTAAACAAGTCTAACTTCATGGCCAGTCCTATACTGCTGCAGGAGTTCGAAACCGAGACCAGTCTAGCAATGGCCAAATTGCTCATATGTCTTCATGAATTACTCAGCAAGTGGTATATGAAGCGTGCAGAAGGCGCAACCGTGGACGCGACGCAGAGTGACGAGGTCTTGAACAAGCATGAGGGAGTACTCACATTGCTGCGCAATGCCATCTACGATGACTGGTGGCCCGAATGTGATCCCGCCGAACCTCAAGAACTCGTAAGTTAGTTTCTATAAGGTCTCTAAGAGGTACGTGTGCCACCAAACGCCCAGTGTTCGTGATTTTAATGGTAACACCCAGCCAATTTATACACCTAGCGTTCGTGCTGTATAATAGCAGATGTACTTACGGTCAATCTAACGAAAAGAAAGAGGCATTACAACGTCCAAAGAGGTGCTTTGCCATGTGATACCAGGCGTTTGTCGGATCGACGCCTATTACGCATCCGCCTTCTCCGATCGACAGCCCAGAACTGAACCGATTTTCTCCCGTTCTCATGACTACCGCAGCGAGGCGAGTGCTTCAGTCATTAGTTGCATAAGCGCTCTTTTTATCCGGTCGGAAGTCGGGGAACATTTTAGACTGCTTATCGCTGGTCCGTGCCATGGTCCTGAAAATGCGAGCTACTGTCACCCTCAGAGAACAACATACAGAATGCCACTGCAGATGCGCGCGCCATGTCAAGCAGGATGATCTTGGTGTAGGTCGTGCTTGTTGACCTGCTGCCCGATGGGTCCGTCTCGCGTCAGTGCGTCTGCTTTTCTCCCACACCAGTTTTCTATCAAGCTACTTGTAGAGCCGTCCCAACACTACCATCCCTGTCCCCGGCCACGACGACGACCGACGACGACCGCGATGGTGGCAGGACCATGTCAACAGCAAGCTCGACTCGACCGGCTTCTTCTACGTCAAGGAGTATCCTCAAGTGTCTTGTCAATTTCTCTCCTACGGGACCCCATAGGACGGGAGCTATCCGACAAACGTCCGACTTCTAGCCGCGTCCTTGGTGTTCCCGGTCGGGAATACTGCCTCCATTCGCTTTGATCTCAAAAGTTTGTCCTTCGAACTCGTATTCCGCCGACTTGCGCAGTATGGCATCCTGTATCGTGGGCCCGCTCAACCAGATCGTCCTGTGGAAACCCTCCAACTTAAAACGTGAGTAGTACGGGTGAGTGATCAAGGGTCATGGAATCAGTAAAAGACTGGCGCAGGACTAGATCCGCGAATGTCCCAATTACCCAATCGCTTCTTATCCAAACATGCCCCGGATATCAATACCACCCCATGATGACTATAACGAATAACGCGACTTGTTGTGGACGACCCTGCAACTTCCCCACATTCAAAAATATGCTTACTAATCGTCCCACCCTGGAGGTCATTTAGCGGCTTTTTTTTTAGCGTTGGACGTCCCATTGAACGCTTGGTCCTTCTTCAATTTTGACCGCGGTCTCCGGTCCAACTTTGGGGGTACTTTCGTTTTGAAATGGATCCCTCCCTCTGCATATTGCATGCTTGGTTATAAGAAGCGTCAAACGTTCCATTCCTCCATCGACCCTGAACCCAGTGTCAATAATTCAGCGTTTGTTTTCGCTATGTATATTCGTGACCCATAGCCGAAAATCACGTTTCCGTCTCATTATGTAGGACAGTCTCGGCTATAAAAACCATGGCAATACTTTTTCCTCGCGTCCTTGGACTTCTCAAGCCCCTCTGTGTCCGCGGGTACGTCATGCCATAATGCGCCGTCCCTTGAAACTGTGGCCCCCCCGTTACAACAGGCTGCGGGTATCCAAAGGTCCTGCATGACGACGCGATGTCTAGGTGGTGTTTAATATGGTAGCCCTGAGCCACGCATTGTTCGTGATTGATGTGCATTAATGTACCATACTACCCTGGGCCCGCTCGCGTTACTGGGGGAACGATTGACCGCACAATGGGCGCACGTGAAAGTCGCCACTGTCACCCACCCCAATAACTCGGTCACCCCATCGCCCACCACCCGGAAATACTGTACAGTGTGATTCATCTCATGAAGCTGGGACTCGTTCATTTCTTTGGTAACATTTGCTTGCCTTGCCCCTGGCCGTTTGGTCTCCGCTCCAGCGGAAATAGAGCTCTGCTCGTTGCATGGTATCTGCCAGCAATGCGGTCACGAACCCGAGTGCCTCGTCCATTGAACGTGTCCAGTCATGACGTTCATACGCCGTCCCACAAAGCGTACATCAATATTCATGCATTCATGGATCTATGCGATCCATTCTTGCTGTTGAGCTGATTCTTTTAGCTTTGACGGCGCTGTTTGTAGAAAAAGGCGCTCTGGAATATATCTGCGTTTTTGATCGTATGGAACGAACCACAATTTACTATCTGACACCCCCACAACAATGCAACGCATTCCATCTTACGTCATATTTGGTACGTCGCAGGCAAAGGTGGACTTGAGGCGAGATTAGCATCTCCCGACGATATCCTGTCGGAACTACACCTGCAACACGAATCCTTCACCGACTGTTGAGTGACGCCACAGCACGACCGTAAACGATTCACGCGCCTCATCCTGCAACGGGGCGGACACCCCTGACGTTGCGCGGCGGAACTGGGACAGATCGAGTAAAGTTGCTGTGCCGTGCCTACACAACTAGTACTGATAGGTCATGTGCATTCGCGCTAGCGAGGTTTTGCATCGCATTTTGTTGTTTTACCCGGCGCGCAGCTGCAGCGCCACGCGCGCGATCCACGGGGTAAGGCGGCCTTTCGGAGAGTCAGGCCCCATTTCTAGTTGGAGTCCCTTGATCCACGTTGTAGGAGGAAGTGCTGGTAATAACTGGATTTGTGGTTCTCGCCGAAAGTGTTTCAGCCCAGGGTATGTGGCGCCCAGTTATGGCGCCCGCCACCGTGAAACCGTTATCAATTGGATCAGCGTTTTCGTCCCGAAGCGAACAAGGTGCACAAAAAACAAAAAAGTGAAGTAAAGGACAATGTAATGCGGCCATTTCGCTGAGGGTGTTCTCTCTCGCCTTCGCCCCCATTTCGGACTCGCAGAAGTAATCGCGTAGGTCAGGTTCAAGGCGAACACCGGTGATGCACGTGTCATATTTGTCTAGGTTTGGGGAAACGTCCGCGGGGTTAGAAGCCACAGAACTGTGCTGCGATTCAGCCTTTTCAAAGCGTGGAATCGCTTCTATCAAAGTTATGTGAAGGGACGCGGAAGGTAGGATCGGGGTGGCTGCTTGATGATACCGCGATTCAACAAGCTCCATTGACCTGACGATATAGTGTCAACACTGCACGAACGCGGGGTCCAGTCTAAAGAGAATAAAGGTGTCCGAGCAATGACGCATTAATGACGGACCAGACTGCTGGCAAAGAGGTAAAGGTGAAGCATGGAAGACTGTAGGAAAGGGGCCGGTGTATGGAAATCAATTACGGAGATCGCCCAGCGATAGTCTCAATAACGAAGACTGGGTTCCAGTGGACATAATCTCTGTATTTGAATTGTATAATCGAAGAACCCCAAGCGGCGCATCTGATGAGAAGGATGCATGGAAGACACAGAGTGCCACAAGTTTACGACGTACAGCCGTCTTTCACGGCAAGAAGTCCGGCATGCGCGCGGCAGCAATTTACGCAAGCTGGAAAAGGACGATGACAAGCCACCGGTGGATGGAAGTGGTGGCTTATCTGCGTATCATCATTCCCGGGGAACTGGAATGGGAATCCCCTTGCAAGAATCCGGGGTCACGAGATGGCTGACGCCCGGCGGGACGTCGGCGCGTGCCTGGATGGTGGGAGAGGGAGGGAACGTTATGAATGAGACTCCTCGGAAGATATCAGCCACAAGTAACGCCGCTGTCACTTGCACGAGGAGAAACGGTTGCTCCCTCCCCACCCACCCAGAACAGTGACCCTCGAAAAGGGAGGCGGCATGTTTAGACTGTTTCTGGTTAAACCCCTCTTGGGGGCTCTGCACATGGCGCAGCAGGGCAACCAGCTTGCCGCCGGCGAGACTGGCCCAAGAGCCCAGGCAATAGATCCGAGTCATCGGTCCTTCCTTTTTCGGTGAGCGCTTCGTGCTGCATCTGGGTCCGCTCGTGCTTTGTGCGTGACGCTGAGACGGGAGGACGGTAATTCCACCGACTCATCGCAAGCACTTTGATGGAATGTGACAGTTCTTGATCGGGGCGCTCGGACCGAGCCAAGATCTAGGGACGACATGGAAAGGATTGCAGGGTGCTGCTCTGGTGCTGCCACGAGATATCGGGTCACATCGAGTCTTCTGTCTAGGTAGTGCCATTGTGTCAAAGTCAGGGTATCGCTTTGAACAGATAGGGATTTGTTGTGTTGCCAAGTAACAAGTGACATCGGGTTGGAGGTGTGTGAGCTGCGGATAGTAGCATTGCCAAGTCGGAGTGGGATACAAGCCGATTGCAATATCGATGATGATAATGATGTGAAAACTTATGTCCCGACGGGAAGAAGGCGGTGTCCGTTGCGTGGGTGCAGCGATCGGGTTCCATAGTAGCGTAAACGTCCGATGTCTGCCATCGCAAAGATAAAGTTGGCGCGTCAAGATAGCCTCCGAAGGGATGCAAAAGCGAGTCAGCACATAAGCTGTTGGGAGAGGGAGGATGTGGAGGGCAACGAGGGGAGTGGCGAGGAGCCAAAGGGACGGGTATAAGGGACAGACGATAAGATTAGATGGGTCGGTTACAAAAAGAGGGTTGAGGGAAATAAAATAATTTGATGATGGCGCTGTGGATGATGATGGATGTCGTGTTCGCTCGCTCTGTTGTTCGCCTAAAAATGTCTTACGTCTCACTCTCCTAAATGAACCGTCTAATTATTTTAAAGGCGGCCTCTAGCGCCCTACAAGTGCTTGAAGATCGGCTCAACCACGGGGCTACGCCGTTGACATATTAACTCCTCATGCCTTTATCCGTTCCGCCTTCTCCCCCCTCCAACGGGCCCCCCTCCTCCCCAGTGAGCCCGCCACAGCTCATCCGTCTCTCTCATGCATGGCTAACTCCTTCGCCCTTCTCATCAATGACTCCTCACCCGCTCTCTCCTACTTTCCCTTTGCCGACACACTCTCGATCCCCAACCTCACCCAAGGCTGGAATCCCTGCTTCACCACCTCAGCCTGCCCGACATTTCCCGGCCAGCAAGGAAATGGATCCAGCTTTCACGTCACGTCCATGGAGGGCGCCGCATTCTCCATCAAGTGGTGGGGTATGTGGGCACTCAATCTCTTCAGTCGTTCGCTGCCTTCATCTTCTAATCGAATGCAGGAAACGGCATTCAGTTGTCTGGCTTCGCCGCAGGGAACGTGACTTATGACCTGGAGCTTGACAACGTCACAAACTCCTCCATCCCGTCTCCCCCCGCGGGGAGCACATTATTGGCGGAGTATGACGGCCTTCAGCCCGGTGACCATACCTTGTCGCTCATCGTGCATAACCCCACCAACTCATCATCGGCATTGATTGCGATCGCCCACGCGCTTATCACTGTCAATTCCACAACGCCGAAGTAGGTTTCTTGATGGCCTTTACCTCGCGCGCTCCGGGCGTCCCGGGTACTGACTATTTCCGGTCCAGCGTGACTTTCTCAAATATCATTACCGACGATACCGCCCTCCCATTCACGGGCGAATGGACATTCCAGAATGACTCTTCGTTGTCCTCGCTTGACTCTACGTATCATACTACGACCAACGCGGGGGACTTCGTCGACTTCAACTTTACTGGTGCGTTGGTCTTGGTTCCTGTCTCGATCACTCTAACCTTACACCTGCACTGCCATCACTAGGCACCGCGGTCACAATCTTTGGGTTTCGTGATGCAAATTCGGGGCAATTTACCGTCCGTCTTGATAATGATAGTGTCACTCTAAATGGGGCATCGTCCACTAGGGAGGCAACGACCTTGTTTTTTCGTACCGGACTCAACAATAGCATTCCCCACACTCTGGTCATCACCAATGACAATGATAGTCTTTTGGCCATAGGGTCGATCAATGTCACGACTGCATCGTCACATTCGTACGTGCATAGACCTTAACTACAATACCCGGAATTTCTAATTGCTTGTTAGGCTACAACCCAGTCCAATTTCGTCGTCGCGCATATCCCGGGGCACTATTGCAGCAATAGTGGTTGCCTCAATCCTAGGAGCACTCGTTTTCCTTATCCTCGGGTTCTTTCTATGGCGTCGCCGACGCCAATTTGGCCGTATCTTGCATAGGAGGAGGTTGTTCGTCGCGCCAAATGGGAACAATCACTCGAAGGTTCTTGACATTGTCCGCGGGCCCGAGGATGACGACCTTGAGGATATGTACGAAGACAAGGGCCCAGTAGACAAAAGCCGGCATGGGACGACCAACGGCAGTGGAAGCTTGAGTTTCACTCTTGATCTGCCGATTCAATCCAGACCATCCCTTCCTCCTTCCCAACGCGATTATTCGGGGAATAGTGCTCAGGAACTTCCACGTAGCCCCACGGTCTCATTAGGACGCCCTGGTACTCATGCCAGGGAATCAAGCCGCGGCGTTCCTTTGCACGAGATCCCTCCCGGAGATAATATTGACAATGGCGGGACGGGCCAGTCCCCTTCACCCGATGCACCAGGCCCAGCAACAACCGAAGGGGTCCGCACAAGTGTTGTATCCCAAGGCCAAGAGGTAGTCAGCCCGACAGAAAGGAGACCCTTCGTGCTCACGCCTATTGTATCCGCACCCCCTCTTCCTCGCGCAAGTGTTGCTGCTAGCCGTCCAGCACAAGGAGCTAGCGATCAGAGCCAGCCGTCTTTCTCCTTCCTGGACATTTCTGCATCTTCTCAGGCCTCATTCGGCAGTGTCAGCGTACGACACCCAGGCCACGGTGCCTCAACTTCGTCCTCATCTTCTGATTCTATGCGACGGAGAAGTGATGAACCTTACTTATCCACACGACGGATATCGCTGCCATTTGCGATGGGGTTCCACCGCGATCCAGCCACAGCCACTAGTTCACGCGATAGACCAGGGTTGTCACACCCTCCACCTGTGGGTTTCGAGTTCCCACGACTTTCTCTGAATATCCGGCCCCTCCCACGGATCCCCCAATCGGCCGTCGAGCCCAGGCTCGACTCATCGATACTTCCAAGACCCCCACCACGTGCTGCGCGACCACACACCCAAAGTAATCCGCCGTTACACGTACACACGGAATTCGACGAGCCTCAACAACTTCCACGTTCTGTCTCTGTCACTACGGGTACGGCCCCACCAACTTCTGCCCTAAGTGGTGGGAGAGTTCCGCACATAGTCATCCATCCGTCGTCATTCTCGCGCGCACATCCCCGTACCAGTTCCGTCATCTCGCCAACGGAGAGCGTCCCAGTGACGGTATCAGACATTCATTTCCGCCATTCTTCAGACGATGAACAAGGCGAACCGGAGAGTAGGCGTGCTAGCACAGGCGTGGGTGAGCATCCACCACCGCACCCGCCGCTACCACAGCGTTCCTACACGTCGCCGTTCATCATGCACAAACTATTTGGTACGCCGGCACCCCCGGTCAGGTTCCCAGGGGACCTTGGTCAGCCCCCATTGCAGACCCCAGGCGCAGGGCCATCAAGACTGCGCGATCCTGACGAACCGGATGAGGGGTCTTCCGCCCCAGGGCAGAAGAAACCAACTTCATGACCTTGATGATGCTCAACGAAATACCATCACATTGAACAATCAGCACCTACAATCACCTTGTTTTTTCATTTGTCACCAAAACCGCATCGAGCAACTTTTGTTTTTCGAGTAATTTTGCTTTGAGGGGCCCTATTTTTTTCCCGGGCACCGCCCTCGCTGATGTCGTTGTTCTTTCAATTTGTTTTTCAATTTTTTCCACACCCCGCAATGTGTACTAGTTACTTCTTTTGGTTTTGACATTCCATCGTTTGTTTCTTTGGTGACAATGACATGACATGATCATGATACGAATTTCCAACTTCCAAAGACGTGCAAAATACGTCAAATTGCGTGAGAGTCAATCACGGGATGCTCCGTCTTGACCCTGGCGGCCGGACCGCCGCTGGGCCGCTTTAACGACTCGGTCTTTCTGTGTTCACTCTGTCCATACGCCAGTGATGAAGCATGGCGTCGCTTTTCGTAAATTCTCCAGAACATCGTCACACAGGATGTTGATGCTACGGTGAACCCGTCGTTTGCATTTCCCATCACGAATATCGTTCGAATAACACTTATGTCCTAGCAACCTCGTCACATCCCTCATTCAACACGAGCAGGTGAAGACCACACTCCCAAAGGCTCGCGATGCCGCCCGTCTCGCAGAAAAGGTCCGTCATCAATTCACACACGCTGCACGCGCGAAACTTACTTCTTCACACGCACGCAACGCAACGCGCCAGATCATCACGTTGGGCAAAC
>Ga0307509_10012651_pt1 | contig 10073 bp, 4 predicted proteins | sample 10_EM_MG_FD_202245 | JGI IMG/M metagenome (GOLD analysis project Ga0307509, IMG submission 202245) | Populus trichocarpa ectomycorrhiza microbial communities from riparian zone in the Pacific Northwest, United States - 10_EM | ecosystem: Host-associated > Plants > Roots > Unclassified | place... | reverse complement strand
TGCGTTGTTCAGTTAATTGTTTTAAGTTTGCAAATAACTTTGCATATTTCTCAGGTTCTCAAGGAACGAGGTGTGGATGACATAGCAATCAATAACCTTGACCTGAATCATTCGCCCAACAGGTATTCACTTTCTTCAGTGTATTTCAGAGACATGGTTACTTTTCTTTGTCAAACCTGGTTATCTTTTACATTGAATATCATTCCTACTCCCTGTTATTGATTTTGTTTTATCAGTAATAAGAGTTTCATGTACTGATCTTGTATCTTGTTCTACGCATCATCTTGTTAATGCCTTTCATTCCTTGTAATGGCACCATGCCCTGTGTGTTTTAATCGATAATCTCAGACTCGTTGTGTTTAGATGTCTATTAGTATGTGCATATATAGGAATGATTGATATAGATCTCAAGATAAGTAGTTGCTAGTGACGATTGAATTTGTGCATGAAGGATGAATTCTCCCAAGAATGAGACGACATCAGAACATGTGGCTCCAACTGCTCGTCAGAGTCAGAAAAATGACAACCGAGGGGCTATCGACAGAAGAAATGGGAGGGATTCTGAGAGGAAAGATCAACGGATGGACCATGAGAAAACCGATCTGGAAAGGAAAAACTGGAGGAATGATAAATGGAAAAGCAGGAAGGACGCCAAAGAACAGCGACCTGAACCTGAAACTTGGCGCAAACCTATTGAAGAACCAAAACCTGCTTCATCTGACTCCGCAGGAAACCGCCCTGGTAAAATTGTATCTGCCTTGGAGCTAGCTCAAGCATTCTCAAAGTCAGCCTCCGATCCAAAGATTCAGAATATACCTTCTTCTCAAAGAGGCATGCCTGGCCGCAATGATCAGCCCTTCTCACGATTGACAGACACCCGTGAGCATTACCCATCACCAACCACAACACCAGTCACACGACATCGAATAAATGGTTACTGAAAGACAAATTCGACACCAAACACACGGCATCGAATTAATTGTTACTGAAAGACAAATTAGATTTCGTTCATTGGGGTGATTTTAATATTCGGGGAACTGAATCAATCACCTGGTTGTGGTGCCATTTTTTGGTAATTTGAAGGGCGTTCAAGTGAGACCATGACCAAATAACAGAAGCAGAACGCCCCTGTTAAATTATCAATTGTTGAATGACAGCAGTAATGTTACTTGCATTAGCATATGATTAAATTGCAACCATTTTTAAATCTCTTTAATTTATTTTTACTAGTTTACATGTCATGCTAGGCCGCAGGTCAGATTAAGATTATTAAAAACGTTGGTTTGCATGTCATTCTTGAAAATCTTCCCGTTTTGATTTCCTGCTTAAAATTAAGAGTTGCCTTGACATGTTTTGGTGGGTTTAAAGTTAACTTGAATAATTAGTTAAAAATAAAATTTAAGATACTGTTGATGTATTTAGTCAGCTTGATTTTCATGGTAAACTAAAAAAATTATGAAAACAAATTTAAAATAAATGAAATTAAAAAAAATAATTGAAAATAAATAAAATTGTTTCGTGAACAGTGAAGGGAGTGAGCTGACATCCTAGATTTTTTTAGTGTAGTTCGGAGCATAAAATTTTCTGCTGCTTGTTCCTCTTCTCTCTGTTTTCCCCCCTAACTATATTCACATCCATGAAGCCCTATAAACATTTTCGGAATTTCAAGAGGTAAATTGGGTGAATCTGATTCCCAAACCACATAATGGGTTTGGATTATATAAATTCCTTTTTATATGAATAACAAAAGTTTTAAAGGATTCTCTTGAAATTCCAAAGAAGAGAATGAGAGAGTTTTGTTGAATAGAAAAGTAACGGTATTCTAATAGAATTATTTTTTAAAGTATTTTTTATTTAAAAATATATTAAAATAATATATTTTTTAATTTATTTTTATTATCAATACATTAAAACGATTTAAAAATATAAAAAAATTAATTTATAACAAAATAAAATTTAAAATTTAATAAGAAACTTATTCAACCAAGAGAGTATTAAAGAACAACATCAAACCATGCAGCCATTCCACATTATACAATTTCGATTGATGATCCAAGTTGATTACAAGAAGCCACTAATCTTGAAAACTTTATTAAAACATAAACGGTGTGGGAGAGAACCCAGAAAACGACATCTGCACACTAAAACTTAGACCCTCAGGTTTTATCTTCAGTTTGCTAGTCTGTGTTTTCTTCTCAGTATTCTCAGCTGGTTTGCTCCGTCTATACGAAACCGTCCTGTCTTCCGATATAGCTGAAAGGGCCGGTCGCCATGATCCACGTCTTCTCGATCTGCTTCTCCTTCCACTAGCCGGAGTTAACAGTGGAACATCACCATTAGTCACCGTGGTTGCTGACCCGGCCAGCTCCTCCACCACATCCACGTCCTCCGCCTCAGGAGCTGCTGCTATTGCTGTGGTTGATAAAAAACATGAACCCAAGCGTGCTAAAAATTTCATGGTTTCTTTCTTGTGTTAGGTTTCTTACAAGAAATTAGGTTGGAGAGCTCTTTATAATGGCGCTTCCCAACCTTTACAATTTATAGGCAGGATTTGTGTAGGAAACGGCTTCTTCAATCCGTGAGTTATATATATTCCAACGTTTTACAGTTTATAGGCAGGATTTGTGTAGGAAACGGCTTCTTCAATCCGTGAGTTATATATATTCCAACGTTTTACAATTTATAGGAGGACTTGTGTAGGAGATGGCTTGTCCAATCCGTGCGTTATATCGTGGGGTTTTTTTTTTTTTTTTTTTAGAGAATTGTTTTTTTTTTTTGGCAACGTATGCTTCAAACCCAAGTTATATATTAGGTTAGTATTTGGCTTCCAGCCTGTATGAAAGTGTGGTTGCGGTTGTTTTTCAAAATATCTTTTATGTTGAAATGCATCAAAATGATGTTTTTTTATTTTTTTTTAAATTATTTTTGAAATCAGCACATCAAAACGATCCAAAACACAAAAAAATTAATTTTTAGCAAAATAATTTTTGAATTTTTTAAGAACATGGTTTGCATCGCGTTCCCAAATAATTTCTCCATGTATCTCTATATTGTTGGATCAATTCATACGGTTAGATTTGCTTTTAAATTAATTATTAATTTAATTTATATTTTTTTATTTTATTTTTATATTTTAAAAGAATATTGTGGGCAAACGGTAGCACCAACAAATTTTATGGTACTTAAATATAATTAGTGATATTTTATTAGTTATTTTTTAAGATTTATTTTATAGAGAAAAACTAACGCAAAAAAAAAGATAATATAAAATCCACTACCTTGATAATTCCAACTAGAATATTTTTATCTTTTTATTATTTTAAAATGAATTCTAGAAAATAATTAATTCTATATTATTAATTACTCCCGAGCACCACAAAATTACTTGGTGGCACCTCCTTTTTGCTACCCCCCAAATAGGGTCTCATTGGTTTATGGAATAAGAAGATAATATGATTCAGAGGTAATTATTTTCGGTTTGATTTGGTTTTTATCAAAAAAAAAGTAACCAAACTGAATTTTTTTTTAAAACCGAAACCGGTTCAAACCGACCGGTTTCGGTTCGGTTCGGTTTTTTTGGATAAAAACCGGTTTGGCTTGGTTTTGACTCGGTTTGGCTCGGTTTTTTCGGTTTTGCTCGGTTTTTTGATTTGGCTCGGTTTTTTTCCGGTTTGGCTCGGTTTTTTTTCCGGTTTGGGCTCGGTTCAGTTTTTTTGGTTTCATGCTTATAAAACCGAAACCAAACCCAAACTGATCGGTTTTTTCAAAATTTTAATCAGTTTAATCGGTTTTTTGTCACGGTTCGGTTTTTTTAATTATTTTTTTTTTAATTTTTTCTATTTAATCTGTTTTTCAGTTTTTTTACTCATCTCTAATTTAAATCTTTAATTTTTTCGTTAATTTCAATCGGTAGTGTTCGACAAGCTAGTTACGGATTCCTAGTCATAAAAAGAAAAGAAAAGAAAAGAATATTAATATAGCATGAAAATAAAATCGGTTTTTTTCCTAGAATTCAGAAGAATGTTAGAAAAGCAGGTGTCCCTAATTGTTCTCTTCTGTTATTATTAAATCTAATGTTTATCAAGCACTACTACACATATGAGTGCTTTATTTATTTGATTTATGTTTGATTTTATTTATTTTCCTTGTTTATTTTTTATTTTTTATTTTTTATAATTTCTCATTGAAAAAAGGAAGATAGTAACATCCTTGAATTCTTGGACAGCTAAAATTAATTGCATTAAATACTCAGTAAATTATATCATAAAGTGAAAGTTCATGTGGAACGTTAATTATAAAAATTAAATTCAGTTAATGTTCTCATGTGACTTTCTATAGATATTTTTTATGAAGGAATTATTGTTCAATATTTTATGGTCTTAATTTAAAAGAAATTTAATGAGTAAACTAAATCTAAAAAAATTAATTATAATAATAAAAATGAGTAAACAAATTGACCATTAGCTAAATTACAAGGTTTTATTTATCTAAAACCATTGCACTCATTTGTTCATTCATATATTTTTAAAGTTTTATTTTTTACAAGGAATTCTTGTTATTTATTAGTAAAAAAAAGCAAATAAAAGTTGTCACCGAATATTTTGGTCATTAGAAACCTTATTTGGTCACAAAATTTGGATAAAGAGACTGATTATATAAAGAAAAAATATTAGCACCCATAATATATCTTACCTGAGGTAAGTTACATTATTTATTTGTCTGATCTAAACTAAGATAATATTGTGTTTTCTAACTGTTAGTCTATTTAGGGTTAAGAAAAGTCTTTCTCAATAAGAAGATCATTATCTTATTAGGTTAAAACCTAAAAGTCTTTCTCAATAAAGAGGTCATTATCTTATTAGGTTAAAACCTAACAATACTAATGTAAAAACATATATAAAAAATAACCTGTTTTTTTTATTTAATATCAGGAATACGTCTTACGTATAAATTCATAATCCTATATATTAAAATAAACAAAAATAAATTTTTCTATGTTTTTCAAATGTACGTAGGGCAAGTTCTAACGGATAATCATAAACTAGTTATGATTCTTTTTGACCGATTCTTGTATTTGTTTTTCAAAACATAATAAAAATACAATTTCTTTTATGTAAAAAAACAAATTAATATGCATGAAAATTTTAGAATTTGGCCATATGCAAGAAAAAAAATATTTATTATTATTTTTTATTATGCAAGAAAAAAAATTGTTTGGCAAAAAACTCATTTCTCAATGTAATAAAATTACCAAAATAAGTCTAAGGGGTATTTGTCAAATATACCTTTAAATAAAAAAAAAACCTTTAATAAAAACATGACAAACCAAACAGGGTTTTAAACCTTTGACCTGATTTTGACCCGATTGGGTTCGACCATAAACCAAACTAGAAATCATAGTTTGAACCGAAAACAACCCAAAAACAAAACAAAAGTCAAAAAAAAAAAAATTAAACATATAAAACTTAAAACTTCAAAAAATCTTGAACAAAATGGATAAAAAAAATGATGAACACCAAGAACACTGAAATCTCAACCCAACAACATGAAATCCAAATTAGACTAGATGTGGTCAAACAAAAGGCATCTATATGTTGGAGATCATGCAAGGATCAATAATCTAGCATTCATTCCCTTAAATTATCAAAGAACAAACATAATTTTATCAATATGAGTTTTAGTTCAAAACCAAAACCCTAGGATTAAAATCCATCAAAACTTATTATTGATGCAAATAAGCCTTAAATTATTTACTATTCAAGCATAAAAAGGGTTATGTGCAAAGAAATGAACCAAAATTGATTTGAATCAAGAGTCTAAGGCAATGTTCTTTCAAAGAACTCGAAGGTATGCCCAGACCCAACCCAACAACATGAAATCCAAATTAGACCAGAAACGGTCAAACAAAAGGCACCTACATGTTAGTAACCATGCAAGAATCAATAATCTAGCATCTATTCACTTCAACTATCAAAGAATAAACAAGATTTTGTCAAAATAGATTTCGGTTCGAAACTAAAATCGTATGATTAAATTCTATCAAAAACTTGTTGTTGATGCAAATAAACCCTAGATTATCGACTAATCAAGTTGTCTAAAGGGTTTAGTGCTAAGAAATGGACCAAAACTGATCTGAATCATGGAGCTAATACAATGTTTTTTCTAAAAACACGAAAAATATGCCTAAAAACCCAACAAAAACCCAACTACTGCCCAACACTGCCAAGCCTAAAATGGGCATTTTTTGGCTTTTAAAACATGTTTTTAATTTGTATCCCAACATGTCACACTATCATACACAAACATGTTTGAATCTAAAAAACTAACAAATAACATCAAAACATCAAAATCATGCATGACGTAACAAATTAAAAAACTACCCACTTGAAACAGACTACATGTTCATATAATATAGATTCAAAATTGGATTTTCTAAACTCATTTTGGTCATGCATAGACCTAGCACAACTAGAAAGAACATCTTTGCTTAAACATGCATTGCTTAAATTAAACAACTAAAACAACTAGGTCTAGAACTTCACAACGAGCTCTTGGAAGGTGTCAACATAATCATCGTGAACTGCTAAGGAAGAAGATGAACAGAGACTGAACGCCACGTCGTCTGGGTTAAAACCTATAATTTAGGGTTTTTAATTTGGGATTTGACAAAGTTTTAATTTAGTCCTTGTTCTTCCAATTATGGCATATACATCCTTAATTTACATAGAAACTTTTAATTGCATGCAATTAAACCCCTGCTAGACTTAAATATCAGCCCTGAAGTTTAGTGCCATTTTTATTTCGGTCATTGGATTTTGATTTGTTCAATTGGATCCTCAATTGACCATCAAACTTTTAATTTTCTTCAATTTGGCCTAGTTTAATCAATTTCTACTCCTGAAATCGTACATCATTTACAGGTTGTTCTTTGATCTTGAATTTCTTCAATCAAACCCCCAATTGACTACCAAACTTTAATTTTTTTCACAATTAACCCCTAAGTTAATGATAATCATGTTGAGGTTGAAGAAGGATTCCTAATTGAGTTACAAAAAAGGTTTCCTAAATAAAAAAAAGAATTTGTGACTTTTTGGTCTTTTTTAAATTTATATATTTTAAAAAGGAATTTTGTTTTTTAAATAAATTAAATTAATTGATTTCATCCTCTAACATTTAATTGGTCTGGTGTTGAGCAACTGGGTTGAGCTCGAGTCTAGAATTTAACGGATTCTAGGTTTGAGAGAATAAATAACCCTTCAACATTTAATTGGTCGGGTGTTGAGATTTTTGGTTGAGCTGAGTTATAGAATTTAATGGATTGCAAGTTTGAGAGATTAACCACGATTTACTCGGGTTTGCTTGTTTTTTTCTTCCTTTATTTAAGCTCTTGTTTTTTCGTTTCATCCTCCAACATTTGTTTTTTGTTATTTTTTTGCTTTCTATAGGATTTTTCAATCATTTTAAAAATATCATGGGTTACCTCAAGAATTTTTTTGTCTTTGTAAAATTTAGCTTTTTAAAAGGAATGTTTTTTAATTAAATTAAATTAATTGATTTCATCCTTCAACATTAGTTGGTTAGGTGTTGAGTTTCTTGGTTGAGTCTAGGTTTAGAAATTAATGGATTCTAGGTTTGAGAAATTAACTCATGTTTAAGAGGTTCACTCGGGCATGCTTCTTTTTTGTTCTTAAGCTCTTTTTTTTTATCCCCCAATATATTTTTTTCTTTTTTCACTACTTTCTATGGGATTTTTTAGTCTTTTTGAAAATAAAACGGGTTACCTCGGGTTTTTTTTACCTCTGTTGAATTTATATTTTTTTAAAGGAATTTTTTTTAATTACTTTAAATTAAATTAATTAATTAAGCATAATTATGAGATGCTTGCTTTATGGTGTTTTGTTTTGTTTTGTTTCGTTTCCGGGTTGCTACTCTAAAAGTGCATGTGTTCTCTTTCAATTACATAAATCTTAGATTTTTCTTACTTATTTGAAAACATTGGTGCCCATTAACATTCTTCTTTACATTGGAAAAAACATTAGGCCTGACCTACGGTGTTATGCCTAGTTTACTCTATAATAAGTGTTTATACTTCAAAAAATATGTGATCAACAAGTATTAGTTGACTTAATAGCCCATTGGCCTATGCTACGCCACGGGTCAGAGTAAAAGTTTTTTTCAAACACAAAAAAAGAAAAAGATTTAGGTATTGCTAACATGTCTTCTAAAAAACAAAATAGATTTTAACCGTGAATTTAAAATAAGTTGTATATTAAATAATTGTTTATCTAATATTTAGACATAAACACATTGAAGGATGAAATTGGCAAAATAAAAACACCTATTTTTTTTTTTTTATAAAAAAACCCAAGTGAACTTAAGTTAACCAACTAAACTCTTGACGCAAGTCATGCACACTATTAGATTAGAAAAAAAAAACTAATAATAGGTGCGTGGTACTAAGATAGTTAAAGCAAATCATTGATAACAAAAGGTGAACTCACATTTTTTTTAGTTTTAAGTTAAATAAAAAAATAAATCATCAATAAAAAAAGGATGAAATTGTTTTTTTTTAATTGAGGAACAAAAAATGTATTAAAAAAACAAAAGAAAAAAAAAACAGATGATGTGGCTTAATTTGTCAAACATATGATCCGAGTAATGGACTCAACTAGGTTTAATATATATATATAAGTAAAACAAAAAATGGCAAAAAAGAAGCCCAGCATCGCGAGTCTATGGCCCAACACGTGGACTTTTAAGCTCAAGTCCGCATGACTAGGCCTTTTTTTCTTTTAAAAGGGTGAATGACAAAAATAGACAGACGATGCGTCATCTCCTAACCTAGATTTCGGCCACCACTGTGATGGCTAGAAAATCGAGGCCATGGGTTTTTAACCTAAAAAACTCATTTCTCGACCCATTTAAAAGCAAAAACACCCTACAAACACTCCTAGAACATGTATAAACCAATTTAGCAATGCAATAAACCTAAAAAACAACTCAAATCATAAAATTAAATCGAATAAATTTTCTCATCCTTGATATAAATATGTTTTTTAGGCAATATCAAGGCTTAAAACAACCACTATAAAACTCTCATCATCGAATAGAATTTGTTGACACTAATTTCAACCATTTTGGTGATTAGAATTGGTGTCAACGATGATTTTCTCTCTCTATGCCAGAATCTAGCGAGACTCTCTCTCCTTTCACAAGAAAGCATTAAAAAATGAGGAAAGTGAAATTTGGTACCAAAATTAAATTTCTGACAACTAAAAGGACCGGTCACCTATAAACCGAAAAGATGGGGGGAGCAAAATAAATTTTTTGTATGAACTCAAAGTTGTCAGTTATGTTCCTTGCCTTTTTTTTATATTGGTCATCTATCTTTCAATTCAACTATTTCTTAAAAAAAAAAAAAGCAATTGGGCACCAATTTAGGCTAAAAATGGTTCAATTGTGCAAAACAAAGTTAGCAGACCAAATTAATTTTTTAAAAAAATTGACTATTCCAATTCATAATGATTTGTGAAAGAATAAATAGAGCAAGATATTCAGTAAAATCACCGCTTATTTTTTTAATTAATAATTATATCTTACATGTTTTTAGCTTTAATTTTATCTGAAGTCTTATCCAAATGACATGCAAAGGATAAACAGTGTACGACACTAGGAACACGGCGATACAATATTGTACAATAATGGAAGCAATTATTATCAATAGTACATGCGTGCTCCCTGTATGACATTGTTTTTACTCCATATGTATGACAAGATTAGGATTAAGGGCAACAAAGTAGTAAAAGAAGGAGAAAAAAACAAAAATGATAAATTCATCCAAGGCTCATTTCCACTTGTGAAAATGAAATAGAAATTTGGAGGGTAATAAGAATTAAGAGGACATCTTGATCTTAGAAAGCTATATGTTGTATGTAGCTTATAATGCCTTATTTTATATGGCTTTGTGCAATATTGAATTTATAAAATTTCTCCCATATATATTTCCAACATGATATACATTAATGGACTTGTGGCAAAATCCAACATATTTTCTTATAGGGTTTTTTTATGTA
>Ga0307509_10012650_pt1 | contig 10074 bp, 14 predicted proteins | sample 10_EM_MG_FD_202245 | JGI IMG/M metagenome (GOLD analysis project Ga0307509, IMG submission 202245) | Populus trichocarpa ectomycorrhiza microbial communities from riparian zone in the Pacific Northwest, United States - 10_EM | ecosystem: Host-associated > Plants > Roots > Unclassified | place... | reverse complement strand
GACTAATCCACTGTCCCCCGGATTCGAACTGACGATGGTCCCTGTTTCAAATTAGTGGACCAGTCTCCTAAGCCATTAGACCATAGGAACTGGCCGATAATACTATTTCTTCTTGACCTTTTGACACCTTTTTCTTTGGAATATAGATATTTCAGGCGCTTGATACTTTATTATTGGAAAAATAAACAAACATCAGTATCCAATGATAGTAATAGTACCCTCTCGTGATATCAGTGGAACGAGGAACGACTGTGTTCGGGTGTATTTCTGTGCTCTGCCCCCGAAACGCTCGCTTTCTTTATCGGAAGACAAATGTTCCCCTTGTCCTGTGGCCAGTGTTCCCGCTGTGACTATTTTGTTGGAAACGGTCCTTGGCGAGCCGAACTGGACGGAATGGAGTGTTTATACAACTGCTTATGGGGCACAGAAGGTGCTGGAAGAGCATTACTAAAGGTGAGAATAAGAGAGCTGTTAAAGGTCAAATAGGAGTTGTATCAAGACTAGTTTCGTTGGGTTCATTCACTGTGTAGAAAAAGAACGTGCTAAGAAAGAAAAAGAGAAAGGATAGGAAAAAGAAGAAGAGAGAGCAAAGAAGACAAGCGAGTCCCACAACGAATGACAGCGAAGACACCCTCAGGACTAAGCTTCGACAAACAACCCATGATATCCAACAATATTTAACGTATCCCTTTGCATGAAAAGATTCTCTTAGTAGCTGCCGGTGATTTGTGGTAAGTGTTTTGTAATCCCTCCAGTCTTAAGGGAATGTCTGCTCCTATAGCACAGCGCCTCAACGTTCCCTGATGTAATACAGTTGAGCTTAAGGTCCCCTCAAACAATAAAATAAAATAAAATTCAGGATCAATCAGCCAACAGGACAAGCATTCGTTCTCTCAGTGTAATTAGCGTGAACACAGGAGGAGCTCAATCCCTCCCCTCAAACCTCATTATCAAATGGCCGATCAAGTGGACCAAGGAAATAACAAACCGTGCGAAATCAAGAGTGGGATACTGAAGACTCCCCCTTCCCCCCCCTCGAAACATGGGATCCATCAGTTTCCATAACGAGGTGGCAGAATCCAACCCTGAGAAACACATTCGAGAGGAATATCTACTACCTGTGGGGTATCGGAAGAAGACGAGGGCTCCAATCAGTTTTTTTGGATGAGCATTAACTCCCAGAACATCCCTTTCTCTACCATACCGATCCCACATCACCCTCTGAACCCATTTTTTTCCGCTCTCTTTCTCAAAAGCAAAAGGTACCTGGGTACAAACGGCTGCCACTAGTCCGGGATATAAAATCCTTCCAAGCCTGTGGTATCCCTACTGTGCCTAGGCCGCTTCTTCCGGAAACCTGTCTAAAAGAGAACCCCACCCACCAGTTCCGCCGTATCTAATACTTAGAGAGAGAAAGGAAGAGAGAGATACCATGTTTATAAACCAAAGGCTTTAGACTTTACCAGGAGAGGGTATTGAATACGTAAAGGTAGAAGGAAGAGCTGTCTGCACCATATCAGCAAGTTTCATCGAGCCCTATATGATGCAACAGGTAACTGCTATCACAAGAAATCACTCATTAAACATGCAGCTCCCGATGCCATATCCACCCTGATATCATCCAACAATAACACTAGTATGAAAGATTCTACATCATTTCATTCATCCCCCCCTCACATTCCCCATCTCATAGTGCTCCTGTTGTGGCTATGTATCCCGTTTTAGTATCATTTGGATATGGTGAGGAAGCCGCAACGGGTAGTTTCTCGATGGAGTTTGCAGGGAGTTGAACTAAAGCATGACCGCCTTCTAGTTCATTTTCGTGGAAGAAAGGGCTTGATGGTCTCGCACCGAAACTATGATTTTCGTCCAGGCGAGCGGCCTTTTCCAGGGAGATATCCTAGACGAAGGAAGGCAAACGGGAGGAAAGGGGGAAATGATAGACAGGTAGGAAGGCAAAAACCAATACCGAAAGTGGGCAACCGCTGCTCACACAGCGGATAGTGTTAAAGAGATCGTCGATGATGAAAAAAAGAACTGTAAGATGAAGTCGATAACTATAAATGAAACACAAAAAGAGCGGAGTCGTCTATGCACATGAAAAGTCTCTGCCTCCGTTGCCTCCTCCACCCACCTATAAACACACGATCCCAGCTATGATAGCTCTTAGTGATCCATGCCCCGCTACAACCACGAACCCACCGCTCCAATATCTAACTAGCTCTGTAGCCCACCTGCTCACCAATTAAAACAAAAATACAAGAAACAATTTAGTAGACAGCTTGGCCCATTTCCAGACCCACGGTACGGAATTGGGTTTGCTTAGGCTTGTTGCGATCAAAAACACAATTAGGGCAGTAAAAAAAACCCCCCCCCCATTCAGCGGGAATTGACCTCAGGGCATCAACAACCCTAGACCTACCCCCGAGCAAAAAAGTGGTTCGCCGAGCATTTTTAATGCTCGACTAATCCACTGCCCCCCGGATTCGAACTGACGATGGTCCCTGTTTCAAATTAGTGGACCAGTCTCCTAAGCCATTAGACCATAGGAACTGGCCGATAATTCTATTTCTTCTTGACCTTTTGACTGCTTCTTCTTTGGAAAATAGACAGTTCGGGTGCCAGATACTTTACCTTCGGTAAAAAAAGACATCTATATCTAATGACAGTACTCTCTCGTAATATCATTGGAACGAGGAATGACGGTGGTCGGATGTATATCTGTGCTCTACCTCCGAAACACTCACTTTCTTTCCCAGAGCCAACACCTTCCTTGCTCCGAGGCTAGTACCCCCGGCCTAACTATTCTTTGGCAAAGGAAAGGATCCTCTAGCCAGCTCTCGGTGGTCGGTGGTCGGTGTTTTGTAATCCCTCCGCTCTCAAGAGCGTGCCTGCTCCTATAGCGCAGCGGGCTTAATATTTCCCACTGGTAATGTAATACAGTTGAGCTTAAGTCCCCCTCGAATAAAAGTATATATATATAAAATTTAGGATCATTTAGCTAACAGGATAAGCAATCGTTCCCTTGGTGGAACCAGCATTCACCCAGGAGCTCAATTCCCCCTCTCCACTTTGGTTATGTACCGTGCTCTGCACCCCATACACGGAATATCATAAGGTCGTTAGAGAGACGCCTCAGGGAGGGGGTGGGTATGCCCTTCTGGAGGGTTGTGCGGGGATGGGAAGGGGATGGGAAGGGGATGGGAAGGGGATGGGAAGGGGATGGGATGGGGATGGGAAGGGGATGGGAAGGGGATGGGAAGGGGATGGGAAGGCGCAGAAAATTGTGAGGATGAGGTGGGGGGTGCGGAGTGGACTTACGAGCGTCTGATACTCAAGAACTAGGCATGAACTGGTGTCAAAAAAGTTGTCAACATGTCAATAGGGAGTATCCCACCAAATCACAAATTATCACCTAACACACACCTTGCTTCTCACTCACGCCCACTTCCTCAGACGCCAAGAACTCAGCTCTTTTCAAGATTATTTCCCTCATCCCCACTATCCAAACAAGACAGAAACAAGCAAAAACCGCAATCAGGACGCCACCATCTGCATGCACACATAAGATTATATCTAACCGACCAGCACATATTTACAATCCCCCCCTCCTTCTCCCCCACTAGACGCAAATAATAACACTAGTATGAAAGATCCTACATCATCTCATACCTCCCCTGCACACTCCCAGCCTGATACGGCTGCTGCTGTGTCGGCGGGGGGGTCGCCAGCTCCGCATATCCAGGCACGCCCTGCTGCGGATACCCATGTGCAGGGTATGAACTCACCGCAGTACCAATATCAGTCCCCATCTCGTAGTGCCCCTGCTGTGGCTGTGTGTTCCATCCCGTTTTGGTATCATTTGGATATGGCGAGGAAGCCGCAACAGGTGGTTTCTCGATGGAGTTTGCAGGGAGTTGAACTAAAGCATGACCGCCTTCTAGTTCATTTTCGTGGAAGGAAGGATTTGATGGTATGGTATGGAGTTGGGTTTGCTTAGGCTTGTTGCGACGGCGCCAGATCAGGAATGCGATCAGTGCGATAAGGAAGGCTCCGCCAGCGGAGGCACCTGCTATTACGGCGACCGGGGGGACACGGGCTTCGGGGCCTGGGCTCGGATTTTGGCCCGAGCCGGTCCCAGATGAGGTCGAGGAGGTGCCCGAGCCGTAGTCCCCTGAGTCTGATGTTGAGATAGATATTATATCGTGCGGGGCTCCGGTGTAGGCCACCTGCGAGATATGGAAGTTTTTTCGTTCGTGGTTGACAAAGATATATGCCGCCTTTAGAAAGCTGGGTATTGTTAGCTACACTGCGCATACAGGTGTCTGTTTCAGTAGATTACCTTCTGCCGAGAATAATTGGTTGTTTGGAAGATGCTTTGAACTGTTTTATTGGCATATAGTAGTCATAGTATCCATCTCCCACTGGCTGGTAGTCTCTAAGCATCCCAATAGGCTGTTGGAATACTGACGGTGGAACAACAATTTTGATGCTCTGGGAACCGCCAGGAGCTTGTAATGTAAACGTGACATTACCAAGATACTTGTCCGGGTTCGACCCATAAAAGAAGTCCACCATTGGATCACCATAATAAGCTTCCATAGAGTAACTCAACGCATCTGCAGTCTTATCCGGAAGATACCTAATCAATATTAGCCCCCACATTACCCAGAAAGGAGTAACTACAGTGCTCACATATAAGGCGTACTGGAGTCAATGATGACCTTCCTCGTCTCATTAAACAGGTCGTGTACTGGACTATCATTTACCATCCACGAATTAATCACAATCAATTCCGTTAGCTCCAGCTCTAGCAGTCCATCCGCTGACAGTGGCACTGTCAACGAAGCCGTCCTATTATCGATTCTTGACTTATCGTATCCTCCCAGCGTCAAACCCCCAGCAAATGAATGTACCTCCTTTGGCTTCTCTTCAGCCCTCTCCGTTATCCTCGACCGTTTCCCAATACCAGAATTGTAATCTGACTCCTCCTTCGGCTTCTCGCCCGTATCAAAAGTAGGATCGAAAACCGGGTACGGATAATTCGTGATATCGATGCCAACATGCAAACCATAAGACCTAGACTCGATCTTCCCATCCTTATACAACCGCTCCAACAACGTCGAGTTAGGACCCAATCCAAGGAATCCCGATGTCATGTTACATGCATCCACCAAGCCAATTTCCAAGTCCTTCAATTGAACGTCCCCAGCCTTGTCCGAAAGGGTTATGGTGTCCTGACCGTAAGCCCCATCAGCGAAAAGCGTATACTGATCATTCCTCCAGTCCAGCTTCGTCGAGTCACCAGAGCCGGGTTTGAATGATGACTTTGTTGGGTCGAAGACGCCGCCTCGGTACTTCACGCATCCGGGCCACGCAGTGTTGTTGCCTAGGGGTGTACACGCTTTTGGCGATATGGCGAAGGTATGTGCATTGCTGGTGGATGGGGCGAGGTATACGGTTTGTTTGGCGTCGTTTTCACCAATGGCCAGCGGGAAGAGGAAGTCGTCTGTTGAGTTATCCGCCAGTGGTTTGCTGAATTCGACATGTATGGCTCTTGCTGCAAGAGTGTTCCTTATAAGGAAACCTTGCAGGAGGAGCAACAGTGAGACACCCCAGCCAGAAGGAGCCATGACTTCTCAGGATGGGAACGATCTAGAATTAAATAACCCCAGTGATACCAAATAAGACAGATCTTTATGTAAAAAAAAAGAGTGAAAATGGTTCCCAAAAAAAGAGCGTATGTTTGTCTGATGAAAAGAACGGCTGGAGCAGTACCAAACAAGGAAACCTGCGTCCAAACAGAAAAAAAAGAGCGAAAACCACAACCCGTAGCAAAGACTCACGAGAACTGAGGTAGGGAAGGAGGGAAGTGCGTGAGAGAAGGAAGGCCTCCATCATTATGAACGCCTGATAGCGCCGCAGAATCCCAGGTATAGTACCGGCAATTGAACCGTGTGCTGGGTGGTCCAAAACTTCCTTCTGGAAAAGGGGTGACAAAAAATCTGTGCGCATTGTGTGCCTGGTGCCAAGACAAACAGGTACACTTTTGCCTGGGATCCAGCTCAATTACGTCCTCCGGGCTGCCTCCTGCGGTAAAGTCTGGTACTATTTTTTTTATATCTGTACCAGCACATTCCCGTTTGAAGAGACTTCGTAACCACACTAGTCCATTCGTGTAGCTGCTTGGGTAGTATGTTAGTGCCAAACGAGCCACAGCCACAACTACATGAATCGATTACGAGGACTTTTCAAAACGGGAGTGGTCGGTCCCGGCACGTACCATGCTTCTCTACTGTATCTGGTCTCTGTTTTTGAGCCTCCAGCCTGGGACGAGCAAGACCGTGTAAAAACGTTATTCCAATCCAGCACCAGCATACCGGCTTTTCTACTCTCCCTCTCCCTCCAGTGGGAGTTATTACTGCTCCTACCACAGCTGCCGGTATCCTCATATCGAAATTGGCTAGTGCTCGTAGAATACTGATAATCTCTCCCCCTGTCGCCAGCTCCCTGCGAGTCGGTGACACGAGAACAAATGGTCTCGGCGGGAGCACAAAGGGGGTTTCCGCAGTCTCCATTGGTCAGAGAGGCGAGGGACCCGGCTTGGCCTAATTCCAAAGAGCCCTGCGACTCACAATTGTAATCGGCCTTATCTTGGCCCCGAACCGTTTCCCTATTGGAAGGGGAATGAGGTTTTGGAGGGAAAATAGCTCCGCTGCACTCGGGCACCAAATCATTCACATCATGGTGCGAGATCGGTGGTCTATCATCCCCAACCCGTAAAAACCAGAAGCACAATGCACGACACCAATCACACGGGTATCATCGTTATGCACCTATTCTTGGCTCCCGAGCGCCGCGAAGCTTGTTTTTCCTTCGTTTTTTAGTGACCCCAACGTCCCCCTACCAGTACCGGTACATCATGTCTTGATGTGATGCGCGAATCACCATATTTCAGCACTTTCGCGGATACCTTCTTTTACAGTATCGCTTGTCAACACCAGACAACCCCCCCGTGACTGTCTCTTTTCTGGTTCCTTCCTTCCTTTCATTTTCTTTCAAAAACTGCATCCAAGTTGATGGATTGAAATATACACACGCTAACCTACTTAGATAAATATTACGCCTTGCTTTAAAATCCAATCGTCGAGCCTTTATATACCTTCCCTTTATCACCTGGAATACCAAGAAAAAGGAACGAAGAAAAAACTATACATCTCCACCCCCAAAAAACCATATTAGGAGTGAGAGAAAAAAAGATAAAAGAGGAAAACAAATAAAAAAACGAATCCGCCCACTACATATTTGTACATCTCTTCGTCAGTCACCAAAAAAGACAACGATAACTTTGTTCAACGCTAGGATATCCCTCGCAAGCACAAGATAATAGCATAAGAAATAGGAAAAGGGAATCCGGTAAGGGAAGAGAAGATAACACCAAATACCCCCCGTGACTGGAAGCTGATCGGGGTTTTAGCAAGAGGTAACCCCACCCCAACCAACTTTATACAAATGAACATGAAGGGAAAAAAGTGATATTAAGAAAAGGAAGGGAAAATAGGCCAAGGAACATCCATCCATGATTAGACAATCATAAAGTACCCTCCCAGAATCATCAGTATTATGACAAAAGCCGTCAAGAACCCGGCTCCAACTCGATCCTTTTGTGTGGTTGGTGATGTCTGGGGAGCCGAAACGGCCCTGTCCCCTCCAGTTCCTGCTGCTGGGTTCCCCACACTTGTGCCTCCATTGTCTGCTGTTACTGGAGGAGCTACAGTACTGATAAGATTACTCTGAATCGTTTCCAATGCACACATCTGTTCTCCGACTCCGTACTTATTGTCCCACCCTTCCTGCGTCCAAATCATCCCGCATGTGTTCTTATCTTCCCCGAATGAGCAGTGCCGCGCAGCTGCTTTAGCAGATGTTTTAAGTTTCGGCATGATAAAGTCGGTAGTCCAAGGGGCCATCTTGATAGTCAGGGCCATAAAACGGGAGGTATATGCTTTAAAAGATCGCTGGTCAACGTCACAGGTGTTGCTAGACTCGCAGGCAACCTCCGCCATTGTGTTGTTGACGAAGAACACATCGGTTGCATTCAAGAGACCGGACAGACGCGTACGCCAACGCTCCTCCCCGTTGGTCTGTGGTTCCGAGAGGCGGTTAGCATGGATACTAAAAATAATCACCAATTCCACAACTTACATAGTTGTACATATAAGCCGCTCCCGCCAGGAAAAGCCCGGCGTTGTAGGACCATTGGATATGGTTCAACTCGGAACAATTTAAGTTTGAGTCAGATCCATCAAATAGCTTATAGTCTTTCGATAGGAGCCCAATGGCCTCCGTCCAGTCGTACGCTTTCTCGGCCCACTCTGCATAAGTCTTGTTCCCCGTGTATCTCGCCAGCCGAGCACCAAGTTGAAAGAAACATCCGTTCGAGACAGTGTTCTTGTAGACATAACCATCATTGAATGTGAAAATTTGCCAACGTAAACCCCCACCACACTTTAGCATATCCCAACGTGCCGCTTGCGAGTTGAAAACAGCCTGTGATAGCGCGAGCCACTGAGGTTGGTCAGCCGGGGGGTTAGGAAAGTTCTTCTCGGCTGCTGACATCGCCGATAAAGCCCAAAATCCTTGGTCGTCATTTCCCTAAAAAAAAACAATGAGCATTGCGAGTTGTATCGTGGGTACAAATTCATACAAGTGACTTCGATTGATTTGGTGGCATATAATTCTGGTCGGGTCCAACTTGATGCAACATCGCCTCTGTAGTAACATTGACATATCCCTCATCGCCCGTATAGTACCAATAATCTATCAATGACTGCGGTTTTCTCCAAAGTTAGCAATCGGTCAAGTTGATTATACTCCATGTGATCACCTACACCAAAAGCTGCACCCGATTCCCACCAGTAGTATGGGTCACCAAAAAGGCCTGGAATCCCTCCTGTCTTATTCCCCGGGTAGAACGTCATCATTTTGTAGGCAATATTTCGCGATATGTCGAGAATTGACTCTACAGGACAATTAGGTCAGCAAGTATTCCCGGTGCCAGAGGTAAAGCATTGAGTAGGAGTGGTGTGAGTGAGTACTTTTATTGTCAAGGTCAAGTTCGTAAGCAGTAACTAGAGGTGCCAGCAATAGCAGCGATGCAGATAAGCGGCGTAGGGTTGCCATTGGTGATCGTAGCATGGTTGGTGATGTGCGGGAGTGTCCAACGATCTCACGATTGGCCAGCTAAAGGCAGTAAGAGCGAGTATCCCACGGAGGAAGGACGTCTCTCGCGTTGAGGAGCTCTGGGAGCAACCGGAGCAAGAGAATTCCGTCGCGGAGATTAAAGACGTTGAAGCCAGTGAATTTGTAGTCGGAAGATTATCTAGACTGCCGGAGCCGCCAGATGCCAGTATCGTGGCCCTGGACCGCTTCTTGAAACCCCCAGTCCCCTGGACAAAACGAGTGAGCCCAGAGCCGTCGTGCCAAATACCCGGTGGTCAATAAATGTGTTTCCCGAAATCTGGATAAAACAAAACAAACAGCAGCGAGAGTTAAGGACGGATGTGAATTACTCCTCCGTTATCTAAGAAGGAACAAAATTCAATAATGAAACGACGGGAGGGCAGCTTGGCAGAGAGAACAGGTCACAACCAATGTGCAATGCCAGGGTTGGGTGGGGAGGAGAAAAAACGAGCGACTTGGGGGGGAGAACGAAAGACACCGGAGGGATGAAGAATGATCAAACCGACGGGGGAGGGAGGGACGCAAGCAACAAGAAAGCTGAAGCTGGACAAGGAGGAGGGGAAGCGGGAAAGACGGAGGAGGACGGGCGCCAGGGCAGGGACGGATAAAGAATTAGAAAAACCTGGAAAAGAGCAAGAAGCCAAGAGGTGAGTGAGAAAGAGTGAGAGTTTGCTGTATCCGTTTCTCTTGGTGGTCACACTAATTACCGGTGTGGGGGTATTTCAATGCCTTCCCCTAGTTGGATGGTGTGTTGCCCATGCCGTATTCCCCTCCTGTCGCCAGTGGCGTATCCTCTCAGTAAATCAGTCAATAGACCTGTGCAAAGTAGCT
>Ga0307509_10012649_pt1 | contig 10074 bp, 8 predicted proteins | sample 10_EM_MG_FD_202245 | JGI IMG/M metagenome (GOLD analysis project Ga0307509, IMG submission 202245) | Populus trichocarpa ectomycorrhiza microbial communities from riparian zone in the Pacific Northwest, United States - 10_EM | ecosystem: Host-associated > Plants > Roots > Unclassified | place... | reverse complement strand
TGATGTGGGTGGAGAAAATCATTGCGCAACACTCATGATTGGCGGGCCCTGCAGATGACGACAGGGCCCTGCAGGTGACGCTAGGGCCCTACAGTTGACAGTAGGGTCCTGCAGTTGACGGTAGGGTCCTGCAGTTGACGGTAGGGCCCTACAGTTGACGCCAGGGCCCTGCAGTTGACGCCAGGGCCCTGCAGATCACCACCGGGCCCTACCGGAAGATCCCATTTGGATTAAGACTGTAGGGCCCTCCCGTCAACCCCTAGGACGGCCGTCTTCATGAATGATGGACGCCGTAAGCCGCCGTCCAGAATTCAGCTGCCCGGGACGCCCGGGACTACAGTCCCCGCCGGGCGCTGTAGGGCGCCCTGGACGGTTGGGAACATTGGCGGGGAGACCCCATGCCTGAGTAAGGGTGGCCTGAACATGCAATTGAACTTGGGTGGGTTTTGCTAACACCCCCCTTTGGCCCCAGCATTGGGATGGCGCGTCATGGGCAGACGGTTGCGTAGTTGCTCATTTGGTAGTAAAAAGAGCTCAGTGAAGCAGCTGCGGTAACACCGTATACGTCGTCGCCAACCGACCGACTGAATGTCGTTCGTAGGATATATAAGGGGAGTATGGGAAACTGCTAAAAGGGGGGTCACCCATAAATCGTCTCGCCGGCACCTAGGAGTCTATATTGGCCTACTGGTAGTAGTGTAGTCTTCCCAGAGGTACTTAGATTGTCCACTGAAGCCAGGGTGCTATTGGGACAAACACCTGAGTAACCAGCCGGAACCTTCTCCTCTTGATTTGTAGCATTTCTATGAGTTATCAATGGACTCTAGAGGTATGAGTCTTATCATGGTAGAGCATGTCCCCAGATGCTGGCTATGGGTAGCGCCGACTTAGCTAGCCATCGGCTACATCTTACAGAGGGAGCTTGCCTGTCAAATTATCGCATTAGATAGTCGCGTAGATTAAGTGATGGACTGCATAGCTTGTATAGATGAAACTGCCACTGGGGCAGTGAGTCAACCACCTAGGTATTGACTCTGGTTGTTGGCATGACATTAAGCCACTAATGTGTCTTCGATAGCAAGAGTTTTGCCACCTGCGGTTGTATTGGAGATGCATTGCAGAAACTCATATGCTATTGACGGAGTTAAGTGTACCCGAGTTGGTCTGATACTTCCGGCAAGATAATTCCTGATGGAGGGTAGACCTCGGACAAGCCTTGAGAAGGACATGGTGGTCACACAAGGTCGGAGTAGTGGTCAATGTGAAAGGCTTAAATCTGATATCTACTTAAGTTTAAGCGTTTGGCATTCTACTTCGATAACTAACGTTCCTCGAGAGAACTGATTGAGTGAAACCTTTAGCTTAAAATATTAAGTTTAACCGTTTGATTCTTTTGAATTATTTTTACCTCATCTTTATCTTCTACTTTGAGAGTTTGGTGCTGTCGCAAACTTAGAGGTCTCCTCACTACAGGGTGCCCCTGTTACAACAGGATGCCCGAGAATATGGATGTTGAGGATGGATATTATGGGTGATGATTAGATAACAGTTTGTCGCGTTGCGTGTGAGGCTAAGTGCCGAGAAACCATGATCAACTATGTCAATAAATACTCTGGGGTACCCCTGAAGCGAGCATCCCTCAGTGGTAAATCATGATGAGCAATAGTGTTGAGGGGCATGTCTGGATGCACAGGAGGCAGAGATGCTTTGTCTTATATGTCAGGACGGAATGTGGTGTATTAGTTGGACTCCAGAGGCATGAAATTTGATTGGGCATTGCCAGGCAACTCAGGATGCACAGGAAGGACAGGACGCAACGCAGGGGCACAGAACGCAAGCCTCTGCCAGCTCCAAAACTTCACCTGCGTTCAGTAGGCCTTGCTGAATGGTATGTCAAACTTCTTGTGGATTGGTTGAAGGTTACAATAATATGGCGGAAGCTACCACAGGAGGATTGAGACTTGTCGTTGACCCGGTCATTTACACCATCAATAGCCATGTCCTCAGCATTCATGAATTTTCCCTGCGGTAGCAATTGTTGGGATACAACCCCCAGAGAACAGGCGGTGAGGTTAGCCCTGACCCGGAGTGTACAGTAGCAGCGATATCTCCAAATATAAGTCTAGGGAAAGACCTGTGGGAGGAGAAGCAAGACCTAGCGGAGCAGCAGCTACAACAACTCGTGCGGTTAGATCACATCCAAATGGAAGCAGCCACAATGATCATCCATATAGCGGAAAGAGGCGAAGCAAGCCAAAAACCTGCAAGCTACACAGCACTGAGAGAGGGAGATTTAGTGCTCTTGAGGAGGTTTCTTTTAGATCAGCGGAAGGGCTGTAATCTTGAAGCGAGATGGGAAGGCCCCTATGTCTTATGTTACCTGGCGAAGAATGGAAAGAGTGGGAGGCTACCTGATCTCCACACTGGAGACCTTCTATGAGTGAAAAAGTGCGCTTTGCGTGAACGTGTTCACCTGAACGAGATAAAGATATACCTACGACGGAGAGTGGAGAAGGAGGAAGCCGGTGTGAAGCTGATCAACATCTTAGAGTATGAGCAGAAGACCACCGGGGGAGTACAGGAGGATGTATTGGGTTTGGAAGGGACCGACGTAGGAGGAAGCAGTGGAGTAGAGTCGATTGAATTGGTACTGAGAGTGGGATAATACAGTGAATCATTGCTGATCACTCGGCGGTTTGGGGTGAGGATGACAGGGCATGATAGGGTGGTATATTCAAGCGGAAAGAAGTATTGAGACGGCCTTTGGGGGGTGAATGCAGAAGAAGGAGCAGACCCTTGTGGTCTAGAGAGTTATTAATAGGCTAGTTTGGCAGTGACAGGTAGGATTTCCCTATTCGTGACTTGCCTATTTTGTATATAGCTTGGCATGCAGAGATTTCTGCATATAAGCCACCTTTCTCTCCACACAGTAAGGGAGGAGCGGCACCATCAAGACAACCACCCAATAGAACACATCTCCCATCAATTGTAATTTGGTCTAGCACTTCACCCTTTATTCTATCCCTGTTCATCCGGTTAATCACGGTATCACCAGGGTGGGTCACCATAGACTTACTCTCCGGTTTAGTAGAAGGTCACGATCACATTCACATGGGTGGATACGGCTCGGTCGAACACACCATCCAACTAAGGGAAGACGGTAAAACGTTCCCACACCGGTATCCTGTTCACTGCTTAGATTGCACCCCCATTCAAAACCTAGCCTATTTGGGTAATGGTGATATAAAAAACTTTGTGCTTCAGAGGTGGTGTAGTGCTCAGAATAGTGCTAAGTGAGTACTGCTCAGTATTGCCATGATGGAAACAAGGTTTTCTGCGTAGATTCACTCCTGGCTATGGTACGAGTAGGAGTACTTCGCTTGATTTTGATTTCTCTCGGTGTGTTGTTCTATCGTTACCTTTGCCATATCTATCTTACTAGTGCAACGCTAAAAGTATGTGAAAACCGGGACGCATGAAGGGATACGATTGTTCACTCATTTTTAGCGTCGCACTAAGAGGACACTTGACACAGGAAAAGTAATGATAAACAACACCCCAAGATAAATTAAAAGTTATCATACTTGTACTATAGTTGGGAGCAAATCTACGCAGACAACCTGCTTTCCATCATGGCCATGCTGAGCAGTACTCATTTAGCACTATTCTGATCCCTACACCTCTTCTGAAGCACAGAGTTTCTCATATCACGATTACCCAAATAGGGTAGTGTTCAAAAGGTGCTGAATTATCTTAGCACCCTTTACGTTCATGATAAACTAATACTTACATCATAGTTGTCACAATTATTCCTAACTTTGCTCTCTTTAGTTACTTCACCACCGATCGCTTCCACTACCAGCTCTACGGGCCCTTAGCACGGTGCTTGAAAACACACGAAGGGAGGGCGGCGTGACTCTAATCTGGGGTTGCAGTTGCCCTTAGATAAGTACGTGACTGTCATCCTTTTAGCCGCGCACTAGGGTTCCTAATGGTCCGCGGAAGAGTGGTCTGGAACAGCTAGTCCGGTCAAAAGTCAAGTCTAGTCTAATGGTGGAAATTAGACCGGCCAGACAGTCGGGATCATTGGACCCGACTCGACCGGGATTGGTCCGACTAGGCCTGCCAAGATGTAGGATATGCACGGTCCTCTGACAAAATTCGCATCTTGTTTTGGTTTTTACTGATTTTATCGCAATATATTACGCTGAAATAAAACTTTTCCCAATTAAACCCATTGTTTCCATGGGTTATATTGTAGAATGTCAGGAGAGTCGGCATGGAGATAGTGCCTCATTTAAATTAGGGGGGGGTGGAAATACACCCGCGAGCACCAAATCTTTTCGGTGTCCTAAGTGAGTGATATTACATGACTATGCAACGTTTTATAAAGACTGGGCTGGGACTAGTCAAGACCGGACCGGACCACGTGAGTTAGTCAGGTCCAGTCATTGGCATCCACCAGGACTGACGAGCCTAGTCCTGCCTCCAAGACTTGACCGGTCGGACCATTCGGAACCCTGCCGCGCACTGAGATAGAATGTCATAACTGGACCAAAACGTGTTAGGATCTAAGTTACCTCGGTCTTATGTAGAGAGAGTTTATGAACATTTATACTTCTGGCAGATGAGATTTCTAGGACTGTTAGATTGGCTTTTGTTTGGTTTTGGGCCGTTTTGTGCTAGCAGAACAAAAGTAGATTATGCGAATCAAGTCCATATATACCGTAGAACTTCGAATACCCGAAGATGTGCTATGCCATCGGGAATTCCGGACCTCGGAAAAGGGTGTAGATTCAGAGCAAAACAAGATCTGTTCAGCTCTTCTGAAAACATAAAAAAACAAAATAAAACATGGGACCTTACTAGAGGAGGCAACTCTAGCGACATAGCTGTTATAATCTTTCTGATAAACTGATCGTGGAGCTGGGAACTTGATCTGGAGAAAGAATAATGTATATAGAAGAAGGACTTTTGCGCTGGCTTACTCTGTGAACAAATGTGCACGAGAAGGACTCTTAAGTACAAAAAACATTGCCTACTCTTCCAAGAGTATTCCGAAAAAGATCATGTGATTTCCTTCTTCCATCACACCATCTTCTTTCCTCTCTTTTCTTCACCGCAACATCACACCATCTACATTTCACTCTTTTCTTGACCGCAATATCACCCCAGCTACTCCGCTTCTCAGACTGTTCACTGAGTACAAGATTGACGGTTGAATCATCCGATTTGCTTCCCCTTTATTCTAACAAAGGACACAAACGTGCATGCTGTAGTATTTAAGTCGGGGTGAGTGCCGGTATTCAACAAGACCACCCCTCACCTGTGCTCCGTTCTATTCCATAGCCTAGATTGTCCTCTATGTTTCTCGACACCGTAAGAGTGAAGGCTGAGTGATCAATTAACCCTAGTGCAAGATTGTGTTTAACAAATACAGGTTCTGGTAGAGCCTTTGTGAAAATATCGGCGGTCATATCAGCCGTAGGACAGTAATACAGTAGAATTGGTTGATTGTCGACTTGCTCAAGGACAAAGTGATATTGTGTATCTATGGGCTTTGTGTGTGCATAAAACAGTGGATTCTTTGCCAATGCAAGAGCTCCCTGATTGTCGATATTGATTATCCATAATTCCTCCAGGTGTCTCCTAGCCCCAAGGTCCCATAGTATAGCTTGTAGCCTGATTGATTCTTTGACTGCCTGAGTCAAAGCCATGTATTCTACCTCTGTCGATGACAACTTGACAGTACTCTGTTTCTTACTTTTCCATTAGATGGCAGTACCATTCAACATGAATGCATATCCCCCTATCGAGTTTCAGGCCTCTCCTGACACCCAGTTAGCATCCGTATACCCGAGTCCTTCTCCTTACATCTCTTAACATAACCCATGATTGGGTGTTCCTGCGAGATATCTAAAAATCCTTTCTTACCCGTCCAATGTATCTGATTATCATTTATAGTTTACCGGCTCATGTGGGAGACAGCATATGCAACATCTGGCCACTATCCTATCATTCTGTATATAATTAACCTGATGGCGAATTAAAATTTTGTGCGGTTATCAGCTGTCACTTCACGTCCTGGGGTACTTTTTTCTAAGCGAATATGTTGGTCTGCTGGGGTACTTGCTGGGTTACAAAGCGCCATTCCTTCGTCATGAAGAATGAGTTGGATGTATTTTCATTGGGAGAGATGAAGGGTACTATTGAGACACGTTCTTTCTATTTACGGACCCAAGAAGGATGTAGGTGGTCCGAGATCAGTCATCTTGAATTCGTCTTGCAATCTAATATGAATCCACTTGATTAAGTGGCTAGTTGGTGCCGCTACAACCAAGTCATCAACATAGAGTAGAAATATAACTTGTTTTTCGTAGTTGATTAACAAGCTATGATCATGATTGCTTCTGGAAAAATCGAGTTCTTGAAAGAAGTTGTGTATTCTCCCATACCATGGGCTCGGAGATTGTTTTAACCCATAAATCGATTATTGTAATCGGCAGGGCATCGTTGGTTGATAGCTTCGTGACTGCTTATTGACTGCAAAAGCAATCCCTTCAGGAATGTCTATGTAAATAGTTTCCTCAAGTTCACCTTTCAGTAACTCTGTCTTAATGTGCATACCTTTGATTTCGCAGCTTTTTTGGCAGCTCAGGGGAAGTAGCAATCTTATGATCGTAAACTTTTATAAGAACGCTACGATAGGTGGCTACAATAACTACCACCTTAGCCGAGATAGTATACCAAGAGGTAACGGAAGGTGGTCTAGTATACTTTGTATACAAGAATGCTGGTTTGCCTAGGGGAAGGGATAGGGAACAGTAGAGTAGCCTTGGGCACTCTATTAAGCAGGGTAACCTTTTGGGAGAACATTCGCATAAGGTCAAGAGAATTAAGGGAATGTTACACGGATCTCTGAGACGACTTTTGTGGTTGACTGGAGGACTTCCCGAGCAGTTAAAGGCATAAGAGACCAAAGTTACCCTACCTTCACCGGCAAAGTCATCATAGAACTTAGATGTCAATTTCCTCACATTCTATGGGCTCTTGGATGTTCATGGGCGCAGACGCACCTGCGCTGGGAGCCCCCACGCCTGAGTAAGTGTGGCATGAACAGGATATTGAACCTCGGCAAGTATTGCTAACACCCCCCTCTGGCCCCAGCGTTAGGACGGCGCGTCATAGGAAGAGGGCGGCATAGTTGATCAATTGCTAGTAAAAAGAGGTTAATAGAGCGGCGGGCATCACACAGTATACGTCGTCGCCATTAGTCAGACTGAATGTCATTCGCAGGATATATAAGGGGAGTATGAGTAACCGTCAAAATGTGATCACCCATATATGGTCTCTCAGGCACCTAGGAGTCTATTTTAGCCTACAGGTAGTAGGGTAGTCTTCATAGTGGTACTTAGGTAGTCCAAGAAGGCCCGGGTGCTTTCGGGACAAATAGCTCAGGAATCAGCCCAGACCTTCTCCCCTTGATTTGTAGCATTAGTATTGATTGTCAATGGACTGTGGAGGTATGAGTCTTATCACAGTAGAGTATGTCCCGAGGGACTGGCTATGGGTAGCGCCCACTTAGCGAACCACCAGCTACAACCCACCAGGTCAGCTTGCATCTCAATTTATCACATGAGACAATTGCGTAGATTAAATGATAGACTGCATAGCTTGTATAGACGAAACTAGCACTAGGCCAGTGAGTTCACAACCTAGGTATTGATTCCGGTTGTTGTCATAACTATTAGCCAATGGTAGGACTGCGATAGGACAAGTTTTTGACCTGCGGTTGGATTGCATCAGCAAAAAAACTGCCCTGCGCCCTGTTGCATCCTGTTCGCCCCTTCCCCCGGACGTTCCAGGCGCTTATAACCTAAACTCCAGTTCTGGGTGCTTCCGCCCGGGCTCGTTTCGTCCGGGCGCTACGTTTTTCTGTCCGGACGCACCGGGTGCACCCTGGCACAGTTTGCCTAGCAACCATACCCTCAGAGCAAAACCCCTCCCCCCTGCAGCGGTGGAAGCACCCGTTCGCCTGCCACCTACCCCACAAGCCTTTCGACCGCGAATTCTCTCCTCCCAGACGCGCCCAGTTCCTTCCCATGATACTCCCCTCCCTCTGAACCTCTGCCAAACGCTCCCGTACCCCCCCCTTTTCCTCCCTTATCCAGCGGACGTTTTCCTACCACCCTCCCTATCCTTCCTGTCCGCCAGACACCCGTTGCGTATTCTCCAGCATCCGCCAGACATTCTCCTACTCCTCTTTTTTCGCCCTCTACCCTCAACACTCTTCTCGCCCGCCGAACGTTATACAGTCCGCCGGATGTTGTACCGACCGCCTGACATCTTTCCCTACCCTTTGAGCCATTGCCTGCCAGACATCTTAGTATTCATCCACCCGACTCAATACTATGACTTTCTTGCCTATAACCGCCCGCCCGCCACGCGGCCTCTACACTACTGGTATCACAATTTAGTCTCTTCTGAACTCTTGATATCTATCATTTATTGCGCTTTCATATGCATACATGATTACAGACTATTGATAAAACGGTTCCCTCTATCCTCTAGGTCTGGCGGGTTCTTCGGTGTGGCGTGGCGCGTCCGCAGGTTCTCTCGACAGCGCCATACTTGTATCAACTATTCCCCTCCTCTCGTCTGCGTCACCGCCAGCCGATTCCAATCCACCCAGCCCCGGTCCCATACCAAACTCCCGCCTCAATGCCTCCTCATCATTTGAATATCCGGCAGACCTCTCGACCTGCTTTCCCCGCTCCCTGGCGATTCTAGCCTCCAATGTGCCTCTGATCCGCTGGATCATACGATCCTGCCAGACCTTTTCTGTACCATTCCACGTCTCTATCTAAAATTCCAGCAGGACTGATTTCGCGTTAGCCGAACCATTACCAGCGTTGAGTACTTGCGGTTTTCGAAAGTATCCGGATGCCTGGGCGCCAAGGGATCCGCATACTTTTGAAAACCACAAGTAGGCGCTGTGCATCTTACCTCCGCAATTGGCCCGAGTGAAAGGCACATTATCGATAAAGTCTCCAGTCCGCTAGAATCGCAGGGAATGGAACAATATGGCTGCAGCCAGACAGAAAAAAGGGCCGTCGATCTTACCTAGGAACCCCTTGTCAATCCTGCCTTTCCTTTTGGGGCTAGAATAATACTGTGCAAATATCACACCCGGAATCTGTGGCGCTAGGAATCTAAGAGAAATTGGCTGTCCGCCGAATTAGATTTAGTCTTGCTGCGGTTAGAAATGATCCTGAGAATATCGAAAGACTACGTCATAGTTGCTAGATGGGCAAGTGAACCTATCCTCCTCCAGTAGGTATGCCACCCTTCGTGCACAGCCCGCAGGATCCTCAATGTCAAGCTTATAGAGTTCTGTTATAGTGCACTTCGCAGTATGCAGTAAGTGAGATCTGCACGAACTGTGCTTTGACCGGATCTAAAACCCCGTGGCCGCCGGCCGGTCTGTTTAGTCTGGGATGACACGCAAAGTATCAATTAAGGGTAACGTACCTGCTCAATGGAGGGTAGGGTAGCATTGCCAAAGTCGGGAAAGCCCAATTCACTCCGGGCATCTCTCCAGCACCTGCGAAATTCTTCCGTCAGGGTGATTGGGTCCGGAAACGGATTCACGAAGATTGTCCAGTCCCCCATCAGGTCACGGGCTTTGACCAGGATGCTACGCTCTAGCCCTACGGCCACATTCCGCCTACTACTGGTACGCTGTCCACATCCGTTAAAAAATTCTCGCATTGTTGGATCCGACTGGGTTTGAGTTAAGACTGGTGTTGCAAGCAGATTCAAGGCTGCGGGCAACCGGGAGAGGAAGGCAGGCATACGATTTTGGCTCACTCGTATTGGGGCAAGTGTTCTCCGTTCCTGGTAAATAGCCCTCCCGCCAGAACTCTGCCTATGCCCGGGCGTGATTCTTATTATCGATGGTTGCGAGCTAAGAAACTCATTCTCGACTAGTCTCTGTGCCCCCCAATCTGCTGACAGATCCTCATCATCCGCTCCCGGCTCTAACACATCCTCATCATTCTCGCCATTCTCATT
>Ga0307509_10012648_pt1 | contig 10076 bp, 9 predicted proteins | sample 10_EM_MG_FD_202245 | JGI IMG/M metagenome (GOLD analysis project Ga0307509, IMG submission 202245) | Populus trichocarpa ectomycorrhiza microbial communities from riparian zone in the Pacific Northwest, United States - 10_EM | ecosystem: Host-associated > Plants > Roots > Unclassified | place... | reverse complement strand
CCCGCAGGAGCCTCCGCTTGGTGGGTGCTCTCCAAAGTAATAGTGGACTGATTGGAGACCGTCAAGTAAAAGAGCCCGCTCTTGACTACTTTACTGTTACGACCGATTGTTCAGAATTTTGGAAAAATTTCACTCCGAGATGGCCGAAAAGATTTCTTTTGCTTTAAGACGAATAAAAAAGAATAGCTTTTTTTCCGGATGTGACACTGACGTGAACGATTGGTCGTAATACTACAGTATTTGGTTGCAGCGGTAGTTTTTGTCCCCGATTGCAGAGCACTCCCAAACATAATTCTTGTGAGGCCACTCATATCTTTAGAGTTTAAGAGCGAGGGACCACCACATGCGAGTGACTGAGTTTAAGTATAAACTCTGCTGCGTTGGCGATGCCACAACAGACGTCAATTTAGAGCGCTTATATTATGAACCCCGTGACAAGAACCACTCAAGTGGGGGTGCTCGAACGCAATGTAGGCCGACGTACATACTCTTCGCAATCGTGGCTCCCAAGTCTCAAAGGAACCCTTTATTTCGAGGTGAGCAATATAGCTCTTCGTTGAAGGCGAACCAAAAATGTCTAAAAAGATGTTTTAGTATGAATTCAGGCGTTCTACTGGTTCTGTACTGTTATACGGAAGAGACGTCAATTGACACAGGTGCCCAAGCCCGCTTCATGAACCAATTACCGCCAGGATGCTAGAAGGTAGATGAAATTTCGCTGATGTGGTTTGAGCCTTCGATATGAGGCTCGGAGCGACCGGTCATCCTCATTTATGTTCTCCTCGAAGTGGATCGCCTAGTTTGAGAATCCCTTCCACGAGAGAGCGTATCGAAGTATTGGCATCTCCCGGTTCCTTGTTGATCAAATAGCGGTAGCAATATTGTCAGCAACTGAAGTGTGATCATGGGTTTTACGGTGCTGAAGGAGCTCCGTTTCAATGAACTCCAGACCGGTGGGAATAAGTGAACGTGGGTTGTGGATTTGCCACCCAAAGTCCGGGCCACGTCCCGCTAACCTCGAAGTGGATTATTTGGTTGAAGATGGTTGCGTGTGTGATCGGACCCATGATTTGAGTATTGACACGCTGGCGCCTATCAAGGGTTTCTTCCCTTTTTGTTTTTTTTTAGCTCCACCTCCTATCAGCGAAGAATTGAGTATCGGATCCACCGATCCCCGGCCGCTTGATCGGAGTACGGTGAAGAAGTCTGGCAATAGAACGAAGGTTTAGATGCCCATGGGGGAATTGATCTCTTTTTGTCCTCGAAATCATTTAGTGGATTTAGTGAAAGAATGTACTACATTATGAACCGTCAAAAATTGCCCTTTATAGACCACTGGTCCATATGCGAGCAGAGCGCTGAGCGACTTTCTCGGACTTCGTGTCAATCAGCGTGGAACCCGAGGAACAAACACGGACCTTATACTCCGGAAATGGCACCTTTTTCCCCTCACTAGGATGTCGTTTTAAGTCTTCAGGCGTATGTAAGTACTGGTTCACAGCAACAAGCTTAATTGTTGTGCGTATAACCTTTTTTTTTTCGAATACAATGTGTATTAAACTTTATGATCCAATGTATTCACTTTGGGATGGGCTGGGAAGAAGTGAACCATTGCATCTTTTAGCAGTTGCATTGCTTTTTCTGAACGGCTGAACGGCAAGTTGTCGGGGGGTGAACCCCATTCGGTCAATACCGAAACCTTGTTCTGTACCAATACAACAGAATCTTATTTTGATGAAACATCATTTAGTCTTACCTCGTCATGGCGGCACAATCCTTGTCGCCACATCAATGTTTTTCTGACAGAAAAAAATGGATTTACCTTACTCTGCTTGGCGCCATTAGCTATTGACGGCACCCATTCGCCTCGTGGATTTCCTCCGTCCAAACTGGGAGTCTCTCCGAGGATCACACCACTTTATTGTCGTCACCGGCAGTCCGCACACCGAATTGTTTCCGTCTCTCGTGATCCTTGGCCCTTGTTCCCTTCAGCAAGAGACCTATCCGGCGCCGGCATCCTGACGTAGGTTCACCAATATCTTTCACCGTTGCCTTCAATAAAGGCGTGTTCATGCATATTGCGACCAAGTGCTAGCGCATACAACCCGTTGGTCCTGGGGTGTCGTCAGGTCCATCATGACGCGTTGGGAATAAGGCCCGTATGTCGGAATCATGTGCAAGGTGATTTCTCGGCCTTAGATTCTGATCGCGACAAACTCTTCCTCTCAAGTCCACTTCAATATCATCGTTTGTGTGCTTTTTTTTAAAAAAAAATATCCAGCTTCCTACACATAATTTCTTAAATATTCCGCGTTTCAGTTGCTGCTTGATAAACTTCACTTGTGTTGAATGCTCGAAACTATTGTGCCAAATTCCAGCCGTTATCATGCTTAAGCCCCTCCAACGTTTCTTAATTTATGGCGTGATTGGTTCTAAGTATCAAGTGTCTGAATCTGAAGGCCACCAGTAATTTCCGATATGGACATCGAAGTTCCAGCGTCTGCCGCCACAAGGTTTTCAGATTGCTTGGAAATACCATCAGTGGAAATTTTTAGGGGGGGTGATGATAACAAACTACCAATGCGATCGCTAGCAAAGTAATACGAACAACTAATAGGAATCTAATCTAGTGTGTAGAAATATCAATAATTATATTTTCCAGTACTCGATACTCGCAGCTGCGCGCTCAAATGGAAATTCCCCTCCCCATGATTCCACGTCCGCGATACTCTCGTTGACAGCGGACCGTAGCTCATTCCTGGCGTCACGTGCTAAGGAGAAGTCGACAACTCGACTACCCTCAATTTCTTCTTTGGAACTCTGGGAAGTGGTCTGATAAGGTCGGGTGTTGTATGTGATTTGGGGCAACGACACTTACTTGTATGGCCTGACCAATGTCAGCATCAATGACCGCAAGGATATCCGGCATATCTCCATCGTCTTCCCACCGAAGGCCAATGGTAGCTCGCACGATCGACGCCAGCACGACTAAGCTCGAAAAGCCCATTCCAGCACCGTAAAGAGAGCGAGCACGCGTCAGTGTATCGTAAAGGTGCGGAAGTGGTGTAGCGGGTGAGTCTCGTGTCTGTTTGCGGAAGAGTGAATAGGGAGCTGGTAAGGCCTTGGTGCTTGTTTGACGTAAACGTGAACGAGCTGCATTGCCGAAAGCAGGGGCGATACCTGGGGGACCCGTCGCTAACAGATTGCGAATAACGGACCGGAGACTATTAGGTTGAACATGAGCCAATACTAGAGATGGTTCGTAGTTAAAACCCACTCGTCTGCGCTAGCGTTTGCTATGAAGGTATCGACCATAAGATTTCTGTGTCCTCGGATGAGTACTGACGTTTGCAAAATTTAGATAGAAGGAACTCACACATGGCCTAACGCTGGTCGCATTTCGATGTTCCTGAAGACGACCTCTGGAGCTGGCATGGTATTATCTGGCGGGTATGGGTGTCGTGAGAGGTAAGGGGAGGTTCTTGGGAGCGGTACAGTGGACTTGAGTATCTACTTTCATACAGGCTGAACATTAAATAGGGTCCTTGAAGTTCAATCAAACGGTGTACCATGAATGGAGAGATCTGGCTAAGTCCCGATTATAGGAGATCGGTATGATTCCGCGGGCCTTGTTCCGGTATATTTTCTCGTCGCCGTCTTTTGTACAGATAGTTGATTGACCAGAAGCCAAAAGGGGTCGATAATCGAGGGGAGCGAATGGCGGACAAATGTGAGTCCGGTTAGATATGACCCTGGGATCAACATCGTGAAGGTTGTTTCGAATTCGTGCAGAAGTCACGCGCTTCGTGATGGCACGTCTTAACGGCAGCTCGCTTGCTCGACTCGCATGGCCTGGACCGATCCAGCTCGTCTCTATTTCTTGCTCTACTCGACAATTTTATTTGCCGGCATCCACTTGAGTTTTCTATAAATCTTTCACGGATTGGGTTCAACGTCTTTGCGCAACATTTTCTCATGTCCCTGAATTTTCATCGTGAAACCTTCCGTCTTGGTCCATTCACTACCCCCCGAATCTGGACAGGCCTATGGCAGCTATCAAGCAACGCTTGGGGAAGCGCTTCCGTCAGTAAAGTTCGCAGTGGGATGGCACGCCACGTTGAGATGGGGTATACAGCATTTGGTAAATAGAACCTTCCTGCTATCCCTCATTGCCGTTGACATCATTCTGTGTAGATATGGTATGTTCGTTCGCAGTGTCATGCCTCTATCACGATCTTACCACTTCCAACCCAACTCTTTCCTCAGGGTGAGTACCGAGACAGTAGTTCTTTCTTGTATTGATACCAAACACTCCTTTGATTAGCCGATCACTATGGGAGTGCAGAAATCATTTTCGTTTGTCTTCATTTTACTGGGAAAGTATTTCGTTCAGTTGACACACCTCCGATTCTCTAGGGCAGATTTCGAGAGTCAATGCCCACCTCGCAAATTCTTGGTGCGACGAAATGGTGTGTCTTCAAATACATAAAGCCTTCCCGGAATGTCGTACAGGCCGCCGTCCAGGAGCGTATGGAGCGCATGAAAAGCAAACGCGTCGATTTGCTACAGGTACGTAAACACCCCGTACGATATATTCACATCCTGAGTGAACGAACTAGTTCCACTGGCAAGACTATTCAGATAAAGGATATTTGGTTGCATTAAACCACCTCCTAGACTTGCGGGATGAGGGCCACATCTCTGCCATCGGACTATGTAATTTCGACACAATCAGGACCGACGAAATATGTACGGAACTGGGCCCAGGCGCCATTGTCTCGAACCAAGTACAGGTAAAGTAACTTTTTCCTTTTCCTGCCCCGTCTATCGCCTTAACGCCTCTAGTTCTCGTTGATAGACACTCGGCCACTTCACGGGATGGCTGATGTCTGTCAAAAGCACGGGTTGAAATTGTTGACGTACGGTACATTGGTGCGTTGAGAAAATATCATTCAAATCCCACCTTTCTGAACGATATTATGTGTTATAGTGTGGGGGTTTCCTCGCAGACAAGTGGCTGGGAGCTTCAGAACCGGATCCTTACTCGGGAAACCTCACACCATCCCAAAGAAAGGTAATCCACTTACGATTGGTTTCTCATGAGGGTATCTCGCGCAAAAATTAACGTCCTCCGTTTTTTTCTTGTGTTTCAAGTATCTTGACATGATTACCCAAGCGTGGGGAACTTGGGACCTATTTCAGTCACTTCTCACCGTTCTGCGCACGATCGGGGATCGACACGGAAGAAGCATCGCCAACGTCGCGACTCGTTGGGTCTTGGATCATCCATTCGTGGGTGCCGTCATAATTGGTGAGCTGCAGACACCCCAACTCCTGGCGAATTCTTAAACTCTTCTCTAGGAGCGCGCCTCGGTCTTTCCGAACACCCGGATGATAATCAACACGTTTTTGGGTTCCAGTTAACCCAGAATGACAAAATCGCTATCGAGAATGTGCTAGATCGCTCAAATGGTAGACGAATTATCACTTCAATAGGTGACTGTGGGGCGGAATATCGGTAATACCATGCCCTGCGCGTTCTGAGCACCTCACCCCCGGAGGCCTGGCATTCCACTTCTTTCACTATACCAATGTTTGACCTGGAGAAGAAGGTACATGTAGTTTATTCAAACATAATACGAACTCCCTACGTTGAATAATTTGGTGTACTCAGTTTGTATTTACACACTTCAAGAATTGTATGTTGGGGAGATAACCCTCGCAAACTTCGGCCCGGAACTTAGATTCCCTCCTTGACAACAAAAATGCTTGCGACTTCGAAGTCGCCCACGCGGATTTCTCCTTTGAACCATCGTCCGCATTTACCGCATGCTTGTGGTGCCGGCATCTTTCTTCCCAGACCAGCGATGGGAGAATGGCGCCATAACTTGGAACTAAGTATCCTTTTTCGAGGAAGTCTTTGCGGCATTAAGTAGTCGTTTATAAAAAATCTGCCAGCCCGGTACTCCACGAGCACACCGAGTGGACGAGCAAAGTCTCTCTCTTTCCAGTCCTTATCTCGAAGTGTATGTTGGTCTGTCGAATGTTCCGTCAGAATTGTTAAAGGCACTGTATCAAATAAGCTCACTGATCGCGCGCTCCAATTGTGGGAAGAACTCTACAAAATCAGGCAAGTAGAGGGCTTTCCACATGTTTCTACTATCGGTTCAATTATAACGCTGCACCAGAAATAGGGAATTCGTGATTATAATATGGAAAGCTGTCAGAGGGTTCTTCAAAAGGATCCAGGCCGTCTTCATAGATGGTTTGAGACGCAAGCTGTTCTTTGGTTGTTCTTTTGAATTCCCGGCGTACAAACCTGATTTGCCGGCTGACCATTAAATTTGCCTCCGTGATTTTCAAGCGGTGTTGATGGGTGGTTTCATGCCAATTGGCAACGCTCAAAGGTCCGTGAAACGGCCTGGACAACCAGGTAATGTATCCGAGAGATAAGGAAATGTCAATGGTATATATTTTCACAAGTACGTCTTGTGAAGGCCAGTTTGGATTCCGAATGGTCCCCAACGGTTGGGTATTCTGGTTAGTGCGGGGGTCAGTAATTCAACCCTTTGACCGAGGGGATAAGCACTACTATTAGAAAATTCCTCTCTCGGAGGCGAAGAAAAATACATTCTGGATTGCACCCCGAGAGTCAACTTGTAATGGTCACGGTGCGCTACTACAGCTCCGTACCAAGGTTGCAATTGTTCAAAGGATAGGGGGCATATTATGTACATCGATTTTAGCGATACCCCGGCGAGTTACATGGAAATGAGATCTATAATATTAATACATTCATGTTAGGGCGAAATAGGTAGCCGTAGCACACCGGCTGAGATGAAATACCTTTCAAAGGTTGGTTGGGATGCCCAGGCGATGCTAGACATTACGTTTCACTCAGGGCCCTGAACACCTGAACAATAAGATACCGGTTAGAATTTCGGAGTTAACAAGGAAAACCCCTAAGTCCACCCACTGTGAGTAAGCCGCTGTAACCATAGGCGTCAATCGAGAAAATTTCGTGTGGAATACCTCTGTTACACTCTGTCATATAATCGGCATCGAGACTATAAACTCAAAGCCGACGGAATCGCACGGGAGGGCTCGATTTAACCTGAAGAAAGGATATTCAAATAGTCGGTAAGTTAATGAAAGGAACTTCAGCCTGGGATTGGAACTTTGCTGAACCGGTTCGGTTCTACGACTGGCGCTCAAGCGCTCGTGACTCGAAGATGACGTTGCAAGCAATGAATTCCGACCTTCTGGCATATCATTCATATTTGTGCAATGGACATTCTGGAGGTACGATTAATTCCAGTCTCCAATCTGGGCTGCCATGAATTGACGTGAAGGCGTTTTCTTCGGATCATCATATACCTCGACTCCAATTTTGTGGGCTAACTCATCCAATCGATTAGATATGGGCCTGGCTGGCATGAAATTAATGATAGAAATGTCAACTGACTCACCTTGCATTTGTATTCCTTGCTATTAATGGCTAGCTATGGTCATGATCGTGGACAGGAGGCCAGGTGTTGGGCATTTTAGGCAGGTAATGAACCGAGAAGATCAGTTAACGCAGTTTGCGACCTTGCTGGGAATAAGGCGGGGTACCGGTGTTTGAATAAATGACCGGGGTTTCGATGGTGGGCCCATCTGGGACGTTTATTCACCGTCGATGGATGTGTAGTAATTGAACATAAACCTAATATCCCAAGTGGACTGACCATATCTGTTGCGGGTACAAATCGGGTTTGGAGACAAATTACCAGGGATGTGGTGAATATGGAAGTTGGGGCATGATATGCAATCAGTGTTACCAACGAATCACATTCATCCCTTCCTCAAAAGGCGCAAACGAACCCATTACAATGCCAATCGCGGTCACTGCGGAAATATTGCTGAACAGTTTGGATCCAGGTTGTATGATGGTTTCTGTTCTGGTCCTGGAGGAGAGGAGCCCTCAAATTCAATACTTAATTTGGCGGTCACTGGGCACTGGGCAGTATAGAGTCATTTAAAAATATAATGCATTTTGAATTCTGAATGAATTGTGACAAGTGAAAGAGAAGCCCAATGGGAACTCCGATGCTTGGAAATGAATCAATGAATGTCATTTATCAAATAACCTGCTCCGGCGACGAATTATTTTGCCTATCTGTTCTACAAATCAATACCAAAAGACGATCGTTAGCAGATCTATGAATATCTGCCCTGTACACGTCCGTCGTGGCGAGTTCTAGGTAGTAGGTACAGGTGCATCAAAAAATTAGCAAATACATAGATGTAGTCGCGAGACCTCCGCATACACAAGGAAACTCAATGATTGATGCTACAACAGAGTACTGATTTTCATCATAATAATCCATCATGCGCACCTATGTTGCCCGAAATTAATTGTCATTGAAATTTAATATCGATAAACGATAACCATTTGGAAAGTTGGCACGTCGACTCTGGGCTATACTTTGCAATTCTTTTTTATAACCAGTGGGTTCGGGATGCACATGGAGAATATCGCTGAATGGGCCATCGAATGAATTCCGCCGAGAACGGTGAATTGAAAACAATTCTTGCTGTTCCTGCTGATGAATATTTCTCTCGGTGGGGGCCAACTTTGAGCCTCCCAGATACACTTGGGGGGGTGAGGAACATGGCCTTGCGTGCAATCCATAATGGACTATCGTTTGGTAGTAGTAAAATTACCCCCGTCCGTAGGTGAATAAAAAAGCTTATTAACGAACAACAAGCCCCAAAAGCCGGCTAGTGCACCCATGATGTGATACCCGCTTGTCTCATGATTGTTCAACGAAAAACTTATGCCACGATTTCGAGCTGAAAGTAAAAATATAGGATCTAGATTTTTCTGTTTGGAGATGACCAATATATTTGTCTTCTGATTTTTCCCCATAAGCTGAGCTCGATGCAACGATACGCCACAACGTTGGAGGTCCATAAAGAATCATTAGGCGCTTAACATGTTAAAGTCTAAGTTTTTCCGATGAATGAAACATGTACTGAGTAGGGGTGATATATCCCTAGTATCGATTCAAATATTTAAGACCCAATCGCTCATTAAGACGGGCACGTCCCATACAATTGGGTCCAATCATACAACAAATCACACTTTCCAGTGGACCATCATCACTCCAATCCTATGACGGGAACACGGCGGAGTAGGTAAGTATGTAGAGAGGTAACCCAAAGGGCGTTTATAATTAATTACAAAGCCATCTCGTTTTGTACGCTTTTTAGACGGGAGTCGAGTGGTCGCGGTGACCATCTAAGTGAGAGCAACCAAAGAGTAACAACCCCTTACACGCGGGACTTTTGCCATTACAGTGCACTTATTCAGAGCGAGGATGGCCCAGAATGTAGGAAGAACAAGAATGCGTATTGCCACCAGAAGGAGGGATCATTTCCCAAGTAGTTTTCAACGGGTTGATTGTGAGGAGGCGCACCGCCCCTTTGGGTGCCGGTTTGTTTGTACATGTTGTTTCTCCGCTAAAGTCTTAGCCACAATGGAAAATCAAATTTCTGAGATGGATATCCCTCTATTACCTAAGATTTATGCCCAGTTCGAGTTATCAGGTAGTTCTCTTGGGGTCCTCAGCCTTGATTTTTCGAGATTCACGCATAAAACACGAAAAGTAACACGGAAACCCAATTTCAAAAAGAGATTTTCAAAAATGAGAGCTGAGACCCCCAAGCCCATGTCCGCATGAATGCATTAATGTGTTTTTTATGCCTGGAACAGGTGTGAGGAAAGAGATAAATTGTAATTGGTCTCGCGACGCGAAAACCCAATTAAAGTATTACGTAACACGTGTCTTGGACGCATCGACGCGCTCAACAAAAACCCTCCTCGGTCTGCCTATACCCCCCATACCTCACTAATAATATACCCTGTCGCATCTAATGGCCAGAGAGCCGACGAAACGACGCATACGAGTTGCTTTCTCGCGCACTGGAATCCCTTAAGCAGACAGCAGGCCTGGGGATCACTTGTACGAGTCCGAGAATGATGATTTATAATTTTTATTTTTATGTACACTACTTTACAGCTTTATAAAACC
>Ga0307509_10012647_pt1 | contig 10076 bp, 10 predicted proteins | sample 10_EM_MG_FD_202245 | JGI IMG/M metagenome (GOLD analysis project Ga0307509, IMG submission 202245) | Populus trichocarpa ectomycorrhiza microbial communities from riparian zone in the Pacific Northwest, United States - 10_EM | ecosystem: Host-associated > Plants > Roots > Unclassified | place... | reverse complement strand
CGCTGCATGTGTATCGCTGGAAACCTTCGTGTGAAGGATCTTGCGCAAGATAAGTTCCAATGTCTGCAAACCGGGCATCGAGCACACGTCGGACACAGCAATAACGATGTGTATCTACGTTACTCTTTATAATCGAATATTTTAGCCGCTCGAATCCGGACACTTGGTGAAAATAGGCTAGCCGGAGGTGATTCGACTCGTTGGCTAAAATTCAACTTTTTCTTAAAGGATATAGGGTATGAAAATGATGAAACAGGACCCTTGTACTTTCAGGCCTGAAGAATCATACCCGTTTTCCAGCTTCAGTCTCTTCTTTTGATATTTAACCACATCTCACTTTCGTCGTGAATTCGTTCGTGGGAAGTAAATGCCTTCTTGGTTGACGATCAACCAACCACGAATCCCGCCTTCCTCTTTCATTCCGAACATTTCTCCACGTCGCATTTATCACAAGACTCATTGGCAATCTTTATGGTAGCCGGGATCACAAATAAAGCTTAACTTCGAGTCATGAATTTGTGGCTGAAAGGGATCAGTAGGTAAAACGAGGCGCTTTATATAATCGAGCAACAATAGGGCTGACAACATTTCCCAGTTATATAAAGCACTTGACTCCCAAGGCATAATTTGGACCAAGTTGGACCTATACCGCAATTACAGGTATTTATCGCAGAGACCACTGCTTGCTTGTATCTCACGAACGCGAAATACCAGATTGCCACTTTTCAACCATCAAATTACAGCCCAGATGGCCTCCAACACGGCCTCTGCATCCAATTTATTACAGAAGAAGCGAAAGCTTGAGCACGAACGAGTGGCGCTTGCTCGTAAACTGGACGACTTGGACGTGGAAATCACCAAAGCCCAGGCAGAATATGGGGAGTTGTGCAACAGGAACACTCCTATCCTTGCCTTGCCCGTGGAGGTTACCTGCCTTATTTTTCGTGAGACATTCTCCACAGCCGCCACTGTCGAAACCAAGGATCCCCATTATCAAGGGTTAAAATTAACGGAAGTCGATATCACTCACGTCTGCAGGCAGTGGCGCTCAGTTGCCATTTCCCTTCCCATCCTCTGGACCACCTTTTACTACTTCGGACACGCGGCTTCAGCCGCCACTCTTGAGCGCTTTGAAGTTTACCTCGAGAGGTCGAAAACGAGGTTACTCGAATTGTGGTTTGAGTTTCGCGGAACCAATGTTCGTGAGGAATCCCTTCATCGGACTGCGTTGGAAAAAGCCATCATGCATGTCAACCGCTGGAGGCTTTTTACTCTTTTCTCCGAAACCGAGGGCAAATCCTCCTTCAACACTGAGGTTCTTACTCTTCTTAAGCCCCTTTATGCACCGAACCTCGAACATTTTGCTCTTTATCCCGACCTCCCATATGAGACGATGTTGCAAAGCTCCAAAACCATACAACAAAACCTCCAGCCCGCGATATTTACGGAAGGCGCGCCCAAGCTCCGATCCGTCTGGATGGACACGTCGACCCCCGTTATATATATGCCGCCTCTTGCCAACGTCACCACCTTGCGAATTGAATATGGGGCAGAGTCGGTTGATATGATTATCTCGACGTTGTCGTTCCGGGCCCTGTTGGCTATACCAACCTTGGAGAACCTGTCCTTAAATGATACCGTTTGCACCACCAATTCACCGCACCACCCAGCACCCATTCATATGAACCGTCTCAAGCATCTGCGATTCAGCAATGAGTTTCTATGCAATGTATTGCCAGACCTCCGGGCGCCACTACTCGAAACCCTTGCCATCTATCATGGCGTGCTCGAATCAGAATACTACGCGGACGGCCGCCGAGCAGGAGAACCAGATAACTTCCCTTCCCTCAAGAGCGTTGCTCTCATAGATGTCACATGCGAAAATAGGGCTACTATGTGGTATTTTTCACGCATGACGCGCAATGCTTCCCAGATCACCATCACGCAAATGGACCAAGATGAGGCAGTCCTGCAGGCGATCGACGACCTGCCAGAGGAGGAAGGGTTTTGGCCAAACTTGCGCATGCTCACCTGCGATATTGAAACCCCATACGCTGAGGATATCTCTGTGTTGCTAAAGATTGCGAGGTGTTGGGATCGCTATAAGCGCGGCTTAACGCTGAAGATGCCTATTGCGCAGGCGGCGCGGTGGAAGGCGACGTCCCCTCCACAAGCAACATATGAGATGGTTTCTGCGCTTTGCACGATCGAGGAGTTGGTGGCAAATGACTTGCGGGACCTAGGACCATGGCCGCCTGGCGAAGGAGACACCCTGGATCGTCGCCTTGATTTTTACGACACAGATCCCTTTCGAATTAGTATCCGGGGCCTTGCCTTCCATTTGAATTATGCCTGACCCCAGAATAGCTCACGGGATTTATTCCCAGTGTCAAAGTTTTGAAGGATCATACTAGTTACATGGTGGATTTGTTTCGTGAAATTTGGCCAGATGTGGAATTGGAATTAAGTGTGATTGGGCTGGTCATGTGAGCTGAAAGTTGGACCTTGAACGTTTGAACGTATTACATCGAAATCCTTCCATTTGTGATCCACCAAACACTGGCCGACTCACTGCCTCAAATTTGCACCATCCTAAGTGAGTATGAAGTCCTTGTCCGATTTGCGGGGGAAAAAAAGAAACCTCGAGGCAGAACGTGAAGAACTGGTTCGAAGATGGGAGGAGCTGGACAGAGAGATTATCGATACCCAGGCAGAATGCGTGGCAATTTACAACAGTGACTCGCCAATTCTATCTCTACCGGCCGAAGTCACTTGTTTGATTTTTCGCGAGGCATTCTCTACCTTGGAATCCAGCAAGGAAAACGATATACACCCAACGGAACTCATCCTTTCTCACGTGTGTCGACAATGGCGATCGACTGCGCTTGAGCTTTCCTTCCTCTGGAGTAGCTTTTACTATCATGGACCATCGGCCACTCCTGCAACTCTCAATCGCTTCGAGGTTTACCTCAACAGATCGAAGTCAAACAGACTAGAGCTCTGGCTTGATCTCAGGGAAACGACACCCGACCAGCAATTGTGGGCCATGTTGGACCAAACTATTGCAGTCGTCTCTCGTTGGTGGGTTGTGTCCATTTTCTCGAATTCGACCGAAATTGCTTCTCGGCTCAAATCCAAGCTCAAAGCTTTGTATGCACCGAACCTCGAGCATCTTACACTGCATCTTCATCTCAAGAACCCCGACACCAGTATGATCACATCTATAGAGCCCCAATTTATCACAGAAGGCGCACCGAAGCTCACCTCAGTTTGGCTCGACGTTTCGACCTCCTCTTTCTGTCTACCCCCAATCTCCATATTGACAACGCTCCGTATCGAATTTCAAGAAATGGACAACTTCTCCACTTTCCTGTTTTCCTCCGCCGCCCTTCGGTTCATCCTCACCTTGCCCAACTTGGAGAACTTGTCCGTGGTCGAAGTGGAAAGCCGCGATGGGCCCAACGGAATGGGAAACGCCACAATTGTCATGAATCGCCTTAGGCATCTGCGCATCAAGGATAGCCCTGCTGTGTTCCAATTACTTCCAACAATACGAGCACCTATCCTTGAAACTCTCGTCCTCCGAGACGCATGGATTAATTTTAGACCTGATTCAACCACAAATATCCACGTCCCAAACGTGTATTCATTTCCCTCATTAGCGTCGCTTTCTCTCAACGACGTATCATGTCGTCCTGGTCATTCAATGCGGTACTTTACACTCATGACCAGTGCGGTGAGGCAGATCAACGTCGCACACACCACGTCGTATGGCACCCATGGGGTCCTTCGCTATATAGTTGAACAACTTTCTACCGAAGTGATTGTATGGCCACATCTCGAAAACCTCATTTGCGACCTTGGTCGGGTCGATTTGGATAGTGCAAACACCCTATTAAAAATTGTGATGCAGAAGTCACACACTGCAGGTCTGACGCTGCGCGTCTCCGAGTTCGGGATGAAGGCAGTGAAGGAGCTTATCCTCCCGGATCCAAACTTCGCGGGGGTTTTGACAATAGAGGAGGTTACTAAGATGGAATTAGGAAATTTGGGATCTTGGCCGCCTGGTGGAAATGGCTTATTGAGCAAACGAATAGATTTGGAGGCCGATTCTTTCAGCACCAGGCGGTCTACTGGGTTTTTGTATTGGTCGTAGGAACTCGTTCTGTACCTACCCGAGCCGTGGTTTGGCTCATCGCCACCGACGGCCAACCTTCGATTAAGAATACTCAATGAGGTATCTGGGGATCAATATTCCTTCCTTTGATTACGTCGAAAGGAAATTACTATATTTCTCGCCAGTATGCCCCAGTGCTCGCCTTCTGAGTAGGACTCACCATGGCCAACAACACTCCTCATTTCAGAAGCTACAAGTGCTACTAAATACCAACCGTTCTCGACAAGCATTTGACTTTTTGGGTTTTACCTACAACGTAAACCCACAACGTCAAACTTGAGGTTATGTTCGAGTGAATCTGAGTTTCTCAGCCAGCTTAAGCTCAAAGTAACCAGTAACAAGCAACTTGGCAAGAATTTCTGACCAAAGAAAATCCAGCTGTTGTTAACTCCTCCAGCATTACCTACGGTGGCCGCGGTGTGTGCATGATGGCTGAGCTGAATTTATCACACAGAACATCAATCCCGAAGGAGTGATTCGAACATCATGGATTGTAGGCGACTTCGCACAACTAAGTAGTGGATTTATGACAGGGTCGGAGACCAAAAGAAAGAAGAAAAAAAAAGCATGAGATGTATTTTACATGTTGTCAGTTGAACGGAGGATTTGAGTATGCGGATATATAGTATAAAAAGATGTCAAGCGAGGATGTGAATCTTCAGCATGGTGGCCGAGAAAAGGAAGGATCTATAGGGGAACAATTTCTAGGAAGAACTCCTCCTCGAGCCGCGACGACGAGTGAACAACCTTATGGCCTTGATGGAGTAAAAAATGCGGAGAGTGGACGCTAGGACTCCACAATCGTGCTAGGAATTCAAGCAATGTGAGAAATTTAAAATATTAGCGTGTGCAACCACCACGCACCTTGAGAATATGGGATGGACTAGAACTTCTTGATGATGTAGTTGAGGGTTCTTCGTTGGTCATTGCCATTGAATCTGATTCGTCTTCTTCGACAATAGTGTCCTATATCAACATTAGACGGACTGTTCGTACCGAACTTGACACCAAGAACAAACCAAATTATACCCAATGTTAAATGAGGAGACCTGGCGTCCAACGCAGGGTGCTTCATCCAAATGAACAGTTCTCTGGGAATGTCGAGGTGTTCAGAAATCCACGGCAAGAAGGATGATTCGACATACCATCAAGTAGTCAGGATCCGGAAAAGATTTTGTTTCTGCGGCACTCATGTCCAATTTCGTAGACAGAAACTGTCCTGGGAGAAAAGCTTGCTCGGACGTGAGAACGGAGTTGATGGAGGGCAGAGGAATGCGCGACAGAGTCATTGCGGAAGAAAATCAAAAAAGCGTAGAAGAAAGAGTGGGTTTAAGTGACTGAGCAAAGGAATGTGGGGCTCTGGCCTTGTCGAGGTTGGAGAGGTGATGGGGGGATGGAAGAGTTTGGGGATGAAAGTTGCAGGGTTTGTTTTCAACCTATATATGAGTGGGAATGCCGGCAAGGCACGTTTTGAGAAAAAAACGAACAACGCCTGCGAACCCGCTTGATTTGTCCAGAGCGTGACTTGCGTGAAAAACGCTCGCGAATCTCCAAACCTGAAAGGGACAACCAAAATTCTTCCTCCAAGAAAACCTCCTCGTGATAGGGCGCAATCGAGAGTGCAATATGGGAACATGGACGCTGTCACCTATTCCTATTTATCCGGCAGCCCAGCGCCGTCGAGGGAAGACTATTGGTCACTCTTGGGGGGTTGTTTGCTTCCTGTTTCTTCATTGAACTACATGGTAACCCACAGAATCGCCAGCCAACTCGAGAACGGAAATTTGGACGCCATAGATGCCAACGGGTAGTGCTTGTTCAGCAGCTGTTGCGGTCGGACTCTCAATGGCTGCTTTCATTCAGAGCTACCTCAGCGTAACTCCTCCTTGATGGTTGGCGGGTCTCTAACCTGGTCTTCACGAAGCATAGATGACGCAACTGGAGCACGGAACCTCTATTACTGGGTCTGAATCCCAAGTAAGTCATAAACATCCCATGGATCCTGGAACTGAGGAATGCATCAGCTCATATTCTTGGAGTCATATATTTGGCCCGAAACCGGCTTAAACAGAGCCACCAGCTGACCCCGCAAAGAACTCTCAGCAGTTCCCTGGTGCCTTTCTCTCGACGGCAACAGTGCCTATTCTGCGGACGAGCGTGATGTTGTCACAGGCGTCACAGAGGAATTGACGGCGAAAGCGGTGAGTCAGAAAGATCCTATCTTTCCGTGAATCTCCCATGCCAATGGCGATGACTGAACCAGAGTGCTGGAGTACTTGAGAGATAGGAGACATTAAAGTCCTACTTGGACACCTCGTGCGACGGTGAATATCCGACAAATATCCCCACCTCCAAGAAACAAGACACGAAGATGGCAAATTTCCACTAGACCCTCTCGTCAGGGTGGTAATGCAGAAATAAAGCCAGAAATATCGCAAGTATGCAGAAGAGCGACAGAAGATATGGGGAACTGGATTCAGAAAGAACTTACCGAATAAACTGGGAACCCAATTTCTCTGAATACCCAATCTTCTGAATAGCTGCAACGACTCCGCTAACCAGAAAGATGGCCCCAAAAGATGCTCGGGCTAATCTGGCAGTCTGATGTACTTTGGTTCGGTCCAGCCAAATTTGCGCCTTGACCGAGGGTCCAGCACCGGTCACAAACTAGAATTTTGCATGATAATCCACGAGGAGTATCTTGCGCCAGAAGACCTGCTGGAAAATCCACCCGAAAGGCTGAGAATGCAAGAATGCTGATGCCCTGACGATCGCCTGTAGCCTGCTTGGATGACTGGCACTTTGGATTGAAACCCTCCAAGCAAAGTTGTCACTAGCAACAGTCTCCCCCCAGGATTTCAAGTCTAGTATTCCGATGTATTTCTACAAAGATCAATGTAATTGTGGCCGCGCAAATGGGTGTTCAACGAACCTCTACCGGGTTTGTGTTGCATTCAACGAGGTATCCTACCCTTCCTGCACGAACACAGTCGAAGAATTATGTCCATGGTGCTCTCGAAAGGTGAGTAGCTCCCAAAGAGATACTTTTTCAGGCGGTGTGTTGCTGAACGGCAATGGGTAAGAATTGGAGAGGAAGAGGTATTTGTGTTTCGGGTTTGGGGCCAAGTCGCAGCGGTGTTTCAAACAGCAAACCTCTAATTTCAATTCAAATTTCAAACCCCTCTCTTCTCGAATTTCTTTCGCCTGTGATTTCCATTGATCAGTCCAATAATCATCCTTTTCTTTGTGCCAGTTCAGTTGAATGTTCGCAAGATAACAAGCTTCAAGCGACGACTCCGAATGTTTAACAAAATCATCGGACGTACGACAAGCTTTGCTATCCGAGTCTGCAATGGACCCCTACCTCTCGATAACTGCCAGCCTTCCTATTTTTCTATGTGCGGACTGTATTTCTCCTAATACTCCGTACGACTCAATCCCGATTTCAGAAGCTTCAAGGTATTTCTGGACCTACTCTGTTCACAGCCAGCTGGGGCTCAGTCTTCAATGCCTCGGACATGCCTCTTGCGCCTGACAAAAGTTGTAAATGAAAGTGCCTTACGCACGGTGAATATATTTCATTGTTTCACTGGAACTACAATAACGACTCTCCCTTCAAATTCGCCTCGCTGAAACCCAATGTTAACGGTTTATAGGTGTCATGTACACGGGATAAGATTCTATCGAGACTGAGGACCAACTCTTGCGAAATGCTTCAGTCCTCCCGTTTGGAATTCGCAACTACAGTATGTGTCGTTTCAACTCTCGGATGGCCACCTGCCTACAACCTGAGGTACCATCTAGATTTTATCATTCCTGATGCCGCGCAGATATCTTCAAACACGTTGATCTCGACGCCATCATGCCTCCAACGACAAAGTAGATTTTGCATCATTGACTGGGTTGATAGTGCCTGGTATTTGGATTTTTGAGAAGCACTGGGGGCCCTTTTTGGTGTCAAATCCACGTGAACGTCATTCTTCCCGAGTCGCGTCATCCGAATGATTGGCCCTCGACTTGCCTTGACTTACGAGCCCTCCGAATTGGTGAGGTTATTTTGTAAACGCTTGACGTTTTTTTCTACTTGTAGACCCGGAAACAACGACGTGATGTGATGTAAGCCACCAGGGCAGAAGATGTGAATGCATTATCCACTGACGATGTTGATCACCACAGATCTGTTTGACATTATAATGGACCAACGGCCAAAGAAACACACCTCCAGCCAATATCTATGAAGAGGGATCCAAGCATCCCTAGGGCGTACTCAACTTGAAGATTTATGAAATGCGACTCAATCGGGGCTGACCACGGAGAAGGTGGTCTATTTTAAACATTTGCTCTACCGCTAGGCTGCCAGTGATGGTTCGGAATCCTGAAGAGGTTAGCGCACATCAAGTTTGGCGATGACATGAGATATAAATCCTCTTATCTGCTCTTATGGAAAACAGTTGCTTCCCTCCATGGACCCAAATCCGCCCCTCTTCGCAGTGGTACGGCATAATTTTAAGAGAAGTGCGTTCCATAAAGCCAGTTGTTGAATATTACTTAGATATATAATTCTCAGGTCCGGACCACAAGTGTGTATTGAAAGCCCTATTCCGAAAGTGTTATTTGGAATGATATTTCTTTGAATTAGTTTCTCGCAATCCTTCTGAACTCTGGACTCCTTGGAGTTCTTTCAGTTCAATTTTGTGAGTAATTTCCTTGTAATCTGCCGCAAGCTTTCTTGACATGCAAACACAGTCCTGTACAACTTCACATTTCCTAATGACCATGCCTATCTGAAATGTCTGGTCTATGGGATATACACCCTCGAATTTATGCAATCAGTTCTCATTATCGAAGCTGGATTTGTGACTGGCTTTGGAAATGTCGACGCCTTTAATCGAGTAAAGACCGAGTGGTTGAGCGTTCCGATCCTCACTGCAATAGGTGAACTCTTCTGTGTAGGGTAGGGCATGCGTGGCTGACATTCTGATATACCTCTCAGACACATTTTTTGTCCAAGGATACTATGCATATCGGATCAGTATTTTGGCACGCTCAAAGAGAGTCGCAGGAGTAATTATTACCGTAAGTCCTCTATTCTACGGCATCTAAGAACTGGTGAAAGAATGATGCACCGAACGTAGTTACCTCTCGTTCAACTTGGGGGTGGGATAGCGGTTGGTGTTCACTCGGAGCAGGAGAAACGCTACACCTTGATCAAACTACCCCACATGCCGACCCTCGAGGGTATTGGCCTTGGGGTACGAACAACTACTTCGCAAGTTTGTTCGCAGTTAGCCTAAATGAAATCGCAGATGTGGATTGTCGGGAGTGTTCTTTGCGATATCATTATTGCCGTCTGTATGACTTATTATGTGGGTTTCTTAAATTTCTCCCTCTTGTCTTGGGAGCACTCAAATCTCGTTGTTCACTATGGAAGCTTTCTCGATATGATACAACCATTAAGCGAACTAATATAATTCTAAAGAAATTCATCCGCCTGACGATGGAGACAGGGTCTTTGACAGGTACGCTAATTATGTTCCAGGTTGTCAATTTATCTGCCTGAATAAATTCATCCCCAGCCATCATCGGGATACTGTGTTTTTTACTGGTAACCTTACCAGGTACTCGGTACTATTACCAACTCCCCATGGGTATCGTTGGAAAGATTTACACCAACTCGATGCTTACCTTGATCAATAGCCGGATGCTCCTTGACTCTCAAGACCCGCCGTTTACGATCGTATCGGGACTGAGGTTTGGTATGGCACCCGCCGATAACGAAAATTCTGCTATAGAGACACATGGTGGAGATATCGAAGTAGACGCCGAAGCGCTGGCGACTGCCGAGAGGTTCAGAACTTGAAGTTACGTAGATACTAGGTTCGACCAGCTTGAATATGAG
>Ga0307509_10012646_pt1 | contig 10076 bp, 13 predicted proteins | sample 10_EM_MG_FD_202245 | JGI IMG/M metagenome (GOLD analysis project Ga0307509, IMG submission 202245) | Populus trichocarpa ectomycorrhiza microbial communities from riparian zone in the Pacific Northwest, United States - 10_EM | ecosystem: Host-associated > Plants > Roots > Unclassified | place... | reverse complement strand
TGGCGTTCTGCTTCTTCCTTCCTGGCCACGAGCCTGCTTGCTCATCCATACTGTACCGCATCACCTCGTATCGCAGATTCCAAACTCTCCGCGAGCGCTACGAATCCGTCACCGCCGTGCGCACCCCTCCTCTTACTTACATTCTCCTTCTCGCTCTCATCCCCTCACGCGATGCATGCGACGTGTGACTCCAGACGCACACAGAATACTCGCGCGCCGTCCAACGCGCGACCGAGAAAGAGCAGCGCCTCCAAGCCGAAATCAAGTGCGTCGCCGCTTCTCCCCTCCCACCCTTCTTCACATTCCAATCCCTCGCTCTCTGTCTCTGTTCAACCCTCGGGGTGTCTGTCCATTGCGCCCGCGACATCGAAAAAAAACGAAATTGGTGATCCCACCACACCACCAGTATGCTCTTAGACGCCGCGCTCGCCTCGGCGCCTCAAACCCAATCTACGCCCACGCCAGCCTCAGGGCCCCAATCGACGACGACGCCCACGCCCGTCCACGCTCAACCGTCCCCTCTCCCTCTCGACCCACAAGCGCCCCCACTCCCGCTCCCACCCGCGCCGGGACACTCGCGCGCGCATTCGCAGCCGCAAGCGGACGCGGGCAATGGCCCGGCGGCGCCGCATGCCCACACCAACGGGCACGCGTCTTCCTTTGTCGCGTCGCATGGCCATCCGCATGCGCATGCCCACGCGTACTCGGCCAACCACGGGCCGTCGACGCGGGCACTGGGATCATCTGCGCATGGCATCCCAAACGAGGTACGTACAAAGAACGATTTTCTGTGATGACCGCGCGTATGCTTCTTCACTACCCCAAAAACCAAACAAAAATTGAAAGTGGACGGCTGACTTCTTTTCGACAGGGCGGTGGCACGACGTAGCCCCCAACACCGACCAATGCGCACGCAAAAATCTACTCAATGTGGCTTTTGTGTGCCTTGCTTCTCCCCCCTCGTGCCTGTCTGTAGCCGTATCTACTGTTGCCTTACAGTACTGCGAAATGAGGTATACTCTGCTCTTTGCTCTTTCGGGCCATTTAGTGCAAATGTGATGTTTTTCTTTCCCTCCCTCATCGTATCGTGGCTCTTCGAGAGACATAAAAGAAGCGAGAGGGGAGTACCGATCATATCATACATCGTGATCTATAAACGAGCGAGAGAAGGAATCGGGCGATAGCAAAAAGAGCAATAGAAACAGGAAGAAAAGAAACGCGGGGTAGTAGCAAGCACGAAAGCTGGCAATGCGAGAATTTGGGCCTCTGTGGTTGGGGAGTGGAAAAATAAAATGGATAAGGCAGAATGGGATGGGGTGGGGGTAACGACGACCTGCTTTCTCCTTTGCACAGGGAGAATTTTCCAGGCCTCAGTCGAATAAATAAAAGGCGGGGAGCAAACATGGGTAAATGGACTTGATAGCTTTGTCAGCAAAAGTACAACACGGAGAATAGAAAAGAAAAAAGAGTAACAGAAAAGCATGTTAAAGAGGAACGAGGCCGAGTCAATAGATATATATATACAGTACCAACAAATGAAGGGCGTCAAAGTTGGATGTGAGCAAAAGGCTCACCGGTGGGAATGAACGAATCAAGTGATGGTGTCGTAATATCTGCATGACCGACTGAGCACCAAAAACTGCTATCTGCGTCCGAGCCACTCATGTCCCAGGAGTCGTCACTGCCAAGGAACCCATGGGTGGCAGCACTGGCTGGGCCGCAGCGACCGCACGAGCGATGGAACCGATACTAGGCACTACAATCTCCTCGCGACGCGGTGCGCGCACCGCGAGCCCGCTCCCACTTCGAGGACGCGTCGCCGTCCAGTTGGACCCAAAGTTATTGTACCCGAGGGGGGCCGAGTCGCTGCGCGCACGCGCTAGGCGCTGCTTGGTCTCGGGACCCACGGCTACGGGAGTGGTGGGAGAAACACCGTTTGCGCCTGCGCTTGATGCTGGAGGAGGCAGAACGCCTCCACCCGTGGTACGCTGCCGCTTGCGGCCCTGGGCATCTTCAAAATCCATGGGAACGGGAGAAGGCGAAGTACCATAGGGCGTGTGCGAGTGATTATTGTTGTGCGGGAATGAGTGCTGCCGTGAGAGTGAGTGCGGGTGGGTATGTCCGTGGATGGTTGCCGGAAAATCGGCTGTCGTTGGGCTCGATGTGGGCGAAAGGGAATGCAAGGAAGCGGCATTGGATAGTCCCGAGGGTGGGAAGGAAGGGTGAGCGGATAAGGCTATAGTAGTGGGCTGAGTGACGTAGATATTCGGGCTTTCGTCCGGATCAGCCAGGTCTGCGGGGAACGGAGTGGGCACTGATTTGGAAAAACAATTGGATTTAGATAACAACGGGTTGATAGGGCGCAACGACGGGAAATGTTTACGTACACCAACCGGGGAAGTTTTTATCAAAGGCATCGTAGAGGGCCTTTGTGAGCAAGGTCAAACGTTCCGTTTTGGCCTTTTCTATTGCGAGAGCGTTGGCAACGCGACGATTGTCCTCTCGCATCTGAGCGAGTTGAGCGGCGACTTCACCTGGGAGTTCGACGCGGTGCTTAATCGAAGGATCTGGCTCGAGCGCTTTTCGCTTGATTTCTTCGAGAAGATCGGGTCGTGCCCGCAAGAACTTGTGGTGTGAGAATTCCCATGTTTGGGCATCAGTAGACGTCCGCTGAGCCCGTGGAGTCTGGAAATGACGTCAGTTGCGGTCCAGGTCATGTGAGTCGTGGTGACACACCCGATTTATCTTGTGGAATCCGTACATGTTCAGCTGACGCACAAAGCTCGAAAACTGCCCAGATATCAGTTATCATTAAATAAATAAATACACTTATCAAAAACTCACATTGTTGTGCTTAAAGTGGGACCCCAGTATCGTACGGCTGAACTCTCCAACATTCGATACAACAAAGCTATTTTGTTTTCGAATCAACACGGCGCAGAGGAGAGTCATTAGGTGGCATACCTAGTGCCAAGTTCCGTCCAAGAGATAAAATGTGCAGATTTTGGATCGTTGATCATCCTCGTGAAGAAAAAAAAAAGGTAAGAACGGGGAACGAACGAACAACGTATCGAAACTCACTGGTATAGTTTCGTAACAAAATTATTGGTGCCAATCGGTTTGCCTATGACGTTCATGCCGCTGCCATTAGTCTGAAGGGAAGATGGCACGTGGGAGTTCGGAGATGCCATCTGGCTATCAAGCGGTTTGAGATGATCGTCCTGCTCATCGCTCGTGGCCTCGTCAATCGGACTTCCGTCTGGGTCAAGGGATGAAGGATAGCCCATCTCCACTTCGTCATAGGATGCCGGAGTGTGCATGTCCATCGACTGGCCTAGGGCATCAAACATGCGCTCTTCCACGTTGGGAGGAAGTGACGTCCCAGCCGTAAAGCTTCGCTTCCTGGGAACCGACTTGTCAGATGACGACGACGAGCGGCTACTGAGGCCGACCCGGCGGGCGGTCAAGTCGTTATGGACCGGATCCGGATCGAAACGTACGCCTCCTTGATTATCGGGAGGCCCATACGAAAATTGGGAAGCGGGTTGCGGTTGCGGCTGTTGCTGCTGATGGCTTGAATGAAACGGAGCGTGATGATGAGCGCCAAACGGTGTATGGTGACCGTTCGGCCCGCCAGATGGACTCAGCGGAGTGATTGGCGAGACACCGCTCGTGGCGGTGGACGTAAGAGGAGACGGATTGATGGGAGACAGATTCGTCGGCGACGTGACGGTGAGGGAAGAGAGATTGAGAGACAGCGTAGAGCGCTCCATCATATTTTCAGGCAGGCCTTGGCCTGGGGGTTGAAAATAACCACCGTACGGCGGTGGGTCGCCGAGGGATGGTGTTGATGGAGTGGACGGATAGGACGGGGCATGGGTCGGAAGGAGGTGTGTACCACTGGGCCACGAAGGTGGTGGTTGTCGTTGCGGCCGATGCGGTTGCTGAGACGATGGGGTCTGGGACTGGTGCTGCTGAGATTGCTGCTGGGTGGATTGTTGAGAGGAATACGGAAGCTCGCCTGGAGACATGGAATGGGGGTAGTGGGCATCCATATGTTAGGTGAGAGGGCAGTGGGGTGAGAGAGAAAAGTTTGGGCGATTGTTTAGGGATGGATGCAAGGAGAAAAGGAAGGGACGGAGGAGGAAAGATAGATGTCTAGGACGGACAACACGCGGTTAGCATGTGAGGACGGAAACGTGCAGTGCTGATGTGTGAAAGCGGAAAAAGAGAGGAAAGATCAGATGAATTGATTGAAAGATGTGAGGAGAAGCAAAACATCAACAGCAGGAAGGGGGACGAGGGAGAGCAGGCGAGGAGACGGAGAGCAGAGGAGAGAGGGAAGAGAAAAGAAAGTGAGAGTACGCCGTCCGGTGTTAGTACATAATATTTCTTCGTCCGCTCGGACCACTCGCACACAACTGAAAAATCCCTTAAATTTTTTTTTCTTTTTCGCAGAGGTGAGGGCAGTGGTCGCTTGACCTGACCGCCTTCAGTTAGATGAACGGATCCATGAGCCACCGAATAGACTTTTTGGCCCCTTCAACGGGGTCGGACACGGACGCAGACGCAGACACGGGACGAGTTGCCTCTGGCGTCACCAGTGGTCGACTTGTCGGTTCTTGTGGGCCATTCTCGACCAAAGTCCTAATGGACTACTCGATTCGTCGATCACCAATTTCATTTCTAATTTGCGCCCCATCCGTTGCCCTTTCCCTCCATCCCGTCTTTCTCTCAGACATGCTCGCTCATCGGCCTTACGGGGGCCCTATCATTAACCATCGCACCCACGGACACCCTAGGATGCGGTACTATGAATCCCCTCTGTGTTTTCGTCGTCTCATCCTTGGGTTGCGTCGAGACCCGGACGCCCAAACAATGACGCCATAGGCTTCTTCCAATGCCACGTTGTCTCCGCTCTATCGACACCCCCGCGCCTTGATCCTGTAGCCGAGCTCACTCTCTTGCACTTGTCCGTCTCTTTTTCATATCTCAATTTCCCTTTCCCCCCTCATTTTTTTCTCATCACGCATTCGTGCGTCCCCAACAGCCTCTCCCACTATGTACAAGTCTGGCGACGCATCCTCGTTTTCGGTTCATCTATGGACCGCGTGATCAATAAACGCCACCTGGTCCCTTAGTACGCTAAAGGGATTGCGCAAGATGCCAGCCATAGCGCGGGCGCCGGCGAGCGGAGAGATACAAGTCGTCGAGTGAGGAAAAGGAAAAGGGCAGCGAGACAGCGAGGGTCATACCATTGTTTTGATTTTCTCGACCTTGTCATCTGACGTCATATCTCATCCCAGAATGGTTTTCACTCCCACTCGTGCTAATGTCTTCTTGCACCCAACCAGTTGGCGACGTTGCCTGGACCTGTTCTAGGCCCAACATCCTCACGTCCACGCCCACCGACATCATAGGGTCCAAATACGTTCGGAGGCGCCCACGTGTAAGGTCCTCATATCCCTTCCAGATACCCCGAGCGCTCGCTCATTCGGTCCGCACATCCCCACGGGCGTGTGCCCTATCTTCAAGCCGAGCGCTGGGTAAACCTGTAATAGCTACGGCCACTCCCACTTTGCCCAATTCCAGACCCCCGGTACTCCCGCCTTCCGCCTTTCCGCCTCTGACACGACACCACAAACACGCTTTACAGTTGCGCGAGTCCACCAAAAGGAAAGATCGGAAAACGGGGTGGGCTCGTTGTGCGCCTTGCTTGTTTTCGTTTTTTGATAATGTGGTGCTTTGGCAGGGAAGTTTCCCCTTTCTACGAGGACACCGCCCCCACATTACATCGCCTACCCGCGCCTTCCGCGTATCGTGTGTGAGCATGTGCAAATTTGCTTCCGAATAAGCAACCGCTGGTGTGATTGTCATCGTCACCTTCAGCGTCATCAAACATAATCTCGGTGTGCGAGAACGGTCGCTGTGGAGCACTCTCGCCCGCGTCGTGCGATGCCAAAAAAAAAGAGGGCCATTACATCGTGTAGTGCCTACGTGACTCCGCATGGGGGGGATGGGGATGGGGGGCCAGAAGGCCCTACGCCGCACACGCGCGCCCGCAACACACACACACACACATATACACACACGCACCTACATACGTGTATGCATGTTTTGATGCAGCAACTCGTACGACATACGGCCACCGACCGCACCATCCGATGCCTCGGAATGGCTTAGATCGTCCATGAGTCTAGATTCCCAGCCGCTGCGGAGCCCCCGTCTTGGGTTGTTACATTCACCCCCTCGACTTGAGAGAGTTGACAACTCGACCGCGTTGTCTACGCGTGCATCTGTCCTGGATGAACGAATGGACGGATGGAGATGAGGATGAGGCTCTGTATGCTGAGCCCGACGTGATTCGCGTGTTACCGGGCCAGTCAAATACCCTTTCTAACGCCGTCTGAATAAACCCCATGCCCGACGTACTCTCACAATTCACAAACACCCTCGTTTTTTGACGCGCTAGCTCGTGTTTCTCCTGCAAAATAGAGTCCCCTCTGATCAATCAAAGTACTACAGCTGGAATATCATACGGCGTGCCACCACTAATATACGGTGGTTGGCACAGCATACAGTAGATGAAATACGAGAAACATTAAATTTTAACTCCCATTGGATCTACTATGAGGTTTGTTGGGAACGTGGTGGATGAGTTTAATGTTATGAAACAACCACTACAATTAAACTACTGGTACCGGGCCTCTGGACCACGGCGCAGAGCCAACATGTATGCATGTATGCACACAAACATGCGTGATTCCACGTTGCGAGGTTTGCGCAGCCAGCTCAAAGTATGACATCCACGACAAAAAGGAAACAGCGAGCACATAGCAGCTTTTTTTACATACAAAAAACGGGGGTGGTCGCGTCGCTCTCTCTATAGGGGTACAGGCACAGGTGGCGCACGCGCGTGATCCTAGCCCTCGTCCTCGTCCTCGTCGTTCCCTATTATGTGCACCTCCGCCGGCTCCTCGGTTCGCACGCGCGAATACCACGCGCGCCGCGACGAGCCGGCGGTCGTTGGCGTGGTCGTGAGCTCGATCGCGCCATGGGCGTCCTTCGTCGAGGACGCGCCGGGCGTCGCGTTGCGTCCGGATGTGGCGTAGAGCGTAATCAGGAAGAGGATGTGCGTGTACAGCAAGAACGCCATGCTGTTGTGTGTAAGGAAAAGGTAGAGCTATATCAGAGGGGGCTCGCGGAAGAGAGAGAGGGTGTTGAGGCTAGACCACACGTACCTGAACGCGATGAGGATGTACGTGACGTGGTCCATGCCACTGTCGTGAACGTAGTCTAATTCCTCGTCGGTCGCGGACATGAACAGTAATCCGGCCGCTATCAAAAGCTAATGCGATAGACACCATCGGCGTTCAGGACTTCAGCGAGGGAGCGAAGCAAAGGGTACAACTCACGAATGGCGGCAGATGTCTGAACGCGCGCCCTTTGGGCACAGCCGCAGCCTCGGCCCCTTCTGCGAGTGTGTGGTCCGATCCATCGTCATCCACGCCGTCCGCAGCGGGAGTGTACGATGGCGCGATGAAGCACACTTCGATGAGGCGAGCGAGTCCGGCTAGCATGAGCGTGTAGCCGAACACCGCATGCACTTTCGTCGAGAGCATCAAGGCTTGTGCGTGGTCTGACATCGCATAGCCGGTCAGAACGATGCTATTCGCCCCGAGAAAGGGGAGTTAGCGAAGGATCAATTAATTGACTGGGCACAACTGCGCAAGGGGGGCAGAGGGTCCTTTCTTGAGAAACTCACATGATGGAGGGGACCACCGTGCGCTGAGGAATTACCCACGTGAGATCCGTCGGTGATAGACAGGTCAAGGCGAAGCGAGGGCTTACCTGATTGTTCCGGGAGAGATAGACACCAAGAAGGCCGCCACACCACCCTAGACGCGAATATGAACGGAGGCAAATCTGTCACCTAGCGCTATGGACTCACAAAGGACGCCAAGGATGCTGCATTACGACATAGTCAGGATGGTGACGAGTCGTAGTATAGTTCCAAAAGACGCACGTATGCTGCATGTCCTTCACGGACCACACACTACCACGGTGCTCCGTGAACGTGTTGACTACGCATGTAACAGCACCCGGAATTAAGAAGCAGCGAAATCAAAACAAGCTCGTTTCACACACGCACCGATTCCCTTTCCGTGCACAGCACGATCAACCAAAACGAAAACGGAGTAGCGCAGAACGCGCCGGGAAAAGGCCACATACCCAGAGTAAGATGACCCACGAGTCCCACCAGTCAGGGCTACGACCGCTTTTGCGAATCCACACCTCTCCCACGAGTAGCAGGATCGCTAGGATGACGCCATATGCAATGAAGCCGCCACCCTGAAACATACGTCCAAAAAAAGTAAGCGCACGAGGGCCTTTAATCTCAATACCTTCCCATAGGGGATCTAATCGTGACTAGAGACCACACACCATGATATAATGCGCAAGACACTGCCCGAGCGCGCCGCCGCGACAATATCCGCGGAACGCGATCGCGCCAAAGAGCATCTGTGTCCATCCTAACACCGGGTACGACCTGCCCACAATCCCGTGTGCGCGTACGGCCCAGGGCCGCAGCGTCCGCTCGTGAATGTGCAGCTTGAGGTACACGCCGAGAGCGAGCTGCGTCGCGATGGGCAAAAGCAGGATGTTGGCGAATGGGGCGTGGGCGCTTTCGAGGAATTGCCGGCCTCCGTGCGAGTGCCCGAGTATGTAGCCGCCCAGTGTGAGTACGATGCCTGCGGTCTAAGACGGAGAGATTTTGCATCGAACGAGACACGCGGTGCAAGGTGGTAAGGAATGACTTCAGGTAAACGAAACTGGAAAGGGAGGGCTGGGAGTGTGGAGGAGGGGAAGTGGTGCAAGGGAAGATGTGCGGGGCGCACCTGCAGTGGGACGTGCCAGCGGCTACGTGATAAACCAAATACCATGCCTACGGGGAAGAGGATCCCCCAGACGGTAGCTTGAAGGAAGATATGGATCCAGAGGATCGAGTCGACGGGTGCGTTTGCTTCTTCCTCCGTGAGTTCGTCATGGTGCTCGTGCGCACGCGCTGTATGGAGTATAAGGAAAAAGAGGAGGAGTAGGTGGTGGGTGTGTCGGCCCATGACGACGATGATGTGGGACAGTGGTACTGAGGAACAACCGACACGAGAGGGAGCGAGCTTGGTGCCGACGGCGGCGGGAGCTTGGAGGCTTAGTGACGGTGGCGGTCCGGTCGTCGCGTAAACCCGGCCCGACGATCTCCTGCCAAATGTGGCCATCCACGTTGTCTTTCCACTGGCACTACAAACACACAGACTTTCCTCATCACCGCCTGCATCTTCCGGCTGTGCTGATCTCCATGGTTCTATTTGACGGCTATCAATTTCTGGGATCCTTAATTGTGCTTGCAGTTGAGAGAGATCACTTCTGGTGACTTCCCCCTCTCGATGACCCTCTTTCACCGCTTCGCACTCAAAGGCCCATTTCCCATATCCAAACAATTGCCCCGTTTTCTGCTCGCGCTGTGCTGAGTCGCCTGCTACCCAATGAGAGGCTGCAAAAAATGCAAGACAGATTATACAAGGATCAAATACTGTCTTCCCTTTTGTGCGCCGCAAGTCCTTATAGCGAAACTACCGAAGAAACAATCAGTGGTCTTTGCCGTGACTCGTACGACTTACCAGATATCCCCCTTGATAAAGCTGGACCTTTGTTAGCATATAGCTTTGACACCTTCTGCCTGTGATTAGATTCTGGATTTCTGAAGGGCAGTCCAAGTTCAATCAAGGGCTAGAAATCCACTTGGCCTCGTGGGAAAATGGCATTGCCGGGCCCAAGGAACGGAAACGTGGCCGCGATTCGATGGGTGGCGAGTCGCCACCCATTGAATCGCTGTGGCGTTCCTTGTCGCAGATTCGGCGGAGTGCTACGCCGCAAAACGCTACTCCTATTGTTTCAATTATCTTGGACTGGGGCTCTACTATGTCGTCCAAATTAGTCTGGTTCCATATTCACCCGGGTTATATCGTGCTAATAGGGACCACTTGCGCATATAAAGGGTGAACGAGAGCCTCATG
>Ga0307509_10012645_pt1 | contig 10077 bp, 13 predicted proteins | sample 10_EM_MG_FD_202245 | JGI IMG/M metagenome (GOLD analysis project Ga0307509, IMG submission 202245) | Populus trichocarpa ectomycorrhiza microbial communities from riparian zone in the Pacific Northwest, United States - 10_EM | ecosystem: Host-associated > Plants > Roots > Unclassified | place... | reverse complement strand
TGTTTATGCCTTTCATTTCCTTTACTATACTTATATAATCATGTTCTCCTCTTGTTTATTTATGTTTCTCTTCTTCATTATGTTTAGCTAAGTTTATTATGTCAATGTGAAAAGGTTTCACTAATGGTGTTAAGATAAGTATAATGTAAACTCAATATGGACTTCAATGATTATATCCTTAACAACTTGCTATTAACATGTCTTATCACTTTTATCTTATTAATTCTTAATACCTTACTTGTTAAATGGTTAATCTAGATTTGTGTTGTATAACACTTGGTACAACAAATGCTTGGCACTTTCATAGCCAACCGTATGGTATAACCTGCACCTGTGCTATGAAAGGAACTTGATTTGTTGTTAACATAAGTTAGCATCATGAATTTCTGATAATATTTAAAAGTTTAGTGTTACTTGAATAAGATAATTAATATGATCATGTTAATAATTTATAATGAGCTATTAATGACAAATCATCCGATTAGAACCTCCTTTGTGTGTGGTTTCCAGTTGAGTAATAAAAGGAATTTATATTATACTTATTTGAAATACCATTAGTGTATCCTCTAACCTTGACAACTATTTTTATCATTGTTTAATCTTCACATTAATCTTACATCTCTAAATTCTCTTTAACTCATATCATCATCATCATCATCATCATCATCATCATTATTATTAGTATTATATAGTTAACCTCATTGTGGTTCGACCCCGGTCTTGCCGGGTTATTTATTACTTCGACACTCCTGCACTTGGGAAAAAACATTAATCTTTTGGTCGTGTCAAATTATTCCACTACTGAAAAGAAATTACTTGTGGTAGTATTTGCATGTGAAAAACTTAGATCTTATTTTGTTAGCTCACTTGTTATTATTTTTAGTGATCATGCAACATTAAAATATCTTTTTTTCTAATAAGAATTCTAAGGCTAGATTGGTACGGTGGATCCTGTTACTCCAAGAATTTGATATCACAATCAAAGATAAGATAGGCATAAAAAATATTATCGCTGATCATTTGTCAAAATTAACAATAAAGTCAACATTTGATATTACACCAATTAATTATTATTTTCCTAACAAATCTTTATTTTTCATTGCTACAATGCCTTGGTTTGCTAATATTATCAATTTTCTTGCAATAAAAGATTTGTCAACTCATTGGAGTAGCCAAGATAAAAAAAAAACATTATTAGTGAAGTAAAGAACTTTTATTGGGATGACCCTTACTTATTCAATTATTGCCTTGATTAAATATTTTAAATATGCATTTTCGACAATGAGGTAAGTAGTGTCATAATTTTTGTCATTCTAAAGCATGTATGGGTCATTCTTGTAAAACAAACAACTACAAAAATCTTACAATGTAGATTTTATTGGCCTACCATTTCAATGACACACATGCATTGTGAAAAACCTGTGAAAATTGCCAAAATTTAGAGTTTATTTCAAAACGTCACATGATGTCTTTAAATCCTATTCTTATCATTGAAATCTTTTATTGTCAGGGTGTAGATTTCATGGGATCATTTCCTCTATCATTTGGTTTTTTATACATATTAGTCATAATAAATTATGTTTCAAAATGGATAGAGGCAATTCCAATTTGAAATAATAATCACAAAACAATGATAAAAATTTTGAAAGACAATATTTGGAATCACTCGAGCCATAATAAGTGATGGTGAAACGTATTTTTTCAACAAACCATTTGAATCTTTAATGAAGGAATATGGAATCACACATAAAATTGTCACCCCTTATCACCATTAGACAAGTGGACAAGTAGAATTTACTAGTAGGGAAACCAAACAATTCGTTTAAAAAATAGTGAACCCTAATCAGAAAGACTGATCTTTAAGACTTAATGATGTATTTTGAGTTAATTGAACTGCATTTAAAACAACATTAGGTATGTCACCTTATAGGCTAATTTATGTGAAACTTTGTCACTTACCTGTGGAACTTCAATAAAAAGCTTATTGGGCTATTAAAGCTTTCAATTCAAAGCTTGATGATGGTAGCCAACTGAGTAAGTTACAATTAAATAAATTTGAGGAAATAAGAAATGATTTATATGAGAATTCAAAATTTCATAAAGTAAGAATCAATGTGTTTCATGACAAGAAAATCTTATGAAAAACATTTGATATTGGTCAAAAGGTTTTGCTTTATAATTATTGACTCCACGTATTTCTAGGAAAGCTGATCCATTTATTGTGAAACATGTGTATCTTTATAGGATCTTTGATATCAAGAATCCAAAGAATGACAATGTTTTTATGGTGAATGTGGATCATTTGAAAGTATACTTTGATAATTTTTGTAGTGAAAATGAATCCATTGTTTTGAATAATCCTGATTATAAAGATTGTTTTTTATCTCACATTGCTTTTGTGTTTTTTTTTTGTGTGACTTTTTTTTGCTAGTCTCTTTCCAACCCTGGTCAAATGGTGGATAACGGTAATTCAAGACTTTCAAGTCAATTTTTTCAATTTCCCATGATAACCAATATATTGATATATTTATTAATCAATTGTACAATTCTCTGTTTCTTCTCTTTTCTTTACATCTCTTCTCCACATCTCATATGAAGAATGGACACCTCTCTTGAGAAATTAAAAAAGTGTTTTTCTATTTTTCCTTAAAATGCAATCACAAAAATTTATTATACTAAGGGTGAGAGATTGATGTTGTTAACGCACCATGGAAATCTTGAAAATTTTCACTAGATAATTGAAGCAAATGTTCGATTATTAGGTGAGTCTTCCAATTCTTTTATTTCATGCATGTCTAGAACATGTAAAAGCACTTTTGAGAAGAAAAAATCATGCAAAATGATTGAAAGTTTGTCACAGATATGCCAGATGTACTTGTGATGCACAATGCCGTTCTTTAATAATGGTATCTATAAAGATAAACTACAATTGATTACGAATGGCTTGATTAAAGGGTCTTTAGATAATCTTTTATTGACTCTTAAGACACATCCTAGTTGAGATATGCTTCGTGGAATTCATGATTTATGACCCTTTTTAAAGAACATGTTAGCTATAGTCTTGAGAATCTAACTAAAAAATATCGTGTTTGTTATTTTTTAAGAAAACTGGACGGGATGCCTATTCCCGACCCATAGAGGATGTTTAAGTCATTCTTGGATGTAAAACCAAGAGAAAATATGAGTCATAATCACAACTACTTGTATATATACATGTTCTGACATAAAAAAAAAAAAAAAAAACTCCAATTGGTCTATCCATATAAGTGATATGATTGCATTTCCTTTTCTATATCTATAAAATCTTCTCACATTTCATTTCAGTTTTATTTAATCCATACATTCAAAGGGTATAGGAGAGTGTAGAAATAGAAGGATCCTCAACTCATAAAATAAGAAATATTTGTGTTTTTTGTGGATCCAATCCTGAGAAAAAAAAAGGAGTATTTATAATTAATAAATCATCTTGATCGGATATTAGCTGGGAGAAAGATTCATTTAGTGTATAGGTGAAACAACCTTGGGTTAATGAGGAGTGTGCCAACAGTTGTATTCGTAGGAGGTAGTCATGTCTTGGATATCAACCATGTTGTTCCATTTTCTCACATGGGCTTTTTATCAAACACATAACATGTACAACTCTCATGTAGCATAATAAAAAAAAAAGGAAAAGCATAACTAGTATAAATATAAAAGAAGACAAATATGTGGCTATAATTGAACACAAAAGCAAACTTAGTAATGGTAGTGGCTATACAAGGTGAAAGATAAAAAGGTGATATCTCAGAATATACAGCTTGGAAGGCAAATATACAAAAAAAAAAAGTGCAAAAAAAAAAGGACAAACATTTAGCTTGAAATGTACTTTCCTCATTTGAGTCCTTCAATTTTAATTCAACGATATATTGTATCATATCAATAATAAGTTCATGGCTAAGAAGGCTTACCTGGATATTGGCAGATGATTATTTTCCTATAAGCAAATTAAAATATATTTTTAAAAGGGGTATAATTTAAACTAAATGAAAGGATATACACCACTTTTTTATGTACCCAAGTCATTTATGATACATAGATAGTTTGTACGTTCTATTTTTCCTTCTGTAGTAATAAAATAAAATAGGTCATATACAATAGAAAGAATTCTTTTCTATGGTTAATTTGTGGTAAAACAAATAAAATCAAATCAAATAAGTGAGAAATAATCTTGTTTTTCACCATAAAATTGATTCGCAAAACATGTTCCATCGTTAACAATTGAAATAGGATGAAAATACAGTTATGTTTTTTTTGGAACGCTAATTTGTGATAGTTGATAACAAAAACTAGATTTAAAGGAAGGAAGAAAGCAATAACCTTGCTTCCCGCCATAACTTTTGATTCTTAGAGCAAGCTCCATCGTTAGCAACTAAAAGAGAATGAACATGGAGTCTACAACAAAAGACACTTTAGATTTTTTCTTTTCCTCTATAAATTTGTTCTATTTTAAACTAAAGAAACTAGAATCAAAAGAAAAGAAGAAATAAATCAACTTGTTTTCAACCATGACTCTTTTTTCTATAAAAAAAAACATTTCCTCCCCATTTCCAACAGTGAAACCATGACATGGAGTTGTGGGAGAGGTGGGGTCATAGGATAGAGCTTGGCTTGTGGCAGTTAAGTAACTCTGAGCAAGATCCGCTCTCCATAGCTTTCTCTTTCCCAATTCAACTACATTAAAAAGGAATTTCTAGAAAATCAGGTTTTCAAAAGAAGGATTGAGGAGGAATTAAGGTTTTAAAGAGAAAGGCTTAGATTTTTCTTTCTAGTGATTCATTGGAATATTCAGGCTCTTCTAGTGGTTTTTGAAACAAAGATTGAGAAGGAATTAGTATTTCAAAGGAAAAAGCTCAAATTTTTTATCCTAGAAGTTTGTAAGCTACATGTAAGTAGAAGTATCCATATTAAGGAAAAATACCCTATATATATATAAATACTCTTATATAGGAATAATTATCATGTGTAGTACATTCCATCATTATATTATATACAACCCTAAAGATATAAATACAAAGGATGGTTGCTCTCCTTGACAATCATCATAATCAATACAAAGACTATCTCTCAATAGATCTTAACTTGTTATCAGATGAAGGTTATCGTTCAGCAACCTTCTCCCATAACAGATGTCCTCATCTCCTTCACAAATCATCCAGTAGCCTTCCTTCTTGGCAGAGGCCTTCATCTTCTTCCTCGGTGCCTTCTCATCTGCTATATCCGGACCTCCTCTTCCTCATCAAACCAAACTGCATCCTCTCCTCCCTTGCAACATGGACAATCAAGAACTTCAACAATCTGATGCCGTTGCATCAGCGCTTCAGTCTTTTTTCTCCTATGTGGCGCAATTAGTTATCTATGGCGCATCCACTACTGCTACCATCATACCTCTTCCTAACACACAACAGGAAGTCTCTTTAAAACTCTCCAACACTAATTTTCTATATTAAAGGATGCAGATGAAACCGCTTCTTTTGGGCCAAGGTGTGTATTCCTTTGTTGATGGCACATCACTATGTCCTCCTTCACATCCGGTATATACTGCGACATCTTCACTCTCTATCAATCATGCATATTTGTCATGGAAGCAGCAAGATCACTTAATCACGAGCACCCTCCTATCTTCTCTCTCGGTGGAAGTTCTGTATTTAGTTGTGGATTGTAACACCTCTCATGACATCTGGACAACGCTGGAAACAATTGTTGCCTCTCCCTCAAATTCATGGATTATGCAACTTCATAACTCATTCCAAGATTTACGACAGAATGATGATTCTGCCAACATCTACTTGTAGAAGGCAAAGGCCTTGTTTGATGAACTTGCTGCAGTTGGCAGACCGCTCTCCTTGGCAGAATTCAACTTGTATGTGTTTCGAGGGTTACATAGTGATTTTAAGGATCTTGTCACCAGCTTGTCTACTAAGTCTGATCCCATCTCCTACACTGATCTTCATAGCAGTCTCCTTACATATGAGTGTCTTCACAAAACCTCTCTCCAACCATCTGTAACAGCTCCTCTGTTACCAACTCCAACGTAGTAGCCAATTGCGTTCTTTGTGCAACATCACTCTGATTTCAGTACTGACAAATTGGTTGTTTTCGTGGGGGCTGGAGACATACCAATCATAGCAACTATTATCCTGACAATGGCTCAACTCAGAACTTCAACACTCATAGTTATGCTTCGGGTCAACGATCTAGCCAGCATGGGAACCGGTTCTCCTTTGGTTCTCCCCCACGGATAACAGGAAGTTTTAGGCATCAAGGAAATCGTTTTGGTGGTTATAATTGCAACATAAAGTGTCAGCTGTGTTATGAATATAGGCATACTTCCCAACAGTGTTCTCAGTTGGCTACTCATCCTATTCAAGCTAATGTTAATCTCGCATTTAATAATGTCTTTGCCACTACTCCTGTTACTTGGTTTTCTGATACATGTGCAAATCATCATGTAACGTCGGACCTTATAAGTATGTCGAGTTCAGAACCTTATCTTAGTAATGATCATTTGCACGTTAGTGATGGTAAGGGCCTTTTTATTTCGAATATTGCTCACTCTAAAATTCGTTCACCCAAACACACGTTTACTTTATCCAATATTTTACATGTTCCTGCCATTAAAAAACCTCTGTTATATATGTTCAAAAATTTTATCTTGAGAATAACATCTTGTTTTAATTTCATTCCTCTCTATTTTATGTAAAAGATCTCATGAAAAAAAAAGTGCTTCTCTCCGGTCGGAGTAAAGATGGTTTATATGTTTTGTCTGAGTCGTCTGCAACGTCATTGCCTCAAGTTTTCTCATCTACCTGTCTCTCTACTTCCGATGATGTCTGGCATCGTCGACTTGGGCATCCCAGTCCACGTATTCTGCATTTTTTGGTGAAAAATAAAAAGGTGTCATGCACGTCAACTTAGTTTAATTTTAATTGTCCTGCGTGCTCTATGTGCAAGTCGTCTTGTCTGACTCTAAAAACTACGGGTCATCAAACTCGAGCTCCTCTTGACTTGATTTTTAGTGATGTTTGGGGTCCCTCACCTATGTTATCACCTGATGTTTTTCGCTATTTTTTTATTTTTATGGATGCCCATGTGAAGTTTATATGGTTTTATCATTTGGTTGCTAAGTTTGATGTTTTTCAAATTTTTCATCAGTTTCAAGCGCTTGTTGAGCGCCAATTCTCTTTAAAAATTAAGTCTGTACAAACTGATTGGGGTGGTGAATATCGAAAACTTAATACATATTTTAAAATGATTAGTATTCATCATCATGTGATCTGCCCGCACACTCATGAACAAAATGGCATGGTTGAACGTCGTCATCGATATATTATTGAAACTGGGATTACTCTTCTTGGGAAGTGTCACGCTCCCCTTAAATATTAGAGTTAGGCTTAAAGCTCTGTTTATTTGATTAATCGCATGCCAACTCCAATTCTTAATCATAAGACACCTTTTGAATATATTTTAAAATCGACTCCTGATTATCCATTTCTTCGCACTTTTAGGTGTCTCTACTTCCCATTTCTTCATCCATACAATGCTCATAAGTTAGATTTTCGTTCCTCTACTTGTGTTTTTCTAGGATATAATACCTCTCATTTAGGTTATTGTTGTCTTGATTTGTCGTCCAAACATATTTATCTTGCTCGTTATGTCCGGTTTCATGAAAATGTTTTTCCTCTTGCTAAATCTGAATAGACTGCAGCCCCACCCATACAGCCCTCTGCTGCTCCTATACCCGTCACTTTACATCCTCTTATGCCACCCTCCCCGGTCCTTTCACCACCGCCCCCTACACTTCCTACACCTCCTTCAGCTCCCTTACCATTATCTGCATATTTTTATCATGATCATTCTTCAAGTGCAGGTTCAGATTCGCCACACTCGCAAGCGTCGTCCATTGCTGTTGCCAGCTCCCCTGGTTTTTCCCCTACTGGTTCCCCTGTTGTAGTCGTTTCCCTTGCAGTTTCTCCAGTTGGTTCTCCCTCACGGCCTGTGCATATATTGAGTTCTCCACCTTCAGGTTCTTCCTCTGATTCCCCTCATGGAATTAACTTATATATTGATTTTTCTAAATTCCATCTTTAGCATGTCCTGACTTGTGTCTCCTCCACTCCATTCCAGATGGCTCGCACCCATCCTATGGTGTTTCGCCCATGTCCAACCAAAAATGCTAATCTAAGTATTGTGGCTGCCTCACGGATTACATCCTTACCTTAATAGGAGCCATTGTCCTTTAAGGACGCCAACAGGTATTTGACTTGGCATAATGCCATGCAGGAGGAAATCCAAGCACTTCATTGTAGTCAGACTTGATCTTTGGTGCCCTCTTATTCGTCTATGAATATGATTGGCAGTAGGTGGGTGTACAAGATTAAAAGACATGTTGATGGTCGGATCACCAGATATAAAAGCACAGTTGGTTGCTTGCGGCTTCACTCAGCAAGAGGGGATTGATTATTTAGAGATGTTCAGTCCGGTGATTAAGCCTACAACGGTTCGCCTTGTGCTCACTATTGTTGTCTTGTATGGTTGGAACATTCATAAGTTGGATGTTTATAATGCTTTCTTGAATGGCATTCTTCAGGAAGAGGTATACCTGACACAACCACCTGGGTTTGTTGATCCTGCACTCCCGTCTCATGTGTGTCGCCTTCATAAATCTTTGTATGGCTTGAAACAAGCCCCTCGAGCTTGGTACAACCGGTTAAGTGAGTTTTTAATCTCTATTGGATTTCAGGCATCCAAAGGTAATACTTCTCTGTTTATTCTCTCTCTCAATGGTGCCATGATTTATTTGCTTGTGTATATTGATAATATTTTATTAATCAGGAGTAACTCGACTTTGTGTCATAGATTGATTACTTTGTTGCAATCATAATTTAAGCTTCGAGATTTGGGTTCTGTTTAGTTCTTCTTGGAAATTAAAGTTAAACCTATTGTTATGGGTATCTTATTAAGCCAACACAAGTATGCACTCGATATCATCCAACGAGTAGGTATGGCTTCTTGCAAACCGATTAATACTCCTCTGCCTACCTCCTCAAAATTAGGAATCGTGCCTGGTACTCTTCACTCTGATCCCACACAGTATCGCCAGATTGTTGGGTCATTGCAATATCTTACCTTCACTAGACCTGATATTTGTAATGCAGTCAACAAGGTATGTCAATTTAAGCATGCCTCTACTGAGGATCATTAGGTTGCCGTTAAGCGCATCCTGCATTACCTCCAGGCTACAGCAACCTATGGTCTACACATTACTCGGGATTCTCTCTTGTCTCTTCATGGTTTCACAGATGCTGATTGGGCTGGCAGTATTGACGATCGAAAATTCACAGGTGGTTATCTTTTGTACCTTGGTTCTACCCCTATTTCATGGAAATCCGAGAAACAACACACTGTTGCGAGGTCTTCTACTAAAGCAGTTGATGGTACTGCTGAAATTTTGTGGATTCGCTCATTATTGTCAGAACTTCGGATCCCTTCTTCATCCATGACTACATTATGGTGTGATAATTTGGGGGCCACTTTTTTATTTGTCAATTCAGTGTTTCACGCTCGTACTAAACATGTTGAAGTTGATTATCACTTTGTCTGTGATCGCGTTGCTAAGCGAGAAATTCAGGTGCAATTCATTTCTTCCAAGGATCAACTAGCTGATGTTCTTACCAAGCCTCTTCCTTATACTAGTCTCGTTTGCTTATTTTATATCCAAGCTTCGGGTGGAGTCTCCACTTTTTACTTGACGGGGTGTATTAAGAAAAGAGACCCTATATATGTAAATACTCTTATATAGGAATAGTTATCATGTATAGTACATTCCATCATTATATTGTATACAACCCTAAATATATAAATACAAAGGATGGTTGCTCTCCTTGACAATTATCATAATCAATGTCGCACGTGCGCGACGTCGCGGCGATCGTCCATCCTCAAAAAAACAATGTAATGTAATGTAATGGGGGGATACATCTGGTCAATGTGGGGAGACAAGGAATTCGTTGTCTCTTAGTAGTGAAAAATGGTGTGGGA
>Ga0307509_10012643_pt1 | contig 10078 bp, 2 predicted proteins | sample 10_EM_MG_FD_202245 | JGI IMG/M metagenome (GOLD analysis project Ga0307509, IMG submission 202245) | Populus trichocarpa ectomycorrhiza microbial communities from riparian zone in the Pacific Northwest, United States - 10_EM | ecosystem: Host-associated > Plants > Roots > Unclassified | place... | reverse complement strand
TCCAATCTAAATTTTGTTTTTTTTTTATTAATGCATTTCTCAATTGTTTTAATGGAAACATGTTTTTTTAATTGCAAAACATTGTTTTCTAAACAAAAATCTATCATGGTCTTAAAAGAAAATAAAAAATATGTATAAAAAAATCTTAGTATTTTGTATATGATTAAAGACAAAAAAATTGATAAATGTAATACAATTATGTAAAAAATATATTAAAGTTTTAAAAATATAAATATAAATGTTCATGAGTTTTTTTTTTCATTTCAGGTATATAATAATTGAAAAAACATATATTAATATTTCCATAAAAACTTATAATATTATTTGAGAACCATGATAAAATTAAAATATAGTATTATGTTTTTTATATTACATTCAAATCTAAATTCAAATAAATAATAAAATAAAATACAAAAAAGCTAGGGTCTGCCGTTTGACCCAATAGACAAAGGGTCAAACATGTGTAGGCTTGTGAGATCAGGTCCATATGGTTGGCTTTTTTTTCATTTTTAAGAAGCAAATGATTGTTTGTTGTTTTAAAAAAATAACTCATTATTTGTTTGCTCAAATTATGACTATTAGAGGGTGGTTGGAAAATCAACTATGGTTTTCTTGTCTTGAAAATTCATTTTGACCTATGTTGACCTTAAAACACCTAATAAACATCCTCAATACCTCAATAATCAATCTCTCAACTCAAAAAACTCATAAATTAGTTCAAAAATACAATCAAATCGGGAAACACAAATCTCTCTCTCAACCCCGATCTATTTTTCTTGGGTAAGATAAAGGTTAAAAAACACATTAATAGAATTTTTCTTGTTGATTGGAATCCATTGATACCAATATTAACTTTTTTTGCCGCTGAAATATAGCCAACCAATGATTTTTTTTTACCTTTATCGTTTTCTAACGAGTTTTTATCTTGTTTTTTAAACTCATATTGAAAAATAAATAAAATTAAAATTTTGAATTAAAATTAAAATTTGAAAAACTAAAGAGACTGCAATGGAAGAAAAAAAGAAAGTGAGTGGACCAAAAATTTTGCGAGAATTTGAGTTTGGCCATGCAATTTTGTCTTTATTTTACACGTTGGTAATCTTTTGTTAAATTATATCTTTCTGCAATAAATTATAACATATTGGTCATAAAAGACTTCAATTGAAAACAAAAAAAAAAAAAAGTTGAGAGAAAAGAAAAACTTACGTGGATTGCTGCAGCAAGAAACCTAATCATTTTATTATATTTTGTAATTGGTTAAATTTAAATTATAGGTTTAAAAATGATGGATCCGTGAATTTATGATCATAGCACATATTAAAAAATTATCATTAAGAAACCCTAATATTATGGTAAAATCCACTCTAATATTATGCTCTTAGCACATATAACAACCTATAGATATTTCAGAAGTTCTGGTAAGCCCTAACCTGTTTGATAATTTTAAAATAATGTTTTACATACACGATAGCTTGGCTATTTTCTTATTTATAATAACCTAGACGGGGCACAATTACAATGAGTTTGTTTTTATATTTTAAAAGTATTTTTTTTAAATTATTTTTTTAAAGAATTATTTTTTTTATAATTTTAGATTATTTTAGTAGGTTGATATTAAAAATAAATTTAAAAAAATAAAAAAAATATTATTTTAATATATTTTTAAATAAAAAAACTTTAAAAAATAACCAATTGCTTAAAAAACAAATTTATGTGCAGAAAATAATTCAAATCCCAATGCTTGCAGGGGTCATGTTTCTATCTACACTATTATTTCATTTATCACTTGGTGGTGTTCAAGACATTATAACGTAAAACGACAAACACCGACGAAGTTCAAGACAAGGTTGCCATCGTCACCGGAGGTGCAAGTGGCGTTGGCGAGGCTACAGTGCTTGCCTTTGTTGAGAATGGCGCACTAGGAGTGGTGATCGCCGATATCCAAGATGAAAAAGGCCAGAAGCTCGCAGAATCCATCGGAACCACCAGATCCATATACATCCACTGTGACGCAACCGATGAAAACCAATTCAAATCCCTTGTGGAATCAACTGTTCAACTTTATGGTCATCTTGACATCATATTCTGCAGTGCGCGCAGGCATCCCGAGCTTTGGTAAGCAAACTGTTCTAGATTTCGACGACGTGCATGGACTCATACGACAAACTCTTCGCAATAAACGTTCGTGGTGTAGCAGCATGCCTAATTAAAGCACCCGACACACTTGCCATGGTGAAAGGAGGTATAAAGGGATGCATCATTTGCACAGCAAACACCGCTGCGAATCTTGTAGGGGACATGCTTACAGATTATATCATGTCTAAATGTGGGGTGTTGGCGCTGATGAAATGTGCAAGTTATCAGTTGGGTAAGCATGGAATACGAGTTCATTGTGTGTCGCCAGGGCCGATATGGCAACACCTATGGTGTGTAAGACAGACGACATGGGAGTAGAGGAGGTAGAGAAGCTTTACGAGTCGAGTTATTGCTTGAAAGGGGTGTTGAAAGCGAAGCATCCAGCTGATGCTGTGTTGTTTCTTGTTCCGAGGATTCTGAGTTTGTGACTGGGTATAATTTGGTGGTCAATGGTGGGTATACTTAGCCAGTTTGGGAATGAAAATAAATAAAAGTTATAGATAAAAATATTGTTTTTAAGGTGTTTTTTTTTTATATAGAAATAATATCCCTCAGCACAGGTTTCTGTTTATAGAATGAATAAAAAAAAATAGCTTTCTTGTTGCCTGCCTTTTGTATTCCCAATTTCCCACAGCTACCAAGTGACCATTTTCGTTTTTTTTAAACACTGCTTAACATATGACCTTAACATATATTAAAAAAAGTATCATTAAAAAACTCTAATACGGTAAAATTCATGAATTTTTTTTTTAAAATAGCATAGTCAACAAAAATATTTTATAAAATAGCATAGCAGGGATAAAATTTTCAGGATATAGTACAATTTTATTGGTTGTGCTATCCCGCAACTTGTTAAAATAAAATAAAAATTAAGAATTATGTTGATCTCATCAACACAACTACAAGAAAGTCATTAGCATTGAATGTAACCATGAAAATAATTTAGATGCAATTTTAGTAATAAATTAATAACAAATTATATATATATATATATATATATATTAATTTTTTAATATTAGTAATGAATTTAGCAATGCAAAGTCAAATACTAAAAAAATAAATTAATATATTAAGAATTAGTAACGGATTTACCGTCACTAATATGGTTGTTGATAAAAAAAATTAAATTTTAACTTTTATAAAAAATAATAAATAATAATTACGTGCTAATTATTTATTGGTCCATCTATACCTTGAAAATAAAAGAGAACCTCACACAGACAAAATTCCTTCATTCTCCGGAAAAACCCATATGTCCCTTTCTATACCTTCCCCGGAAACCAAACTTATATGTCCCTTTCAATTTCCTTTCTAGAAACCTATCTCTGTCACGCGTCATTTTTCAAAAACATAATTTGTCATTTTCTTAACTTCTTCTCCAATTAATCTACGCTTCCAAGAATTCCATCTTGCAGGGAACAAACATGGTGTGAAAAATTAAGATAGCAGATATAATAAAAAAACCCATATTTGAGAGATTATGTTTGTAATTTAGAGAGAATATATATTGTTTTATTAACTAATTTTATAGAATAATTTTGTAGATCTATTGCAAATTATTTATTAAATATGGTTGTCATCACATGCTAATGTTTCTAATTCTTAATGTAGTGTTCTTGATCTTCATAGTTCTATGATGATTCCATTGTTGCTTGGTTAAGTAGTGAGACTTTTTCTAGGGTTTTTGTTTTTTTGTTTTTGTTTTACTAGGTGTATGTATCTTGTTTTTCAGAGAAGAAATATGGGTAATATGTCATAGGAAGGATGACAAAGTTTGTGCATAATCCATGGTAAAAACTATGACAACCGGCTTCCCAGCAAAGCTTCCCAACTTCTTCCATACAAAGTTTGAAAAATTTACTTTTGCATGCCAAACTTCTTCTATACAAGTGGTTGAGAGAGATTGGGGATGTTTTTGGCTTTGATTTGGGATTATAATAGAAATCGACGAGAGATAAGGACAAAGTTTTCCTAGGGCAGATTGTGGGAATGTAGGTTTGATTTTGGATTAATAAAAATATTAATATTTTAATTTTTTTTATATTAGATTTAATTCTTACTGAATCAATTTCAAAATTTTGAAATTAAAATTGAATTGGATAAGAATTTTTTTGGATTTTATAATCAGTTAATTTGATTTTTTTTTGGTTTAATTAATTTTTGAAGGTTTTTTTTTAACCGGTACGTAGTTATGTTGATTTTCATCATTTGAAACAAATGGAGACAAGAACGATGCATTTTAATATTTTGTTTCTTCATGGTGCATTATCTGAGCAATTTTACCAATTATGAAGGCAATTTGAGAAGTGAAAGAAAACATGACCTGCAGGGTTTTACTCGTTCCAAGTAAGCCCATGGCTGGTAAATTATACGACACATTATAAATTATATTAAAAAAACTAAAACAACTGGGTGTTTCATGGTATACCCATATTGTACACACGCTCAAAAACATTATTCAATACACTATACATTTTTTTTTTCATTGTTCAGGAGGCATGTCATTGTACGCTTTGGTCCTTGTAATTTTAGGTACTTATATTTAAGTCATGAAACTTTATTTTCTTATGTTTAAATCCTAGTAATAAGCCCATGAAACATTATTGATCAATGCTATTCTTGCTAATTACATGCTAATTTACTTTTTTAATTTCTTAACACTATTATTCTTACTCATTTTATTTTTATTTTTCTAATTTCAGATTGTTGAACCCATCATCATCACATTACTTATTTGCATTTGGAGTTGCCAAGTTTTTGAGTTATGCATATTGGTCCTCCAGGTTTGTCAATGAAGCTTAAAACTTTTTATTAATTTTAGAAGATAACTTGATTTGTAGAAAATTACATGGTAATTAAATCTTAGCCTCTGTTTGCTAATAATGGTGTAATTTGTCTCTAAAGTGTTTTTAGTTTGTCAATATTTCTTTGTTTAATGTGACGATCTTAAGTAATAAATTATTGATGAAATAAATATTTAATAGTTGGTTAAAAAAAATAATTGTGGCATATGTTTGCATGCAAACTTCATTTCTACAATATTACTTGACAAAGCAAACGATTATATTTTTTTTTTCAATAGAATAGTCTAGATTACTAAAGTTGAAGAAAAAAAATGATGGTGAGAAATAATAAATCGATCAATTGCTTGGTGTATCCTATTTAGCTAGCTATTTCTGCCTACATCATTTTACTAATCTAATGGACAATCAAAACAACGTATGATCTTTCCCTTTGATAACTTATAAGGTAGTTATTAATGAAGTTATTTTGATAATTTATTATATAAACTTTTAAATATAGATTAAGAAATATATTAAATAATATTCTAATTTTTTTCAGTTTCAATTATGTTAATTAATTAGATTAATATGGATGATTGATTATGGATGTATCGTCGTTGTAGGGATGATCATATTTGTCTGGAATTTATTATTTTTTGTTTGTTGATAGCAAGAAAAAGCAAGTGGAAAAGAACCTCTATAAGATGATGTGTTTTCGGTGTTGCATCAGAGTGCCAAGCAACCTGAAACCCTCATAGATAACAAATCTAAAAAAGTTGTTGTAAGTATTTTTTTTATGTAATTTAATTATTATTTAAAATTAAAATGAATTTATTATTATATTTAATTTTATTGTAGGAGAATTACAAAAAAAAAGTGATTTCAAGATATGGAACTGATTAGAAAAACCATCATTCATTTGATAGAGCAGCTTGGTGTGTGGCTATATAAGAAGTTACAAAGGGTAGAATATATGGTGCACTTGGTATGTCGAAATCCATGGTTAGGATGAGTGCTTCATCACAATCCTATACGATGGAGTCAACACCTCCTAGCTCATCAATTCATGCATTGAAAGAGCCAATAAAGGAAAAAGATGGTCATATTTTATCACTACAACAGAAGAAGACTTCAATAAAAAAATTTCTTAGTAATATGGGATACCAAGCTTAGGCATCAAATATGTACCAAGGTATGCCGACACCTATGGCTTCATCTATGCCGTTACATGTGGCTCCACAGATGACGACATCTATGTATCCCATGTCTACTCCAGTATATTGACCTAGGTCTCGACCACCATATACCAGTCCCACCTTATGATGGTCAGCATTGCTTTGGTTCATTTCCACCACCACCCCCAACACCACTTTTATGATAGAACATATTTATTAAATTGTGACTTATCTATTTTGACGTAAGTTTGATGAGATTTAGAAATTTATTGTGAAATTTATTTTTATTTGACTTATTATTTTTGATAAAATAATTTCTACTATTAATTTATGTTCTTTATATATTTATCTATAATTTTTGAAATATCCACAAATAATTAAAAAAATGCAATAGATGGGAAAAATAATTTAAAAAATTCATGTTTTAAAAAATAGTCATTGGATAAATCAGCAACGGATTAGCAATAAAGTTTCCATTGCTAATCAACAACGAATTAGCAACGCAATATCCGTTGCTGAGATCCGTTACTGATCAGCAATGATGATTAGCAATGGAATATCAGTTGCTGATTTACACATTCAGCAACGAATAATTTGTTACTAAACAAATCAGCAATTGATAATCCGTTGCTAAAAAATTAGCATTTATTATTTGCATATGAAATTATCTGCTGCTAATTTCATTGTTGAGTTTTATCATTAACAGATTGTAATATTATTTGCAACGAACTAGTTAGTTACTAATATGCTACTTTTTTAGTAGACCTATATAAAAAAAAGGAGAGATTTAAAGGGTTGCATTTTTTAATTTTGAAAGGTTGTGTTATTGAGAGTTGCATAACCAACAACAAAAAAAAAACTATGTTATATCTCAAAATGTTTTATTAATTCTACTAGTTTGAAAATATTTTTACTGATTGTGGCATTTGAAAAAAAAAAACTCTAAAATTCACCCTCAAAATTTAAATGATCAAATGACAACGACTTCCTCCAACTAAAATAAAAGGAATCTTGTTTTTCCAAAAGAGAAACTAGTAAAAAGAAAAGGTAGAGTAGAAAAAAAATAAAAAAATAAAGCGCATTTTTTCAATGACTTGAAGTGAATATTATTTTAGTCAAATTTATTTTATTTTTTATAATTGAATTATGTAAACCTTTATTTATTTATTTTTACAAGGAAAATAAAAATAACTAATAATTTAATCATAACAGTAAAAACAGATACCAGTATAAGAAGGAAAAAACCTCTAGCTTGACTATTTTTATTTAAAATTTAACAAAATATATAGGGTAGGGTAGTAGTAAACACAAATTATTGTAGATTGCTTTAATAAAATAATTATTTTCCCCTTGGGTGGAAAAATAAAAATAAAAGCCTCGGTTGTGGGGGTGCTTTGGTCTTTGGCATTGGCTCATTAGTTATTAAAATATTGTTCAAGGGTTTATAAGTCTTTTTTATTTTTTGCACAGTAAAAATATACTTTATCCCCGAAGTCAATGAAATTTAAAGTTGTTGAATAAGGATTTTTTTTACTTTTTATAAATGTTTTTTTTACTTTTTATAAATGTTTAAACAATAAAAATACTTCTTTACTCCAGGATTTTAAAAAAAAATGGACAAGAGTTTTTTTGGTTTTTAACTTCTTCATGTACAATTAAAATATGAATTTCACTTTAGAAAAGACAAAAAAATAAGGCTTGCTTTCTAGGGTATTTTTGTACTTTCACACAAGTTTTTGGGTAATTACTAAGGTTATAGGGGTGTTTTGATATTTTCATGTTGACCTTTTAATTTTCTAATCAAGAAAGCTGTTGGCGCGTGTTAATCACTCATCTACGTAGTGGGTGGCGTCTGTGCTATTTAGACAGTGCGTTCGATGTCACCTGATGACAAAACCTGGCCTTCTGTAAGCTCTTTGGAATGAACTATTGTGTCCTCTTCTACATGGTGTCGCACGCAACGATATATGGTAGTCAGATTGTTATTTTTTTTCCTTTTCTTTTCTCTCTCTCCTGCAATATAAAGTAAATGGTTGTCCTCTATTTTTTATGTTTTTTTTTATTTTTAATTTTTTTCTTTGGCCTTTTTGTTAAAGTTTTTTTAACTTTCATTTTCATCTTCATTCAAAGTTTTTGTTGCTCTATTTTTTACAATTTGACCATCATTCTTTTGAATTATTTTTTCTTTTGTTAAAGATATTTTTCAATTCAATTTAACCCTCCAACTGAAAATTTTTGTTTTCCCTCTAATTATTTTTTTTATTTTTCACCCTCATTTTTTAATTAAATTTTTTAGATCTTTTGTGTAATTAATTTTTTTTTCCTGGTTTCATCTTTCAATATTTGATTTGTTGGGGAATCAACTTCGTACGATCTTATCGTTCTGCATTAGTTTTTTTTTAATATTGGTTTTATAATTATCTTCAATTTATTTTTTATAGGTTTATCTTGGTCTCATGATTCAGGTCACGAGTTTGTATGCCTTTTTTGAATACATATATTTTTAAATTTTTTTTTTTTGTGTTTTATTTTTCAAGATATTATTCTAATTCATCTATAATTTTTTTTATACAAATAAACTTTATTTCTTAAAATAAAAAATATTTATTTTTAAATAATATTTCTGATATGTTCAGCCTTACGTAATATTTTTTGGGGTGTGAGTTTATTCAATCAGTTTCATTTGCATTTCTATTATTTTTTATTGATTTAAATAGACAAGTTCAGTAAACATAATTAATTAAATATCTCATTTTGTGTGATTGAATATCTTGATACACATTCATCTCTTAATTTTTTTAATTTCTTTTTTTTGTTATTGTTAACAAATGTTTTTTCATTTATTTACATAGATTGTTATCAATTTATTAAATGAAATGCTTGTATAGACTTTTTAATTCACACTTTGAATTTTTTATATATAAAAACACATTAAAATAGTCTTTATATATCCAGTATTGTTTTGAATTTTTTTTTTATAACCATGATAGAGCAGACAAGTAAGAATAAATAGGGTATATATAAATCAAAATAAATTGGGTGCAAAAATAAGACAAAACTCAATAGGGTTAATAAATATACTGGTCCCAATGGTAGCTAGTGTTAGAATACTGGTATGCAAACCCAACAAGATAAAAGGCAAGGGATATGATAAAATAAAAAATGAGATATATAAGAATTTACGTGATTCGTCCAATTTGGCTATGTTCACAGGCAAGTATAGAAGTATTTTACCAAGTAATGTGAAAATGACAACCTCTCTCTATTAATAGAAAAAAACTAAAATCTCTCTGTTATAAAAAAAAACATCTCACTTATTCTTTTCTTGTATTTTTATGGATTACTTTTCTTCTCTTACTCTTTTTTTTTTTCCTATCTTGTGGTGGTGTGTATTAAGACTTGAATGCATTGAATATTTAATTGGCAAGCACCTTGCCTTTGTCTTGCAAAAGACAAGTGGGACTAATTAATGCTGCACGTGGCACTAAAAGACACCAATTAGTGCTGCAACTGCTGCAAGTGTCACTAATTAACACCAATTTATGTTGGAAGTGGCACTAATTGACACCAATTAGCTGCAAGTTGGACCAAATTATTGCTTGCCTAGCTGGTTTCACAGCTGGGAGTCATCTATATTCTATCTACACTTTTCTCGAGATAAACAGACTTAATTTGGAGCTCTCGTGTTCAAGATATTATTGCAACGGTCAGTTTCATTTTGGCTACAATGGCGAACGCCAAACCTTGCAAGAGCAAAGTTCAAGATAAGGTTGCCATCGTCACCGGAGGTGCCAGTGGCATTGGCGAGGCTACAGTGCTTGCCTTTGTTGAGAATGGCGCCCGAGGAGTGGTGATCGCTGATATCCAAGATGAAAAAGGCCAGAAGCTCGCAGAATCCATCGGAACCAACAGATCCACTTACATCCACTGCGACGTAACCGATGAAAACCAGGTCAAATCCCTTGTAGAATCTACTGTTCAACT
>Ga0307509_10012642_pt1 | contig 10078 bp, 11 predicted proteins | sample 10_EM_MG_FD_202245 | JGI IMG/M metagenome (GOLD analysis project Ga0307509, IMG submission 202245) | Populus trichocarpa ectomycorrhiza microbial communities from riparian zone in the Pacific Northwest, United States - 10_EM | ecosystem: Host-associated > Plants > Roots > Unclassified | place... | reverse complement strand
TCAGCCACCCGAGCGTGGTCTCGGTGCTGAACTTCTTCCGCGAGAACGAAACCGTTTACATGGTGATGAACTACCTGCAGGGCGACACGCTGCAGGATTTCATCGTCACCGCACGCGACCTCAAGCGTGACAAGGTGTTTCGCGAATCAACGATCCGCAGCCTGTTCGACGAGATCCTGCGCGGCTTGCGCATCGTGCACCAGCACAAGATGCTGCACCTGGACATCAAGCCGGCCAACATCTTCATCACGAACGAGAACAAGGCCGTGATGCTGGACTTCGGCGCCGCGCGCGAAGTGCTGAGCAAAGAAGGCAACTTCATCCGCCCGATGTACACGCCCGGCTTCGCCGCGCCCGAGATGTACCGCCGCGACGGCACACTAGGCCCGTGGACCGACATCTACGCGATCGGCGCCTGCATCTACGCCTGCATGCAAGGCTACCCGCCCAACGACGCGCCGCAACGCATCGACAAGGACCGGCTCGCGCTGAGCCTGTCGCGCCTGCGCAATGTCTACTCCGACAACCTGATCGAAGTGACCGAGTGGTGCATGTCGCTGGACCCACTGTCGCGCCCGCAAAGCGTGTTCGCGCTGCAGAAAGAACTCTCGCGCGAGACCGAGCGCCGCTACACCAAGCTCAGCTTCAGCGAACGACTGAAGCTGCAGCTCGAAAACCTGACCACGGGCGCCAAGGCCTGATCTAGACATGCGTTTTTCCGTCTACCAGGTCAGCCGCAAGGGCGGCCGCGAAAAGAACGAAGACCGCATGGGCTATTGCTACACGCGCGACGCGGGGCTGTTCGCCCTCGCCGACGGCATGGGCGGCCACCCCGAGGGCGAGGTCGCGTCGCAGCTGGCCTTGCAGACCCTGGCCGCGATGTTCCAGCGCGACTGCAAGCCGACGCTGCCCGACCCGCTGCGCTTTCTGCAGGAAGCCACCATCGCCGGCCACCACCAGCTGCTGCGTTATGCGACGCAGAAGGCGCTGATCGACACGCCGCGCACCACGGTCGTCGCCTGCCTGCTGCAAGGCAACGCGGCCTACTGGGCGCACTGCGGCGATTCGCGCCTGTACCTCGTGCGAGGCGATAAGCTGATCGCGCGTACGCGCGACCATTCCTATTCAGAGCTGCAGCAGACCATGAGCCAGGTCGTGCCCATGCCCGACCGCTTCAACCGCAACGTGTTGTTCACCTGCCTGGGCAGCCCGGGCAAGCCGGTGATCGACACGGTCGGCCCGCTGATGCTGCAATCCGGCGACCGGCTGCTGCTGTGCTCCGACGGCCTGTGGGGCACGGTCGACGATTCGGTGATCACCGAGCAGCTGTCGAAGAACGTCATCTCCGACGCCGTGCCCGAGTTGGTCGAGCAGGCGCTGCGCAACGGCGGCGCGAAGAGCGACAACGTGTCGGTGCTCGCGGTCGAGTGGGAATCGGCCGAAGACAACGACAGCACGACCGGCATCTCGACGCAGCAGCTCGGCGAAGAGGTGTTCGCGTCGACCATCCAGGCCAGCGTGCTGGGCAGCGATGCGCCAGACGAGTTGGACGACGCCGAGATCGAGCGTTCGATCCGCGAGATCAACGAAGCGATCCGCCGCTCGTCGCAGAAAAAGAACTGACCGAGAGGGCGTTCGTGCTGCGTGGACAATAGCGGCATGACATTCCAACGCTCCTCCTCCCGCCCCGCGGACGCGCTGCGTCCGATCACCATCACCCGCCAGTACACCAAGCACGCCGAAGGCTCGGTGCTGATCGAGTTCGGTGCGACCAAGGTGCTGTGCACCGCGTCGGTCGAAGAAAAAGTGCCGCCGCACAAGCGCGGCTCCGGCGAAGGCTGGGTCACCGCCGAATACGGCATGCTGCCGCGCGCCACCCACACCCGCAGCGACCGCGAGGCCGCACGCGGCAAGCAGAGCGGGCGCACGCAGGAGATCCAGCGCCTGATCGGCCGCTCGCTGCGTTGCGTGTTCGACCTCAAGGCACTCGGCGAGCGCACGATCTCGCTCGACTGCGACGTGATCCAGGCCGATGGCGGCACGCGCACCGCGGCGATCACCGGCGCGTTCGTCGCGGCGCACGATGCCGTCACGTGGCTGCAGAAGAACGGCAAGCTCAGTTCATTGGCAAACGCGTCGCCGATCCGCGAGTTCGTCGCCGCGGTGTCTGTCGGCATCGTCGAAGGCACGCCGCTGCTCGACCTCGAATACATCGAGGACTCGGCCTGCGACACCGACATGAACGTCGTGATGACGGCCGCCGGTGGCTTCGTCGAGGTGCAGGGCACGGCCGAAGGCGCGGCCTTCTCGCGCGACGAGATGGGCACGCTGCTGGGCCTGGCCGACAAGGGCATCCGCGAGCTCGTCGCGGCGCAGCGCAAGGTGCTCGGCGTCTGAGGCCTTGACGAACATGCGACTGGTGCTGGCGTCGAACAACGCGAAGAAGCTGGGCGAGCTGCAGGCGCTGCTGGCTCCGGCCGGCGTCGAGTTGGTGACGCAGGGCAGCCTGGGCGTGACCGAGGCCGACGAGCCGTTCCACACCTTCGTCGAGAACGCGCTGACCAAAGCACGGCATGCAGCGCAGCACACCGGCGGCGCGGCGATCGCCGACGATTCGGGCTTGTGTGTCGACGCGCTGGGCGGCGCGCCCGGCGTGATCTCGGCCCACTACGCCGAGATCAAGACGCGCGTCGCCGACCGCGAAGGGCATCGGCTCGTTCAGGACGCGGCCAACATCGCGTTGCTGCTCGAACGCCTGCACGGCATCAAGGACCGGCGCGCGCGCTTCGTCAGCACGCTGGTTGCGGTGCGCTCGGCCGACGACCCCGAACCGTTGGTCGCGGTCGGCCGTTGGCAAGGTGAGATTCTCGACACGCCAAGCGGCGAGGGCGGTTTCGGCTACGACCCGCTGATGTTCATCCCGGCGCTCGGCAAGAGCGTGGCTCAGTTGGATGCGGCAACGAAGAATGCCCACAGCCACCGCGCGCTTGCCGCCGCGCAGATGCTGGTGCTGATGCGCGAGGCGTGGCGGCTTGGCTGAGATCCCGATCCATGCGGTGAGCGGCGATGTCGCTGCCACTGAGACGGTCGCCGAGCGGCTTTCGCGCTACATGCGACACGGCACGCTCTCGCTGGCCGCACTGCCGCCGCTGTCGCTCTACGTCCACCTGCCTTGGTGCCTGAAGAAGTGCCCGTACTGCGACTTCAACTCGCACGAAGCACGCGGCGAGATTGCGCAAGGCCGCTACCTCGACGCGCTGTGCGCCGACCTCGAAGCCGCGCTGCCCTTCATCTGGGGCCGGCGCGTGCACACCATCTTCATCGGCGGCGGCACGCCCAGCCTGTTCACGCCCGAGGCCATCGCGCAGCTGGTCGCCGACATCCGCGCACGGCTGCCGCTGGAGCCGGGCTGCGAGATCACGCTGGAAGCCAACCCCGGCACCTTCGAGCGCGACCGCTTCCGCGGTTACCGCGCGGCCGGCGTCACGCGGCTGTCGATCGGCGTGCAGAGCTTCGATGATGCGAAGCTCGCCGCGCTCGGTCGGGTCCACGACGCGGCGCAGGCACTCACGGCGGTCGAAGAAGCGCGCGACGCGTTCGACACCTTCAACATCGACTTGATGTATGCGCTGCCCGGCCAGACGCTGGCCGAGTTCGAGACCGACCTGTCGCAGGCGCTCTCGCTCGAGCCGCCGCACTTGTCGATCTACCACCTGACGCTGGAGCCGAACACGCTGTTCGCGAAGTTCCCGCCGAAGGCTTTGCCCGACGACGACACCGCGTTCGACATGCTGGACCTGATCACCGCGCGCACCGCGGCCGTCGGCATGGACCGCTACGAGGTCTCGGCCTTCGCGCGGCCCGGCCACCGCTGCGAGCACAACCTGAACTACTGGCAGTTCGGCGACTACCTCGGCATCGGTGCCGGCGCGCACAGCAAGCTGTCGTTCCCGCACCGCGTGGTGCGGCAGACGCGGTTTCGCGACCCGGCGAAGTACATGGACCAGGCGCTCGCGGGTCAGGCCATCACGCAGGACGAAGAGGTGCCGCGTGAGCAGCTGCCGTTCGAATTCATGCTGAACGCGACGCGGCTGAAAGACGGCTTCGAGCTGATGCGCTTCGGCGAGCGCACCGGCCTGTCGCTGGCTGCGCTGCAAAAGGGGCTGGACCAGGCCGAGCGCCAGGGGCTGATCGCACGCGACTTCGCGCGCGCCTGGCCGACCGAGCGTGGCTTCGACTTCCTGAGCGATCTGCAGGGCCTGTTCCTGCCCTGAGCGACACCAGCCGCGGCTGTTAGACGCGGTTGTGCGACAGCCCCGCGGTGCTGCGCAGCCGCTCGATCAAACGTGGCGCGATCTGGTTCAGCGGCAGCACCTCGTGGGCGGCGCCGGCCGCGATGGCCTCGCGCGGCATGCCGAAGACGACGCAGGTCGCTTCGTCCTGAACCAGGTTGTAGCTGCCGGCGTCGCGCATCTCGCGCATCGCCTTCGCGCCGTCGGCGCCCATGCCGGTGAGCATGATGCCCAGCGCGTTCGGGCCGACCACGCGCGCGGCCGACTTGAACAGCACCTCGACCGACGGCCGGTGCCGGTTCACCGGCTCGCCCTCGGTGACGCGGGCGATGTAGTTCGCGCCCGAGCGTTCGACGCTCAAGTGCTCGGTGCCGCCGGGCGCGATGTAGGCGTGGCCGGGCAGGATGCGTTCGCCGTCGCGCGCTTCGGCGACGCGGATGCGGCACAGGCCGTCGAGCCGCGCCGCATAGCTCTTCGTGAAGCCGGCCGGCATGTGCTGCGTGATGACGATGGCCGGGCAGTCGGGCGGCAGGTTGACGAGCACGTCCTTGGTGGCCTCGGTGCCACCGGTGGAGGCGCCGATGAAGACGATCTTCTCGGTCGAGAGCCGACCCACCGACACCGGCGCGGCGGGCCGGGCGGCCTCGGGGCTGCCGGCGGCCGCGGCCGGCGCATGCACCGGGCGGCGCAGCGTGGCCTTCGAGGCGATGCGGACCTTGTCGGTGATGTCGTCGGCGAGCAGGCGCAGGCCATCGGCCACGCCGACCTTGGGCTTGGCGACGAAGTCGATCGCGCCGAGTTCGAGCGCGCGCAGCGTCACGTCGGCGCCGCGCTCGGTCAGCGTCGAGACCATCACCACCGGCGTGGGCCGCAGCCGCATCAGCTTGGCGAGAAAGTCGATGCCGTCCATGCGCGGCATCTCGACGTCGAGCGTGATCACGTCGGGGTTGAGCGAGCGGATCATCTCGCGCGCGACCAGCGGGTCGGCGGCGGTGCCCACACATTCCATGTCGGGTTGGCGGTCGATGATCGCACTCAGCAGGCTGCGCACCAGCGCCGAGTCGTCCACCACCACCACGCGTGTCTTTGCCATAGCCCGAGGCTCCTGCACTCAATAACGAAAAATCAGAACAGATCGACTGAGCCGCCGCCGGTGCTCGCCGGTGCGGCCTTCTGCACCGCCGCGCGGTCCTGCGCCAACAGGGTCTCGTTGGAACTGGCCAGCCGCTTGATCATGGCCTTGCCGCTGGACGGCAGAAAGCAGACCTTGCGCGGGTACGGGCCCAGCACGTCCTTGGCCATGATGGGGATGCGCTCGGTCTTCAGGTAGTCGACCACGAACGCGGTGTTGCGCTCGCCGATGTTCATCGTCGTCATGCCGTCGATGACCTGGCCGCCGCCGAAGACCTTGGCTTCCATGGTCGAGCGGGTGGCGCCGTGCTTCATCATCTCGTTGATCAGCAATTCCATCGCGTACGAACCGTAGCGACCCGAGCCGGCGTCGCCCTCGGGCAGCATGAAGTGGTTCATGCCGCCGACCTTGGCCTCGCGGTCCCACAGGCAGGCGGCGATGCACGAGCCCAGCGTGGTCATGATCAGGATGTCTTCGTGGTACACGAAGTACTCGCCCGGCAGGATCTTCACCGCGTCGTTCTTGAAGAACGCGTCGTAGAAGAAAAACGAGGCCTCGCCGGGCTTGCGCGTCGCTGACTTGAGCTTGCCCAGTCGCGAGTCGGCTGCGATGGTGCCCAGCGTGGAGCGAAGGGGCGCGACGGCGCCGCGGGCGGACTGGGTGGACATGCTGCTGTATCGGCGGGCGTCGGGGGTGACTTGAGCCGTCTCGTGGTTGGGGCCTGAGGGCGTTGTCCGGCGTCAGACGCGCTGGTAGACCGTCTTGCCGCGCAGGCGGAACTGGTCCTTCATCTCGGTGAAGTTCTCGGAGTGGCCGACGAACAGCAGGCTGTCGGGTTTCATCACCGCGTGGATGCGCGTCAGCACGCGGCGTTGTGTCGCGTTGTCGAAATAGATCATCACGTTGCGGCAGAACACGATGTCGAAGGGCTCGCCGAGCGACCAGCGTTCGTCCATCAGGTTCAGCGCGCGGAACTCGACCAGCTTGGCCACCTCAGGCTTGATGCGCATGAAGCCGACGTTGTCGCCGGTGCCGCGCATGCAATGGCGGCGCAGCCGCTCCGGGCTCAGGCCGCGCGCATCCGCCGGGTAGATGCCGCGGGCAGCCGTGGCCAGGACCTTGGTGTCGATGTCGCTGGCGACGATCTTCGCGTCGGCGTTCGGGCCCATCGCCTCGACCACCGTCATCGCCAGCGTGTAGGGTTCCTCGCCGGTGGAGGCGGCGTTGCACCAGATGCGCACGCTTTTCCCCGCGCGCGCCTTCAGCGCTTCTGCCAGCAGTTCGAAGTGGTGGGCCTCGCGGTAGAACGAAGTCAGGTTGGTGGTCAGGCAGTTGACGAACTCCTGCCATTCCTCGTCGGCCGAGCTGCCCTGGCCGGCTTCCAGCCACTGCAGATAAGAGCCGAACGAGCGGTGCCCGGTGTCGCGCAGGCGGCGCGACAGGCGGCTGTAGACCATCGCCTGCTTGCCGGCATGCAGGCTGATGCCGGCGCGGGCGTAGATCAGGCTGCGCACGCGCTCGAAGTCCTTCGCATCGAAACTGAACTCGCCGTTGACTTCGCTCGTGTCTGATGACGGGTTCGCGGCGACGCGGGCAGCGGACAGGACAGCGCTCATGGCGTCTCCGAATGACAGGGTTGGCAACATCGACGCCGTGCCGGCCGTCGCTGCAAGGTTTATCGGCAGCCCGGTCGGCGGCTTGAGCCGGGGCCGGACGGCACCGCCGGGCGCCGGCCATGCGCGGAAATGCGGGGTATTCGCCCCTCAATCCGCCCCGAGACGCGCTGGGGGCCGCGGTAGACTCCATCGTCCTCACGCTGTTGCGCCCCCGTGCACCCCAAAAACGACCCCGCTGCAGCCCCGCTCGACTCGTCCACACTGCGCCTGGCGCCCGCCATGCAGCTGTTGCAGCAGTCGGGCCGCGTGCTGCCGGACCGCCGCGAGGTCACGCCGGTCGTGTGGTTGCAGGCGGTGCTCGACGGCTTGTGCGAACTCTCCAGCCGCGACCCGCTGACCGGGCTGTCCAACCGGCGCCAGTTCGAGCTGGCCCTGGCCAGCGAGATCGACCGCGTTGCCCGTGCCGGCGAGCCGGCGCTGGTGCTGATGATCGACATCGACCACTTCAAGAAGGTCAACGACACCCATGGCCACCCGGCCGGCGACCTGGTGCTCAAAGCCGTCGCGCAGGCGCTGCACGAGTGCATCCGGCCGATGGACACGTTGGCACGCTTCGGCGGTGAAGAATTCGCGATGATCCTGCCCAACTGCCCGCCGTCGTTTGGCCTGGCGGTGGCCGAGCGCGTGCGCCTGAAGGTGCAAGCCCGGTCGGTTGCGATCGCGCCGGGCGAACAGGTCAGCGTGACCGTGAGCATCGGCGGGGCGTTTGCGCCGCAGTGGGTGCGTTCGTCGGCGCCGCTCTGGATAGACCGCGCCGACCAGCAGCTCTACCGTGCCAAGACCGAAGGCCGCAACCGCGCCTGCCTGGAGCAGCCCACCGTCTCGCTCGTCAGCGCCGAAGAAAAAGGCCTGTTGTTCGGCACCTCGCAGTTTTCGGATTCGGACCTCGCATGAGCGACGCTGAGACCCCCACCGTGACCGCTCCCGTCACCGTGCCGGTGGCGGCGACGCCCGGCATGCGCCGCGCCAAGGTGCTGGCGCTGACCAGCGGCAAGGGCGGTGTCGGCAAGACTTTCCTGTCGGCCAACCTGGCGGCCGCGCTCGCCAAGCGCGGCCGGCGCGTGCTCGTGCTCGACGCCGACCTGGGCCTGGCCAACCTCGATGTGGTGCTCAACCTGTACCCCAAGGTCACGCTGCACGACGTCTTCACCGGCAAGGTGCAGCTCGAGGACGCGATCCTGCCCGCGCCGGGCGGCTTCTCGGTGCTGCTCGCGGGCTCGGGCCTGGTCGAGTATTCGCGCCTCACGCCCGAAGTGCGCGAGCAGCTGCAGCGCATCATCGACACGATCGCGCCGCGCTTCGACCACATCCTGCTCGACACCGGCGCCGGCATCTCCGATGTCGTGCTCTATGCCGTGTCGCTGGCCGACGAGGTGCTGGTCGTCGCCACGCCCGAGCCGACCTCGATGACCGACGCCTACGCCACCATCAAGGTGCTGGCCACGCAGCAGCAGCGCCGCAACATCCGGCTGGTCGTGAACCAGGTCGGGCGTGTCGGCGAGGGCCGAACCATACGCAACCAGCTGCAGCTCGTCGTCGACCGCTTCGTCACGCCGATGCTGCCGGACGGCATGGCCGCGCCGACGCTGGACCTGACCGGCGAAGTGCCGCTGGACCCCGGCGTGCGCGAAGCCGTGCAAAAGCGCCGCCTGCTGGTCGAGATGCTGCCCGGCAGCGCGGCTGCGCGCGGCGTCGAAGCGATCGCGGCGAAGCTCGCCCCGTGAGCGACGCGGCTGAATCCAGCGTCTTCGAGCGCATCGGCGGCGAGCCGGGCACGCGGGCCCTGGTCGACCGCTTCTATGACTTGATGGACCTGGAGCCGGCTTACACCGAGCTGCGCGCCCTGCACCCGACCACGCTGGACGGCTCGCGCGACAAGCTGTTCTGGTTCTTGTGCGGCTGGCTGGGCGGCCCGTCGCACTACATCGACCGCTTCGGCCACCCCATGCTGCGTGCGCGCCACCTGCCGTTCGCGATCGGCATCAAGGAACGCGATCAGTGGATGGCGTGCATGCGCGAGGCCATGGCCGGGCAGGGGCTGGACCCGGCCCTGGCCGTCAAGCTCGGCGAGGCCTTTCACGGCACCGCCGACTGGATGCGCAACAAGGGCATCTAGCTGCCTTTGTTCGGCCCGAGCAGCACCAGCAGTGCGCCGTTGCCGCCATCGCTGGCGCGGGCCTGCGTGAAGGCGATCACTTCCTTCTTCTGCACCAGCCAGGTCTGCACCTTGCGCTTGAGCACCGGCTCGCGGCCCGGCGAGCCGTTGCCCTTGCCGTGGATCACGCGCACGCAGCGCAGGCCGGCGCGTTTGGCGTCATGCACGAAGCGGTTCAGCCGTTCGCGCGCCTCTTCGCGGCGCAGGCCGTGCAGGTCGAGCTGGGCCTGAATCGCCCAGACGCCGCGGCGCAGCTTGCGCACGACCTCGGGGCCGATGTCGGCGCTGCGGTACGACAGCGCATCGTCGGTGTCGAGCAGCGACTCGACGTCGAACTCGTCCGAGATCGCCTCCAGCATCACCGCGGCCTCGTCGCGTTCGCGCTGCCGCGCCGCCACCGGGGCGCGCGGCCGGCGCACCGGCACGGCGACCTGCCGCATCGCGACGACCGGGCCGACCGTGAGTGCGAACAGCTGCTGCTCGCGGTGCTCGCGCGCCAGTCGCTCTTGCTCCCGGGCCGCGGCCTGCTCGGCCGCGCGTTTCGCGTCGAGCAGCGCCTTGCGGATCGCGCCGAGCTCGGCGAGGTGGCGCGCCTTCAGCGTCACAGCAGCCCCCGTTCGGCGAACGACACGACATCGGCATGGCCGACGATCAGGTGGTCGAGCACGCGCACGTCGACGAGGGCGAGCGCGTTCTTCAGCGTCTGCGTCAGGTACTCGTCGGCCCGCGAAGGTTCGGCCGCGCCGGACGGGTGGTTGTGCGCGAGCACGACTGCACCGGCGTGGAGTTCGAGCGCCCGCTTGACGACCTCGCGCGGGTAGAC
>Ga0307509_10012641_pt1 | contig 10079 bp, 7 predicted proteins | sample 10_EM_MG_FD_202245 | JGI IMG/M metagenome (GOLD analysis project Ga0307509, IMG submission 202245) | Populus trichocarpa ectomycorrhiza microbial communities from riparian zone in the Pacific Northwest, United States - 10_EM | ecosystem: Host-associated > Plants > Roots > Unclassified | place... | reverse complement strand
CACCCAGCCCGGCTTGATCCCCTCACAGCCGTGGGTGATCTCCCGCTCGAACGCGTGCGAGCGTTCCAGGTCGATACCGAGCAGCCGATGCCCGTACGGACCGGCGCAGGAGCAGCCGCCGCGCGACTGGATCCCGAACAGGTCGTTGAGCAGCGCGACGACGAAGTTGTGGTGAAGGTACGCGCGCTTGTGGCGGACGATGAACGACACGATCGAGAGCCGCCACGCCTCGCGATTGCCGAGGATCTGGATGTCCTCGTTCGTCGACCAGGACGCGATCGCGCGGGTGATGAAGTCGACCTCGAGCTCGCGGATCGCCTCGGCGCCGACCGCGTCCTTCAGCTGGAACACCAGCCCCGCGCGGATCGACTCGATGATCGCCGGCGTGCCGCCCTCCTCGCGCATCACCGGGTCGGTGACGTAGCGATGCTCCTCGGTGTTGACGTACGCGACCGTGCCGCCGCCGGGACACCCCGGCACCGTGTTGACCACGAGCGGCCGCTTGACCACCAGCACGCCCGGTGTCTGCGGCCCGCCGATGAACTTGTGCGGCGAGATGAACACCGCGTCCTTGTAGATGGCACCTACCCCCCCCCGGTCCGTGGGGCTCTCTGCGTTCATCTCGATCTGGACGTACGGCCCCGCGGCCGCGTAGTCCCAGAACGACAGCGCGCCGTGATCGTGCAGCAGCTTCGAGATCTTGTGGGTATCGCTCGCGATCCCGGTGACGTTCGACGCCGCCGAGAAGCTGCCGATCTTCAGCGGCCGCGCCGCGTAGCGAGTCAGCTCGGCGACGAGGTGATCGCAGTCGACGTGACCGTCGGCGTCCTCCTGGATCACCACGACATCCGCGATCGACTCCCGCCACGGCAGCTCGTTCGAGTGGTGCTCGAACGGCCCGATGAACACGACCGGACGCTGCTCCGCCGGGATCTGGGCCTCGAGCTTCCATCGCGCTTCGAGGTCCGCCGGGATCCGCAGGTTCATGACCTCGATCAGCTTGTTGATCGCGCCGGTCGCGCCCGAGCCGCAGAAGATCACGAGGTCGTCCGGCCCGCCGCCGACCGCGCGATGAATGATCTCGCGCGCGTCGTGGCGGAACTGCGTGGTCTGCCGGCCGGTGCCGCTCGTCTCGGTGTGCGTGTTCGCGTAGAACGGCATCACCTCGTTGCGGATGAAGTCCTCGATGAACGCGACCGACCGTCCAGACGCCGTGTAGTCCGCGTAGGTCACGCGACGCGGCCCGTACGGGCCCTCGAGCGCGGTGTCATCGCCGATGATCGACGCGCGGATCGTCTCGATGAGTCGAGCGCTGGCCGGATGCATGCACCCTGTCTATCACGCCGACGCGTGAAGCGTGGCGTGCCGCGCTGCGTCGCCCGTGCGGGCGTGCAAGATCGGGCTGCAAGACGATTCTCGGTGTCCGGACCAGCCGCCGGTGACCGGGACGGTCGTCGTCGATCGAGAAGGGGCGCACGAACCGATCAGCGCGCGCACGAGCACGCACTTCTACGTCATGCGCGCCTCGACGGTGATGCTCGACGCGTGCCGGATGGCGATGGACGCCCACAAGCTGGCGGCCGCGGAGCTCGACGAACGCGGCGATGACGTCGGTGTGCTCGACGTGCTCGCGAAGGGGATCCGGGACTGCAAACCTGACCGCGCCACGCTGTCCCTCGCGCTCGACTATGCGTGCAAGGCGGGCGACGCCGCCGCCGCGGCCGGCTACTGGCGGTTGCTCCCACCCGAGCTCCGGCGCAAGCACGCAGTCGCGTGCGCGCTCAACGCATCACGTTCTAGTCCACCGGTGCGATCTCGAGCGTCCCGCTCGCCTGGCCCGAGAACGAGAACGATCCGCGGGGCAGGCGCCAGGGCTCGCCGAGCGGGACGGTGATCACCCCGCTCGCATGCGCATAGGGGCCGAGGCTCTTGGTCTGGGCGTCGACCGCGAGATGGACCTCCGCCTCGGTCGCCGTGCGGCGGACCAGCTGATAGTCGAGCGTCTGGGTGACCGGCCCCACGGCTGTATGGAAGTGCTCCTCGTAGCGCCAGCGCGCGCCGGCGCCGAGCGGCGAGTCGGGCCATGCGACGAACAACCAGCGCAGCTCGTTCGTGGTCTCCTCATCCGCGGAGTCTGCCGGCCCGACGATCTCGCCATGGACTCCGCGTGACAGCGTCAACGCCGCGAGTGCCATCCCGACCGGGGCCGCCCCCGGACGCTCGATCCTCACGCCGTCGCTCGCGAACGCGAGCTGATTGCCATCCGCTTCGACCGTGTACGTCCGCGTCTGCGTCGCGTCACCCGCCTTCGCGACGAAGCGCAGCTTTCCGTGCGCATGATGCGGCGTCGTGCGCGCGATCGCGGACGGCGACTCACCCGCCGCTGAGACCGTGAGGTCTTGCTGCGCGGCCGACTCGTCCTGCGACGACGCCTTGCACGCGATCAGGAGTGCGAGCATGACCGGCTGGCGCATCGTTGCAATCTAGCGCAACCCGGTGCGCTCCACGCTGTCGTCGACAGGTGCGATGGCTGATCGGATGCATCGCGGTGCTCGCTGTCACCGGAGCAATCGTGCTGGCCCGTTGCGGTTCGCCGCATCGCGATCCCTGTCCGCTGCCGCCCCGCGAATGCACCGCCCACTGCGACGAGCTCGTGTGGTTCGCGCCGTCGCGCGGTCCAGGCTACGAGGACGTCCCGCTCGACGGCGAGGACACAACGCCGGAGTCGACCACGTACCTGCGCCGCGATCTGATGATCGCGATCAAGTACGCGGCCGCGAAGGTCCGCTGCACGGCGGGCGGGCACCCACTGGTCCTCGGCGACGCGAGCGATCGCAACGGCGAGACGCCCGGCATGCTCCGGTTGGAGCCACGCCATCCGCGCAACACGCACGTCGCGGGGCGCGACATCGACCTCGGCTACTACCAGCGCGGCACGCCGGACAACAACCTGCGTGCGATCTGCCCGCACGAGCTCGAGGGGATCGAGCAGTGGCATTGCACCTCGCCACCGACCACGCTCGACGCGCGGCGCACCGCGCTGTTCCTGGGCTTCCTGTTCGAGTCGCCGCACGTGCGGGTCGTCGGCGTCGACGGGCTCGCGGCCCCTCCGATCCAGCGCGCGCTCGAGCGCGCGTGTACCAAGCGCACGATCGAGCTCGTCGCGTGCGCGCGGATCAAGATCGCCTACGAGACCGAGGACACCGGCCGCCTCTGGTATCGCGGCCACCACGGCCACATGCACGTGAGCTGGCGCGGGGAGTAACCATGCCCCACTCGGGACACCCGGGCAGCGTCACCGGCCTCCGGCGGACCTCGTCGGCGAGACCGCGCGGTGCTCCGTAGATCCAAAGAAGAATTCCTCGATCTCGATCGGACGTTCGCGCTCTCGCTCGCAAGGACCGCCGGAGGCCGGAGCTCGAACGTCGCGAAGTCGTCGATCTCGAGCTGCGCGCGTGATCACGGGTGGCAACGGTGAGCTGGCCGAGCGAGAGATGGAGCTCTCGCAACGAGCGGTAGCCGGCGAAGGCGAGCGTCGTGATCACGAGTCGCGCCGCCACAGCTTGCGGACGGCGTCGGTCCATTCGACGGTGTTCTCGGCGGCGGCGCGGAAGAACTTGTACAGCGGGTTCTCGGAGGTCTCGGGAGGTGGCGCGTCGGGGGCGACGGCGTCGATCGCGAAGTCGATCTCGAGGATGCCGTGGCGGGTCTGGGTGGTGTGCACGGGCGCGATCGAGTCGATCAACTTCTGCATCGACGTGTTGTCGACGAGGACCTCGCAGCGGAAGCGCTCGATCTCGCGCTCGGCGGCGGCGGCGCACAGCCGCATGAGGAGCAGGCGGCCGAGCCCCTTGCGGTGGGCGGCGTCGGCGACCGCGATCGCGGCCTCGGCGGTGACGGGCTCGAGGGCCTGGGTCGGTAGGCGGATGAAGCGGGCGATGCCGAGTCCCACGGGCTCGCCGTCACCTTCACCGGCCTCGGCGATCGCGCCGATCGCGAAGTGGTTGATCTGGTCGAGGTTGCACAGGTAGTCGAGCTCCTCGTCGGTGAGCTGTTGCTTCGGCGCGAGAAAACGGGCGTAGCGCGACTCGGGCGACCAGCGCTCGAACTCGCGGCGGAGGAGGTCCTTGTCCTCGGGGCAGACCAGGCGGAGCAGCACCGAGGTGCCATCGCGCAGCGTCGCGCGCTCGACATAGTCCGGCGTGAAGAACAAGCGCGTATATTCGCATCGAATGCGCTGGTGCGGTGTGATCGCGGTGGCCGCGGCGTGCGCGCCACCGACGAGCGTTCAGGATGTGTTGATCGCGCAGCGCGATCGCGGCGATGTCGTCGCGATCCGCGCGCACGCGTGGAGCCTGTGGGATCAGCTCGCCGCGCATGACGCGTGGGCGAGCTGGGCCGCGACCGAGCAGCTGTTCCAGCACGCGCCGAAGGCGCCGCCGCGGTTCCGCACGCCGCGACCGTTCGCGAATGCCGGTGCGCTCGATGTCGAGACGCTGCCGGTGATGTTCGACGTCCGGTTCGATCCGGTCGCCGCGCGGCACCTGGCGATCCAGCATCTCGGCGAGCGCACCGTCCTCGCGAGCGCGCCCGCGGTTCCCGCGTTTCCGAGCGATGCGCTCGCGGTCAAGCTCACGTGGTACGCGGTCAAGGCGCACGGGCTCACCGCGATGCCGATCTGGGACGGCGAGCCGGCGCGCGAGCGGGGGAATCCGGATCGCTCGTGGCAGCGCGCGATCGCGGTCGATCCGGAGCGCGCGGTGATCCCCGACGGCGAGACGGCGATGGTCGAGCTCGCCGGGCGCACGAGCGAGGCGCGCGTCGTGCCGCTCGCGCAGTTCATCTCGCGCGAGCTCGAGACCGACGGCGAGGTCGAGTCGGCGCGGCTCGCGGCGCACGATCCGACGCTCGCGCGCGGAGACTTCGTCGCACTGGTCGCCGCGCACGTGACGACGAAGGAGATCCCGGACTGGACCTGGCAGACCTACTGGTGGCACGACCGGCCCGACGCCGGCCGGTTCGCCGCGGATCGGCCGACCGCGTTGCACGGCGTCGCCGCGAACTATCTGATGGATGCGACGTACTCGACCGATCAGCCGTGCTTCAACCCGTGGCTGGAAGCTCGCTTCCCCGACGGGCTCGCGTCGAACTGCGTGACCTGCCATCAGCGCGCGATCGTCGGCGCGGCAGACTACCTTCCCGTCACGCGCGGCCGGATGCGCGACGACGATCCGTATCTCGCGGGTCACGTCCAGACCGACTTCCTGTGGTCGCTCGCGTTCGAGGCTCGCTAGAATGTCAGCCGGAAGCCGACCTGCGCGGAGCTCGGCGCGTAGCGCGACACGGTGTTGCGGAAGTTCGGGTTGCGACCGATCGGCTTCGCCGTCTCCTTGCCGTCCGTGTCGATCTCCTTGACCCAGATCAGATCGTCGTAGGTGCCACCCGACACCGGGTTCGCATTCTGCTGCTCGCCGCCGACGCCCGGGCTCGCGAGCTTGTAGTAAGGCGCGTACGTGGTGTCGACGTCGAACGTGCCCTGGTTGTTGTAGATGTTGAACACGTCGATGTAGACCTCGGCCGCGGTCTTCGCGGACAGCTTGCGCTTGTAGGCGAGGTGGAGATCGATCGCGTGCTCGAAGTCGGTGCGGCCGAGCGTGCCGCGCGGCAGCAGGAACGACTCGTTCGCGCCGTAGAGATAGTGACCGGCGAGCGCGTTCTCGGGGATGCCGGAGATCGCGCGGATCCGGGTGCCGAGCGTGAAGCCGCTCTTGTCGTCGAGCTTGTACGTGTAGTAGCCGTCGAGCTTGACCGAGTGCGGGCGGTCCTGCGGGAGCGCGCCGCGGCGGTTCGAGAGCAGCTCGACGAGATCGTACTGCGAAGAGATGTTCGGATCGATCTGGCCGTTGTCGTACGACACGCTGCCCGGGTAGTTGCCGTTCGCGCGCGAGTACGTGTAGGAGGCCTGCATGTAGAGCCCGGGAGCGAACTTGCGCGACAGCGACACCTCGATCGCGTCGTAGTCGCGGACCGGCGGATCGAAGCTGCGGATGCCCTTGAACAGATCGAGCTGGTGCTGGAGCCGCGCCTTCTCGCGCGTGTCCGCGGTCGCCGAGATCTGGTCGACGAGCTTCTGTTCCTCGCCGGCACTGAACTCGCCTGGATTGCCGATGATGTAGGTCTCCGCGCCATCGGTCGACATGTCCTCGACGATGCGGCCGAGCCGGCGGTGCTGGTAGGTCAGGCCGAGCACGACGTCGGGCACCACCGCGAGCTCGAGCCCCGCCATGATCTCGTCCATGTACTCGGCCTGGGTGCCCGGTGCGACGAGGACGCCGGAGCTGCCGATCAGCTGCTCCGTCGAAGGGCCCGACTTCGGATTCAGGCAGCTCTTGCCGTTGACCGCCCCGAGGCTGGGATCCTTCGGGCCGCAGCTCGTCGCTGCGAACGTCTGGATGTCGTTGACCTCGCCGCCGAACGAACGGTCGTTGATGTCCATCGGGATCGACTCGTAGAACCGGCCCCACGCACCGTAGAGCTTCGCGCGGCCTTCGTTCGTCGGGTCGTAGGTGATGCCGAGCCGCGGCGCCCAGTTGCCCTTGAGGTCCATCGCGGTCGTGCCGATCGTGTTGCCGGTCAGCGGATCGACCGTGCCGCGCAGGCTCGACGCGTAACGCAGCTGTTGTTCCTCGTAGCGGAGCCCGGCGTTGAGCGTGAGGTTCTTGACCGGCTGCCACGAGTCGCGCAGGTAGCCGGCCCAGTTCACGGTCTGTCCCGCGATCTGCGTGCCCGGCGAGCCGACGGTGCCTCCGAGGTACGAGCAGGTGAACGACTTCTTCCCGTTGCCGGTCACCCCGGTCGGATCCATGTCGGGCGTCGAGCACATCTGATCGAACCGCGGGTCCATCTCGCCGGGCCCCGCGAGCTGGACCCAGCGCTGGACCTGGATGGTCCCGGCGAGATCGTTGGTGATGATCGCGCCGCCCGAGTTGAGGCGCGCGAGCTCCTTCTGGTTGTCCTCGAAGTCGAGGCCGGCCTTGAGCTCGTGCGTGCCGGCGAGGTGACCGCGCTGGGTCAGGCCGATCCGCGCGGCGCGCCGCTCCTCGCGATCGTGCTGGAGCGCACCGGGACCCCCGATCGCGTACTGCGTGATCGGGCAGTTGGAGATCAGCGGATACGGATCGCTCGATCCGATCATCCCGTCGTGACAGCCGGCCTTCGTCAGCTCCGACTCGGTGCCGAGCCCTTCGATCTGGCTGAGGCTGCCGTCCTGGAGGATCTGGAGCGGCTCGTTGTCCTGCGTCGGATCGATCGCACTGCTGTTGACCGTCGAGCGGTGCCACGCGATCACCGCCTCGACCTCGGTGTGACCCTCGTCGAACTTCGCGGTCCACCGCGCCGCGCTGTCGGTGGTCAGCGACGAGGTCTTGCGGCCGGAGCCGTACGAGCCGACCAGCCCGGGCTGCTCCGACGACGACGGCTGCGCGATCAAGCTCACCTGCGCCTGATGACCCTCGAACGGCATGCCGCTGATCTTCGCGATCACGTTCGTGGTCTTCGTCGACGCCTGGCGGACCTCGCGGTCGAGCTCGTCGGTGATGTAGAACCCGGTCTTCGGATCGATGTCGGCGAAGCTGTCGGCGTTCTCGGGCAAGCAGCCGGCGACGCCCGCCTTGTGACAGTCGGTCTCGCGCTTGGTGATCCGCGTGTAGTTCGTCGCGTCGAGCTGCGGTGCGACGCCGAGGTACCACCAGATCCGGTGCTTCACGATCGGTCCGCCCACCTCGAACCCGACGTTCGCGAGGTACGCCTTGTCTCCGGTGACGTCGACCGACGACGCGTTGACCGGCGCCGTGATCGCCTTGCGCGTGAGGAAGCCCGGCTGGTAGATGCCGAAGATCGAGCCGCGGAACGTATCCGTTCCGTTGCGGGTGACGATGTTGACGATGCCGCCGGTCGCGCGCCCGTACTCGGCGTTGTAACCGCCGGTCACGACCTCGAGATCCTCGATGAACTCGTTGAGCACCGGCGTGCCGATGTTGCCGGTCGTCAATCCCGTGATGTCGATGCCGTCGACGATGTAGCGGTTCTCGAGCGACGACGAGCCGGAGAACGCCGGGCCGACGCCGTCGTTCTGCGACCCGCCGATGCCGCCGAGCGTCGACTCGAACGTCGGCGACGTGTGCGGCACGCCCTCGAGCTCGGGCCGACCGATGTGGAACTTGTGTGCGGTCGATGGTGTTTCGATCGCGGGCGGCGTGCCGTGGATCTCGATCGCCTCGCCGATCTTGATCGCCTGATCGAGCCGGGTGACCGTGTCGACCTGGACGACGACGCCCTTGTGGTGGACGAGGGTCTTGTCCATCTCGAACACGACGTCGTAGGTGCCGGGCGAGATGCCGGTGATCGTGTAGCTGCCGTCGGCCTCGGTGATCGCGGTCTGGCCCCCGACGGTGACCGCCACCGCAGGCATCTTATCGCTCGTGTTCGCGTCGGTGACCGTGCCGGTGATCGATCCGGTCGTGATGCCTTGCGCCGAAGCGCGTGTGAAACCGAGCAACACCAAGAGAACCAGGAACGCAGAGCGCATCGTTCATCTGTACGGGGTGCGATCCGCGCGCGACACACCGCGGCGATCAAGCTCTGTCACACGCTGCGTGCGACACGCGCGCTCGTGTCGCAGCTATGCTTCGTGTCGCGCGTGATGACCGATCGCCTCGCTACGCTGTCCAGGGACCTCATCGCGTGCCGCAGGTGCCCGCGTCTCGTGCGCTGTCGCGAGGCCGCCGGCGACGCGCCGCCGAAGCGGTTCTCCGACGACGACTACTGGTTGAAACCGGTGCCCGGGTTCGGCGATCCGCGCGCGCGGCTCCTCGTCGTCGGACTCGCACCTGCGGCACACGGTGCGAACCGGACCGGGCGGATGTTCACAGGCGATCGCAGCGGCGACTGGCTCTACGCCGCGCTTCACCGCGCCGGGTTCGCGAACCAGCCGGCGTCGCGCCATGCCGGCGATGGGCTGGTGCTGACCGGTGCGTACATCACGAACATCGTCCGCTGCGCACCGCCCGACAACAAGCCGACGCCGGTCGAGCGCGACCGTTGTCTCGGGTTCTTCCGGCGCGAGCTGGCCCTCCTTCCCGAACTGCGCGCGATCGTCGCGCTCGGCGCGTTCGCGTGGGATGGCGTGCTTCGCGCGCTCCCCAAACAGAAGCCGCGCCCGGCGTTCGGGCATGGCGCGCACGCGACCATCGATCGGTACGAGCTGTTCGGCAGCTACCACGTAAGCCAGCAGAACACGTTCACCGGCCGGCTGACCGAGCCCATGCTCGATGCGGTGTTTACCTCAGCGAAGCGCGCGGCGGATCACGAGGCGTAGCCCGGACCACGTCTCGTCGATCGCGCAGACCTTGTTGTCGACGAGTCCGGTCGGCAGCGCGACCTCGCGCACGACGTTCTCGGTCACCTCGGTCGGGATCTTCGCGGCGGCCTTGGGCCACGCGATCCAGATCCCACCGGCGGGCGTGATCCGCGGGCGGATCTTCGCGAGCTGGGTCTCGAAGATCTTGCGCTTCGTCACGAACAGGATCACGACGTCGAGCGGGGGTTTTCCCGCGAGCGAGGTCTGGATCGTCGCGCCCGTCGGAAGACCTTCGAGCTCGAACCCTGGCGGAGCGGCCAGGATCGCGACGCGAGATCCCTCCTGGATCCCCAGCTTCTTCGGCAGTGGTGTGCCCGAGTAACCGGCCATGCGCTAAGCCTACCGCGTGGTGCGCCAGCTCGACCTGTTCGGTGCGCCGCCGAGCGGGTCGGCGACGTTCGATCGCGAGCTCGGCGGGATCGCGCGCGAGGACCTCGGGCTCGGCGCGTGGCTCGATCGCGCGCCGGGCTGGGTCGAGAACCATGCCGCGCTGTTCGCCGAGCTCGAGCGCGCGCTACCGTGGCGGGCGGAGTCGCGGCCGATGTACACGCGCGTCGTCGCGGTGCCGCGATTGCTCGCGCAGGTCGAGGCGCATCCGCTGATCGAGGACATGCGCCGGGTGCTGAGCGCGCACTACGGCGAGGCGTTCGTGCGCGTGACC
>Ga0307509_10012640_pt1 | contig 10081 bp, 14 predicted proteins | sample 10_EM_MG_FD_202245 | JGI IMG/M metagenome (GOLD analysis project Ga0307509, IMG submission 202245) | Populus trichocarpa ectomycorrhiza microbial communities from riparian zone in the Pacific Northwest, United States - 10_EM | ecosystem: Host-associated > Plants > Roots > Unclassified | place... | reverse complement strand
TGACCTCACTGACGCGCAAGAACCCGGAGCTTTTGCCGCTACCGCCGCCGGAGCAGATCGCAACCGAGACGCTCGCGGAGCAACCGGCGGCGCGCGAGATCGCGTTTTTGCTGGGCACGTACCCGGATGTTGTGCGGACGGCGCTGCGCACGCACGAGCCGAGCGGGGTGGTCACGTTCGCGTTCCGGCTCGCGCATGCGATCTCGAGCGCGTGGGAGACGGTCTTGGTCAAGGGCGAGGCGGACGTCGAGCGGGCTCGTGCGCGGATGTGGCTTTATTTGTGTGCTCGGGACGTACTCGGGGCTGCGATGCGGTTGTTGAGCATTCGTCCGTTGGAACGCATGTGAGAGTACATCGGCAAATCGTGGTGAATCGGAGGGGGGCTCATGAGTCAATAACTTCCGTTGTGATTTGATATGCGCGTTATGAGTTTGATGCCATCTCACAACTATCTTGCAACGCATCATAATCTCATCTCAATTCTGGCGAAGGGTGGTGATGGCTCACGGGCCAATACAATCTCACATTGATCATATGGGATTACTGTAATATGATGTGTGAATCATGAGAATAATGCAGTCTCAAATCGATTGTACGAGGTTACCCGTAATCTGGTGTGTGAAGTTTGAGAATCATATGATCTCATATGATCAGTATGAGATTGCTGTGATCTGATGTGAAAATTTCAAGAGTAATACAATCTTGGATCAGAAGTACGAAACTGCTGCACTCTTATATCCAACATACAAGACCAGTATCATCGGGCAGTGCGTTTATGAGTTGGTACTTGGAGCATGAGACTGCCCACTCCTATATTCAACGCATGAGACTAGTACCATCTCCTGGTGAGCTTATTAGTTGGTACGATCTCACTGTCTAAGCACATGTCCACTGCATTCTTACACCCAATGTATGAGACCACACATCTACTTGCAAGCCAAAGAAATTGCGATTGTATTTGTGTCGTTAACTTGCTGGTTAGAATGTGAGTGTGCATGGTTTGCGCGCGGTAACTGTGGCCTAATGAGGACACAAACTGACTCAGTGTGCGCATGGATGGAGCACGAACTATCTATTCACCTAACAAGGACACAAACTGACTATGAAGGGTGAGTAAGGGAAATAGTATAATGTAATGAACATTATGCTCACCTCAGTGTGTGCACAGATGGAGCACGAACTGAGGGAGCAGCAATGTAAGCTGCTGTGTATATGAACAGACGGGCAGGGCTTGTAAGTGTAAGGTACCAAGTCAAAAGGGGGTCGGATGGATGCAAATTAAGGTAAAAGCTACTAGTGTGCCACACACAGTAAGCTGGGTCTCAATACATAGTGAAAAGTGGAGTAAGTAATAACTCAGGCCCCAAGGCCCAAGTTCTGCTTCCACGACAATTTGGAATCCAGAAGAAACATAACATGTGATGAGCTAGCTATTCTGGGCCCTCAGATTCCAGGCCCTCAGGTTCCAGGTCCTCAGGTTCCAGGTCCTCAGGTTCTAGGCTCTCAGGCTGGGCATGCCTTGCATGAGCCTCCTGAAGCCTCTTTTGAGAGGACTTCACTGTATGGTGTGAGGCCGCTGCACCACTCTTGCTTGCTGTAGCAGGAAATACTTTACTAGAACAGATTTCGACACATTAGTGCATCAATATACATATTGGCAATAACGAATCTAACCTGTTCCACCATGTAAGGAGTTCGCTCCCTATGTTGACCTCATCGTCGGCTTGATCTTCGAAATAGTCGACAATGAAGTTGTAGAAGGATGGGTAATGGAAGCCAGCATGCTCCAACCTCCACTCCCATGCACTATTTAGAGAGAAAATGAGCTTTAGGAGGAAAAGTGTTAGGAAACGATGCTCAGAGTGATAAGCATAGATTTCTACTTACTTGCATGGCAGTATATGCGATTGACCTTGGTGTGGCCCAGCCATTCAAACGGAGAGTTGTTGCAACGTCGCGTTGCCTGGCAGTGATTTCACTCAAAATATTCTCCAAGTCATTGGAGGCTGAAGATGGCGAAGTGAAGATGTGCTGATATGCCTGAAATTCACCAACTGTCATGCACGGTAATACACCCAGCATGGAGAACACAATTGACTTACGCGCAGAAGAAGTGGGCCCTTCAGAAAGCCCTCATCAGGGTTTTGAGGATCCCCGTTCTCTCCATTGTAGAGGCATCTCAGAAAGAAGTTCACATTGAAGTCATAACCCTCAGCAACCTCCCTCAACTTCATACGTACTCTACAGGCACAAATTAGATCCCAACGGCTGAATAAATATAAGAGACGTACTCGGGATCATTCCAATCATAATTGATTGGCAAAGGAGCCAGCCTGTAATATCGTTTGAGATTCCACGCTCCTCCTTTTGTTTCGCTGATAGCCTTGAGTTGATATTTGCTACTCCGTTAGGAGTCTTATGGCAGTTGAGCCAGTCAGCAATTGCCACCTTCAACCAACTTGTGTCATCACTGCATGCATCATTGGCCCCTGATTGCAACTGGATATCACACTATGTCAGTGATATGATTGAGTAAATGCCTGGGGAGACGTACATGTACACATAGACCATTTATATCAATGGATGCATTTGCCCTCTCTCGAAAGCCTGGGATGAGTTTGTCAAGAAGTTGCATTGCTGTGTGACAACGCTTGCAGCTGATGTTGGTTGGGGCATCAGTCACATGGACGTCACAAAACCTTGTAGCTTACTCCTTCTTTTCTTCTTCAATCTGCTCTTCTGTCAACCCAGCAAAGTCATTGGAATCTGCATCTTCAATCTCTTCTGGGTGGAGTGTACTCATGGCGGTATGCTTGTCAGCTTTGGCCACTAGATCAGGGAGTTTATGGTACAGATCTATGATTTTGGGGATCCCTCGTCCTGGCCAAGTGTCCCTAGCAGCAAAATTATGGTGTGCCATGAAGAGAGGAAGTAGGGGAGCAGGGATGCTGAGTTACAGTGGGGAGTTGACAGGAGCCCTCTTTTTTTATCAGGCATCTTGGTACGTCTCTGTTACAATTTTTTTTATTGCCAGGGGTTGACTATTTTCGCAGTACTACTAGTCGATTGTTTATTGATCTGCGATCGTGTCTCAGACCCCAAAAATCAATGACACAGACAATTTTCTCAAAGTCTGATCAACCCAGCCCTGCCTGATGGGTTCAACTTGAAGTTGGTACTACTAACCTCAATCCGCATCACCTGAGACATTCTGGTGCTGTGCAAACCATGATGCTGGTGCAATGCTGTCCAGAGTGCTTCTGTGAATCTTCATCCTCTGGAATAACTCGTCATCAGCAGACTTGTAAAAAATACCAATTGTTCACAGCAAAATGGCAGGAATTTGGCAGATGCATCGCAGATGCTAAAAAGTCAAAGAGGGCACAGTACCTATGTGCTCAGCAACAAGAGCAGCCAGAAAACATGCTCACAGATGATACTGTGAGTATTTATTCTGTCATTTTCCTTCCGAAATCTCTTACACATTATAGATACCTCTCCCACCACCCCTTCCAAGTCCACCCCCTCTGAGTTCCTTATCACTGTCAGGGCGTCCACAATGAGTCTGGTGCCTGCCAGCTCGTTATTAGGACATGCACCCAGAGCCCGCACCTGCAGTCATTGTCTCCACCATCACAGCCTTGGATTCTGCTCCAGGACCGGTCACTCCAGCTGCTTTTCCACAGGCTGCTTCCACATCCACTGCTGCAGACTCTGTGTCCACTTTCTCAGCCTCTGGATCTGCTCTGGGGCTAGTCGCTCCAGCCACTGTCACTCAGGCTACCTTTGTATCCTCTGCCTTAGCCTCCACATCCAATCCTGAGGCCACTGTCATCCCGTGTGTGTCTCTTATTGTGTGGAACTGGTTTCAGACGGCTGCAAATAGCTTTGGACTCTGGAAGGAATATCTGTTCCACCCCTCTTATGATCCTGATGTGCTCATTTCTGCCAATGATTTATACCATCCTTATGCATCCACGATCGTTGCTGATAACAATAAGCAAGAGGAAGATTCTGGCTACAAGAACAAATCCATTGAACTCCTCTTAGGCTGGCAAAACACTGGGAGTTCTGTAAAGTCCAACGATAAGATTAATTGTCTGGTCTATCACATCCTTTATAACCCTGAATTCCAGCTTGAGGAGCTAGGAAAGTTCAATGCAAGGCATGAAAATCACAGAGCGGACACTCACAGGGAACAGTTGGATTTTCTACAGTCTTTCCAGCATGCCAGTGTCAATATCAAAGTTCCTTCTGGTTCCAGAGACACCCCTTCTCAAAAATTTCTGATACCTGGCCTGTGCTATCGAAGAATTGTTGACTTAATCAAGGAGGCATTTCAGAGCCCAATTTCCCTGAAGTTCTACCTCTTGCCATTCAAACTATTTCAAAAGCACCCTTATGGCAAAGACAACGAACGCATCTATTCAGAGATGTACAATTCTGACATATTCTTAGAGGAGCATGACAAGGTCCAATACACCCCCACTGGTGATCCCTATTGCAAGTGAGAGAAGGTTATTGCAGCCTTGATGTTTTGGTCCGATGCTACCCACCTTGTGACATTTGGTACAGCAAAACTGTGGCCGATCTACATGCTCTTTGGCAATCTTTCAAAATATATACGATGCCAGCCAAATTCTGGTGCAACGAAGCACATTGCATACATTCCCCCATTTCCTGACTCACTGCAGGATCAGCTGAAGATTTTCCATCACAAATGGAAAAGTCAACAGAGGGACATTCTGGCCTTCTGCCGTCGTGAACTCATGCATGAGGTCTGGAAATTACTGCTCGATGATGATTTCCTTCATGCATTCCACTATGGTATGGTTGTACATTGTTATGATGGAGTCCAATGCCGCGTGTATCCATGGATCTTCACCTACTCTGCAGATTATCCCAAGAAGTAAGCTTTTTGTTTCTCATCCTACCTGTGTCACGGCTCACTGCTTTATTAGAGTCTTACTGGCAACAATTTGAGAGCAAGGCCTTTGCCCGTGTCCTCGCTGTCTAGTACTGAAATCAAAACTTGATCAACTTGGCCATGTCATAGACAAGAAGAATCAGATTGACAATGCTTGCAAGTACAATGCGGATCTTGTGAATGAGGCTTGAAAGGCTATCTTCAAGCAAGGGATGCCAATTGGTGGGGTCGTTGTTGAGAGACTCCTCAAGGATACATCAAGCGTTCCTACAGCGGTGCGTCCTCAATCAACCGATGCATATATACTAATTAAGCATATCTTTGTGTATCATAGAATGCATTCATCAAATGACTTGGTTGTGACTTCGACTTGTCATGCATGCTGGTTGTTGATTTCATGCATGAGGTTGAGCTTGGTGTCTGGAAGGCGCTCTTCATACATTTGATCTGAATCCTTTATGCAGTGGATTCAAGTGGAAGCCTAGTAGCAGAGCTAGATCTAAGGTTCGACACAAATTTCCTAAGAATTGATATAGAACTCATATATATTAGGTATCGCCAAGTTTCTCCATTCAGCCAGACAATACACCAATTTTCCAAAAATGTATCCGAGATGAAAAAGTTGGTGGCACAAGACTATGAGGACTTATTACAGGTGAGAACCTTTTTAGTCAAGTCACTCAAAGTACTTACAGCTTCACACAGTATTGTATTCCAACGTTCGAAGGTCTCCTTGATGAATCTCACAACCCACACCTAATGAAGTTATTATTTTAGATGGTAGAATGGCATTCGTTTGCCAAACTCAGGATGCATACCACATCGACAATAGATCATCTTGAAGAACTTACCAAAGACTTTGGCAGGCTCATGAGGCAATTCCATGATCTCACATGCTCAAAGTTCAAGACAGTTGAGCTTCTTCATGAAGTCAGGGCCTGGAAGCAGCAGTGCAAGCATTCCAAAACCAAAGCATCACGGCTAGAGAAGGTGCCAGCTGCCTCCTCAGCATCGTCCTCTCGGAAGGTGAAGGCCCTGAATATCATGACATCGAAGTTCCATTCCCTTGGAGACTATGTACGGACTATTTGGATGTTCAGGTGTACTGACAGTTTCTTGACTCAACTTGTATGGCGATGTTTATCCCTATGTACCCAAGTCAACCGCTGATCAGTTGAGCTTAGGGCAAGCAAGCTCACCATCTTGTAAAGGAGCTCTATGGAAGAACCAATAAGCATGATGCAGCGATACAAATTGGAAAGCGGGTCAGTCGTATGGAGCAAGCCCAACTTGCCATGGAACAACAGGACACAAATGCGCAGGACATTGACGCAGATGACGGTATGGAGTTGAACCCAGACATACACTATCAAATTTCAAACACCCAAAATGATGCTGTCGACCTTTATACAAATGTCTGCGAAAATATAGACAATCCTGCATTAAGCGTAAGCATTTATTTTGAGCATTGTGTATACCTTTTGATCAAGCAATGTCCGTGCCATTTCAGAGGTTTATTCCAAAATTAAAGGGCCACATACTCAGATGCCTACTTGATCACACATATGAAGGTGATACCTATGGTGAGTTCACTGGTGATGAGAGGAATACCATTCACATCGTTGGGGAGCGCCTTTATCATTGTAGGACAATGCGTGTCAACTACATGACTTATGACATCAGACGTGAAGGGGATGTCATAAATCCAAAGTCATACCCCAATATCATGGTCAAGTCCCCAGAAACAGGGCCCCAAGCCCAGCTGTACTGGTATGCCCACGTAATTGGTGTCGTGAGCAGTACTCACGCCCCCCAGTCTCAGCTACAAACCCGTAACTCCAGCATCACGTGACCGTGGGAACATATCACATAACCCTACATGTGACTCATCACGTGACCCCTCCGCCACTCGTACATCACGTGACTTATTAGCACGTGACCCTGGGAACCTACGACCCCATGACCCTGGGAAGATAACACATGACCTATCAAGGAATTGGTCATCAACAATGTCACCTGACAAGACGCGCTTCGGACGCGCGTCTAATCCATTGATCAATACGTGGCAGATCATGGGAACGATCAACAAGACGCATCCACTAAACAATCAACGAACACGCGACGCGACTCGATCAACGAAGATGCGACTCATTAGGGCTAGACCCTAATCGAGATGTATAATGTAATCCACAGTCACTGCACATCGACTGCACAGTCCCCCGTTACCTGTAATTGTACCTACCCTAAACTGCGCACAGACCACCCTGTATTAGTATATAAGACCTACGAATTTAGGTGAACAGTCCTTAGACTGTTCTCTTGTCAATCCCTACACTGGAGCCTTTCAAAGCTCCCTCATCATCAGCAGCACTCCGCCCGTTGTCTTCCACAGTCTACTCCGTCCCTCCTCTCTTAGCCTTTTGTCTCTTCCTCCTCAACGTCTCCTTGCTGCTCCTTTGGATCAGTCACCTTCAACTCCGCACCGTCGTCAAGTCTCGCTACCCATAAAGTAGTGAGTTCCCGACACCTGTGTTCATACCCAGTCCAGGTCCCTCTGGAGGAACAGGAGGATCTACCGCCGCCGTTATTCCAGAACCACCATCATCAGCCCCAGTTATTGCACCACAACCACCTGCAGGACCAATACCAATCATCCGACAATTCATCCACCCGTCATCGTCCCTACCCAAGGAAATCATACCGCTACCACCAGTTGTACCAAGAATACCATCGCCACCCCTTGTAGATCCGTCACCATTCATCCAAGCACCCACCTACGTTGAACCACCACTTGTGGAACCACCCTGAGCCTCATCACCACCACTTCCCCTAGTTCCTTGGGGATCACATCAACGAGAATACTCATCAATGGAACAATACAAACCACCAAGTCCAATGAATGAAACACCTGATCCAGTCAACGTACCCTTACCCCCATCTCTACCCATATCAACACCAGTTACCCAACAAATGGAAAGTAAACCGTTACCACCAGTCAAATGGACCGCACCCTCCTCACTTGATTCCATCCCTCTTCCATGGGACATACCACCTTTCCCAAGAATTACCCCGCAACCATCGCCTCCAGTTGCATCATCATCGCAACTCTTTCCCAAAACCACAAGCATCACCCCAGTCACATCTTCGTCACAGTTACCCCTTATCGTTTCAATGACCCCCAGTCATACCACCCCCTTACTACCTAAGCACCCTCTCACAGAAGACGAACCATCAGTTAATAGACCAACACCTCCAGGATGGAAACAAATCCAACCGCTACCAGTTACAGGGAAGCGAAAGGAATTATCACCCAAAACAAAATCCTTACCACCAGTAACCTCATCACCTCAGTTACCATGAATTCCACCCATTCGAATCACCCCATTACCCAAACATCCCCTTACGGAGGACGAACCATTGGTCAATAGGGAAGGACCACCTAGTTGGTCAAGGGAACAACCATCACCAACTACTGGGAAACGACAAGAATCACCACGACACGTTGTAATGCTGCTCAAGTGTGAACGAAGCGACCCAGAAACGGAAAGGTCAATGAGCCCCAAAGAACAACCCACCCCTCCTGATTCACCGAAGAGTACAGCTCTATCGACACCCTCTAGCTTTGGACTTGCCAATCTTTACAGAACACCAGTTCAAACAATTATTGAGGTCAAGGACAAACTCATGGAGGAAGGAGAAACATCTGATTCAGATTCATCAATGGAGGAAGGACAAATCGCAGATACAAGACAATCCACTCCGGATAGTATGGATATTGGAATACCTCATGTCCCCTCCAACTGGTTACAACCCTCTTTACCCTAGGTCGTGTGGTAACGACCACTCTCAGAAGGGCGTCATGTTACGATCCTGGGCCCTACCACCAATTTTCCGCTATTTTTCCACCATTTACTTTGTGCTCTTGGTCACTTGTTCTCCACTTGTTCCCTTACGCGCCACTCGGACTGCCACCAAATCACCTGACAAGTCACCTGATGGATCACCTGACTATTCCGCAGTCAGATATCACATGCCATCACTCTGCAGTCCGCAGCATTCCGCAGCATCACCATTTAACCCATTATGGATTGCCAGCTCATTGCCACGTCATGATAGACTGCCAGCTCATGATGAACCTTACTATATGTGACAGTATTATTCTGTGACTCCTGTGACCTGTTACTTTCTACTTGTATATAAGCGCTCATACTTTTAGCAGTTAGGCCCTAAGCCTAACTTGGTTTTCAATCCAAGACTTGTAGCTTCCACCCAGGACTCTCAGAGTCAACAGCCTGAATCCTCAGTTGCTTCAATCCCCTCTTGAAGCTCTCCCCTTTCATCATCTATCAGAACACTCAGGAGTCGCCCTTATCATTGGGGACTTACTTGTTATACTGCGTAGCCAACCGGTACCAAGCTACTCACATGATCATTGCCTTAGGAGGACAACCCACTAAGCAATCCTAGTCGTCACCAAACCAACCCACACACGTCACGTCTTTAAGGCCCTTGGACCTTAACATGTCCAGTAAACCAACCAAACCATCATCACCTCTTGACCAGCCCCCAGTCAAGCCCCTTGTCCCCGTCCCATGGAACATCCATCGTCAGGAATACTCCTCAATGGAGATGTACCGAGAGCCACCCCCAGTAGAGAACCCACTGGAAGACCCAGACAGTCCCATGGAGGACACGCCACCTTTAGAGCCACAACCAGTCACTCACTATGAACCTGACATCCCTGGAGGACAGACACATACCTTGTCCCCAGAAGAGTCCCCTATCGAACCCTGGGAAGCATACCTCACTCAGCCCAGCAGCCCTGTGTCCTGCAAGCACTCCCTGTCACCCACAAGTCCCTCTTCAACACCCATATGCCAATGCACTAGTAGGGAAGGCAGTTACCAGTCAATCACCCCTTCTGCCTTGTCACCCATAGCTGGCACCTCGCCTCAGAGTCAGGGCTACCAGTCGACCTCTCCCAGAGGATCCACAGACAATCCCTCATCCACGCAAAGCTCCACAGACGACGCGGATAGCAACATAGCCCTTAATTGGGTCACCATCAATACAGACTACCTTAAAGGGTAGTTGCTTACACTAGACGCCCATTAGACCAGAATGGGCACGCAGAGATCAGATCTCCTTGGATCA
>Ga0307509_10012639_pt1 | contig 10083 bp, 11 predicted proteins | sample 10_EM_MG_FD_202245 | JGI IMG/M metagenome (GOLD analysis project Ga0307509, IMG submission 202245) | Populus trichocarpa ectomycorrhiza microbial communities from riparian zone in the Pacific Northwest, United States - 10_EM | ecosystem: Host-associated > Plants > Roots > Unclassified | place... | reverse complement strand
GGATGTAGGGGTTGCGACATTTTTGGTAGAAATCGAAGAACTTTTTATATGCTGTAGAACAGGCGGCGAGAGTGAGGAATGATACACAGATGAATTCAGGTATTGCAACTGTTGTGGCCAATGTGCAGGTTTATGGCCCTGAAAATTAGCACTAAAGACAGTGTTTTTTGTAGATTTCTTGGTCATTCTAGGAGATGCGCGAGATGCGCCAACAACCAAAAAGTGATTGCGACCAGTTTCCCGTAGCCAGCAGGCTGACGAGATGAGCTTAGGAAAAGCCGGAAATCATCAGCGTGGGAATTGCACGAGGTGATCGAGCGTTCCTCTCTTTGCGACGACCTCTCTGAACTGACTTGGAACCGCTTCACTTCTCATTTCATCCAATGGGCAGGTCCGCGACAAAGTCTGTCGCTCGTGTGTACTGTGATGTTAATAATCGTATGGGCTCGTCATGGTACGAATACGGTACGATCGCGACCATCTTGAACTGCTCCTTTTTTACATGTCCTTTTAGACAATCTACAAGTTCAATGGGGATCCCAAGACCACTACGAAATTGTACGGAAAGTGGGCCGTGGAAAATATTCAGAAGTTCGTAAGATTTGGCCTGTTGAGGTTGATAACGTTATTCAAAGGACTGTTCCAGGTCTTCGAGGGCATCAATGTTGTCACAGAAGAGAAATGCATCATCAAAGTGTTGAAACCGGTGAAGAAGAAGAAGATCAAACGTGAAATTAAAATCCTTCAGAATCTTGCTGGTGGTCCGAACGTCGTCGCTCTCCTGGATGTTGTGCGCGACCCAACATCCAAGATTCCGAGTTTAATCACGGAATACGTACACAACGTGGATTTCAAAGTCCTTTATCCACGTTTCAGTGACCACGACGTTCGATTCTATATGTTTGAGTTGCTTAAGGTTTGTGACCTCGCATTTTCATGTCTTTGTGTTTGCCATTCAACCACATCTCAGGCGCTTGATTATTGCCACTCAAAAGGCATTATGCATCGGGACGTAAAACCGCATAATGTCATGATTGACCATGAACACCGTAAAGTGTGTTAACTTATCTCGCAATAGTTTTATATTAATCGCCGCCGCTCAGTTACGACTTATCGATTGGGGTCTTGCCGAATTTTATCACCCCAAGACAGAATACAATGTTCGTGTCGCGTCTCGTTATTTCAAAGGCCCGGAGTTGCTTGTAGACTTCCAAGAGTATGACTATAGCCTTGACATGTGGAGTTACGGTTGTATGTTTGCATCCATGGTACGTCATTTTTCATCCATCCTTTGTTCCATTGATATGCAGAGTTTATAAACGTTGCGTAGATCTTCCGAAAGGAGCCATTCTTTCACGGGCACGACAACTATGATCAACTTGTCAAAATTACCAAGGTTTTAGGAACAGACGAGTTATACTCTTACATCGATAAGTATCATATTCGCCTCGATCCGCAATACGACGAGCTTCTTGGAAGGTAATCTCGCCCATTGGCTGCAAATTAAGTAAGTTGACTGAGAATTTCGCAGATATCCAAAAAAGCCATGGACGCGATTCATCACCTCCGAGAACCAAAGGTATATTTCCAACGAAGCCATCGACTTCCTAGATAAGCTCCTGCGTTATGACCACCAAGAACGCCTTACTGCACGCGAGGCTCAATCACAGCCATACTTCGGTGGGTCGTCGGTATTACTATTCGATAAAAAGATTTTTTCTCAATCATTCCTAGACCCCGTTCGAACTGGGGCTCCTGCAGTTGTTCCAGGAGGAGAAAGCGATTCCGCCTCATCAGGTTGATACCTCCGAAAGCACCCTCCTCGTATTTTGCCTCGTTTCCATTGTACGTGTCCGGTATATAGAATTGTTATATTTAACATCATCGTATTACAACAACTCTCGTGCGTGTTGATGGTAAGTAATTTTGTAGCCTGGCCAAGCGATACTGACAACTTTGCCCATCAAAGAACATGAAACTAAACTTTTCAAATGGAATCGGAGTTTCCAACAATCTTGCCACATACGACCCAACACATGGTACAGGTGGCACGTGAATTGTTCTACTCGTGTTTCTTACGGTCATGTAATTCAAGCAGCAGACCTTGAAGCTTGAAGAGTAACACATGCAAAGTATGCATGACATACCTATCCCATGGATTTCGTTAAATCTTCGGTTCTTAGGAAGCTTTCAGAGCTCCTGGTAGCTCCCGGTCCACGGCTCACAACGTGTTTTTGTGCGAAACAACGGCCAAGCATGATGCTTCTAATATCCATTCCACGAAGAGCCAGCATTCCATGTTGTTGTTAAGTATCCGCATGGAAACTGGTGTCTGAACGCCTACGTTTTTGGTGCAGCTCAGTTAGGGCATTTTTTGAACTGATATGAAAGCTATTTAACGGATATGCGTTTGCGCCACTGACCTTCACTTCAGCATGCTCCGTCTATTGCGGCTACACCCGTGGAATTCCTGGCTTTCCGGTCTGCCGCTTTTGATAACAGTCGTTTTGACAATATCTACCACATTTCTTTGTGATGGCATTCCTAATATCTCTACATGAGGTTGCGGTGTACGTCACATTCTGGTTATCTCAATGTGCCATCCTTCGTTTATTCGGCTACTGGGGACAAAACTCACGTGGTGCAGCTCACGGCGCAGACAAGACTAACTTTCAGAAGAGGATATTGCTGCATTGCAACGCTGGTTATAGTGCCTCGTGCATGAAGGAACAAACTCAAGGATACGGCTTTACGTATTTCCGATTGCTTTCTTAAATGTCTTTTTCGGCCCAAGTAATGCACCATCTATTAACCTCGCGAATATAAGAAATCCTTTGACTGTCCTGCGTCTTCTCTACCTCGCCAATCACAGACATGGAATCCGATGGACGGTGCCCTGTTCCCTGGTACCACACTTCTGAACTGCAGTTCTCTTGCCACCGACATCGTGGCATGTCAAGCGAAGGGAAAGATCGTAACTTTAAGCTTGGGCGGAGCAACTGGTGCACTTGGCTTCTAATCAGATGGCCAAGCTACCACTTTCAAGTTTAACCAGACAATCTGGGATATGTATTTGGGAGGCATCTCATCTACTCGTCTGTTTGGGAGCGCCATTTTAGATGGGTAAGCACACCAAAATTTCCTCTACCTCCCATGAACGTACGATCACGCGTCACATCAGAAAAAAAGTTTTTGTTTTTATTCGCCTTAAATCAAAAGAAAAAATTTCGGCCATCTCGTCGAGAAAAAAATACCAAATCAGTGTCGCGTATGTATTGTACACAGAATTTTCTGAGCGCTGCCAAACTGATTGTACCTCGCGGCAGAGCTCGGCTGAGGACGACGGAATTAATTCTGCGGCCCACCGTTATGGCTCTCGGCACCCAGCCGCCGCGAGGTACCAATTTGTCAGCGAGTTGAAAAAGACACTGTATTACCAACAAAAATGTCAAAATTTATATCGGTCCCCCCCCTTCAAACACTGCTACGGGATCAGGATACTTTTCTCGCATCCCCTCCTTTGGAGGAGTTATGATGTGGATGTATCGCAAACATACGGTTCAGAAACTCAGGTTTTCAACATCCACCTTCAATTCCCATCTTTTTTCAGCCAGGGGTAGGTATGGTTTAGCAATCAAGAACTCTCTCGTTGCCGCTGCAGGAGCTGGGTTCACGTTCCCGGCGTGTACTGCTCCTCCATTCGTTCCAGGAACCAATTATGCAGCTGGATCGCAGGTCTCCTTTGGAGGGTGTGTCTCGAACATTCCTCTATTTCCATTGACACCTAGGTATATTTGGCAGGTCGGATCCTGACCTTTATCATCTCGGGCTCTGCTAATCTCCTCAGGCAAAATGGTTTGCTTTATCTCAACCCACTGTTACTGATGCGAGTGGCGAATAGAGTCCAAGTGATTTTTGTGCTATATAAAGTATTTGGTTTCTAATAAAATTTTAGTCAGCGCACGCGCTGGAGCCTTGCAGTCTCCCCAACAACGACCACTACGAATCCTATAACTTCAACCCTATTACATCGACAACTCCGTTCCATCAACAATACCAGGAAGTGGGAACTGTGCCAATCGTGGTCAAGCTCCATTGCATATCAGGGTGGTTCTCAAGCCGTCTATAAGTTTGCGCCATAATTTCCCGTGCGAGCAGCTGACTGTTTTGGAAGTTCTCATCTTTGAACTGCCAAATGGTGGACACACGCCGACGTTTCTAAAGGTACGCCCTAACTTGTACTTTACTCCCAGGCGCTTCCGGTGTTTGGACCGACAACGGGTTATGCGAACAGTCTACCCTATCCTATTCGCCTAATGTTACGATTCCTCCGTTTCTGTTGCCTGTCGGTTAGACAATTACTTGATTAAAAATAGTCTCAACGTAGACCAGAGTCGCTCTACGATGCACTTCAGCACTCGATGACAATGTGGACACAATTCTATATTGAGTTCCCTTCAGATTCTCACGCGGCGCCGGGATGTGCTGGTCCCTCCTTCGAAACATGTGGACCTGCGGAATGGGGGACATACCATACCCACGTACCCTAGCGGATCTTCATGGATTCGTAACTGCCGCTCTTCTATGAGGATCGGGTGTGAATAACCGTGTATTGTTTCTCCGGCAACTTTCGAAGGATGCAGGAAATGATCAAAAACTATCGCATAACCATGAGCACCCTGCTCAGTGCTTGGAATTCACGGATGCCATTTTTTTTGACATGTCAATTCATCGAAGATTCTCCCCCATTTACTTTAAATAAAGTGCCTCCCGCCAGTAGATATAATGTGCCCGCTCGGCCCACCCTACCATGGTCCTCATGAACATTGTACGCCCCGTCTGGACTTCAGTTATCCTCGCAATATGTCTACTCTTGTGTGCAAATGAAGCAAGGGCGTTTTCAAACGATAGAAATGACAATGTATGTTCGTTCCTTTTTCCTTTTTCTTTGCGGTACTGACGGGCCTCTTCGTGCAGATGGCTGTGTTTGTACTAGGCCCACTCTTCTTTTGTCAGAATGCTTACAGTTGTGTCGGTATTAGTTATTGGGGACAAGATTCTGCAGGGCATCAGCAAAGGTGAAATACTTTGTCCCTTGACTATTTGTGATGACGCTGAAACAACACATTTAGGCTCGGTTTTTACTGTGATGACAACACGATTGACGCTATTCCTCTTGCATTCTTGTACATTTTCTTCGGGAAAGGTGGACAACCTGTGGTGGATTTCTCAAATGTATGACCTGGTATCTCAAATTCCCGCATTCTTCGAGCTGACGATGGTAAGTAATAGATATGTAGTCAAGGCAATAGCAACTTTCTGGGTACAGACTTAGCCGACTGTTCCTTCATGGCGTCCGATATCCAAAAATGTCAGGAGAAGGGAAAAATTCTCACTCTTAGCCTGGGTGGAGCCACAGCAAATGTAGGTTTCAACAATGACGCTCAAGCAGCAGGCTTTGCAAAGACTATTTGGGATATGTTCTTAGGTATTCCTTTATACTGCCGCATTGCCATTCCCCCGCTAACCGACCTTCAGGAGGAAGTATGTGTAGTTTTTTTTTCAAAAAAAATGCAAGAAATAGTAAATTTGAGACAGATGGACCAATCCGTCCTTTCGGAAATGCCGTATTGGATGGGTGAGTGATTCCAGAATACCTAAATCTATCACCTATTGATCAAAGGTTACGTGGTCTTTCAACTTAGGGTTGATTTAGATATTGAAAATGGCTCTGCTGCCCATTATTCTACCTTTGTCAATGCACTTAGGTCTTTGGCTAAGAACGCTCGAAAACGGTACTTCGCACTCCATTGCCTTTCAACTCTTTCTCATCCTTCAGCTATTATATTACAGCGGCACCGCAATGTCCGTTTCCCGATGCGAAAATTGGGAATGCTCTCGATAACGCTTTCTTTGATGCTGTGTATGTCCAGTTTTGTAAGTGTTACTTACACGTGGAGCTCGTTCCAGCTCTAACTCGCCGGGTGTTCCGCAGACAATAACTTTTGTGAGGTTTCGGTTCCAACGGTGGGTGCCGCGGGCAGTTCTTCCAAGTCGAGATGCTAAATCTAATTCTCCCAGGAATTCGACATGGAGACCTGGTATTTGCGCTCACATTTCCATCATGGATCCATCCTAATTCAAACCATTGTGATAGGGATCAGTGGGCAAAGACGCGATCTCCTAATAAGGACGTCAAAGTATATTTGGGTGCTCCAGCGTCTCGGGGCGCGGCTGGCAATGGATACGTGTCGAGCCAGGACCTAGTTAACGTCGTGCGAGCGTCGCAAAAAAAGTACTCGTCCTTTGGTGGCGTGATGCTTTGGGATGCTGATTCGGCGTACAGTAAGCCACCTCACCTCATAGTTCTCACACGAAAATTTCCGAGCTGATATATATTTAGCGAACGGCCGATACCATGTCACCGTGAAAAACGCTATCAGCAATAGGTCTGGTGCACCACCGGGCGATCCTACGTCTCCTAACCCGGATCCCACTGACGACCCAGCCACGGCCCTTCCTGGAAGCCCCACCACGCCGAACTTGCCCGGCCCTGGTCAGACCGACATTCCAGATCCTCGATCCTCTGGACGAGCCAGACCACCGGCCACCGAATTTGCCAGGAGGAGCGAACCTACGACCCCATCCACAGATTCACCAAGCAAACGACTCTCACGGTTCTTTAAATTCTAGACACCCCGTGTCCACTGCGGAATTAGTTGCACGGTATATTTACCTTAAGTTATATTGGTGCCCGGCACATTTTGATCTATTTTGATTGCCGAGGTCCTGTATAGCTGTTGTTCATAATTATCTACAGAACACACCAGCCACCTGCACAGTACTAGATCTGAGAACTTCAGTCACACGAGGACTCACATAATTTAACAATCTTGTAACAACCGCTTTGCTTTCAGTCAATTTTTGTCGTGTATATCAAGAGGTACTGCGGCTAATACTTCCCTCCGCAGCTTTGGCACGGAAAAGCGATTGCTGTCAATCACAAACACAAGTCCCAGGAAATTTTGTAACGTCGCAAATGACATTAAGATGCTACATATCATATCTCAGTCTGAAACCAACGGCCGCCTCGTGAAACAAATACAGATATTATTCACGTAAGGGAGGACCAAAGGTTTGATGATTGTCCATTCATGTTGTGGTTTGTGCGTGGAAGAACCGAAATTCCAACAAGCCTACATTCAAAGTTCACGCGTGGAGAGTAATCATTCAACATTGTCCTAACATTGCGCAGAAATGTCTATGAATCCAAAAATACACACAAGTTGGTGATATAGATGAGGACACAGTATACATCTATAAATTACAGTCAGCCAAAAAAAAAAAAAGGGGGGGGTAACGGTCGTAGGTATAGAGTTCCGGTTCAGCGAGAACGGGGTAAAATCAAGGCTTGATTGAATCCGAATGAGATCAACGAGCACGAGAGCGAGGAAGATTAACACGGGGTCTGGGAATCGAATTAACGTAGACAGGACCAGAGTGAGATTGGGGTGTAGTAACAGAAGGGGGATCGGATGGCGAGCCTCCAGACAGTGGCACATTTCTCGATGGCATGGTCCTGAAGGCAGAGCTTGCTTGAAGCTGAGGTGGTAGTGTTTGCGAAGGCGGTGGATGGGGATGGTGAAGTATAGCATTCCGGTGTTGGGGACGTGGGGGATGAATGTATGTTCCATCGGGAGGTTGGAGTCGAGTTTGTGTGTTGGACCCGACAAATGACGGATGATAAGGCATATTGTGGTGTTGGATACGTTGGTGGTGAACATTAGATCCAAAACGCTGGAATGGGACTTGCGAACTGGAGTCTTGGACAGGTAACATATGTAAATTCTTGTGCTGGTGACGTCCTTGGCGACTTGGGTAATTTGTGTGATGTCCACTGGCATGGGATTGTGAAACAGACCCGGGACTTCTTGCATTCGAACCAGGAGGTGCAACGTTCATCTGGTCTGGCCACCTTTCTCGTGCACCTTGGGGAAGGATGCCACCGTATTTTCTTTTAGAAGTGGGAACATGCTTTGTTATGACAGAAACATCCTCGCCTTCCTGTAAGGAGGTTTCAGTACTGGTGTTTTTGGGTTCTCTGGGAGGCCTTGGGGGTGGGGGAGGACCGGGATCATAGGTAGGATTGTTAGGCTGCCAACGAAAGCCTTCCGCGTCCACAAAGTAACCCGAAACAAAGTTAAATGTGTACCAGATACTTCTTGGTGGACTCGCCAGCAAGGGGATCATGATTTCCAGTTTTTTATAAAGAATATATCCAGCATGCGCATCATTACTTGCATCTATGGGTGTTCACTCAGTGGTCAGAATTTATAATAAAAAGAGGAACAAAGTAATCAAAGTGTACTGACATTCCACCTGCATGTGGTTTAAATTTGCCTCCCAGTTGCTACGGGTTACTTTGTCCTTGGGAAGTAGCCGATATTCATAGATTTCGATGAGGCGTGCGAGACCGAGGGAAGAGTTGTACTTTCCTTTCCACCGATTATTATCGACGGTTCGGGCCAGGAGAGACAAGTCAACGCAGTTGTGCATGCTCTTCCTAAAGTCGTTGTACAACTTTCTCGCGTCGCCTGAGAAGAAGTTACTTCTTCGGAAGAGTAGAAGTCGAACAAAATAATGCGCTAACTTTGTATAGCAACTCCGGTTTTCACAATTAGAGGATTCGCCAACACCTCAGTCAGTTTGGATGGGAATTCTGCAGGATAAGAATTGAATCACTTTGTGATGCGAAATAGATTTCAGGCAGAGCAATGAAGGGATTATCTACCTGTCATGGCACTGATCTGCAAAAGAAAGATAGTATCACTAGTGGCGAGTTGAACGAGGGCGACAGGGTTTTCGCGGGCTCCTTTCACGAAGGTAGGCTTCCATTCCAAATCAAACCCAAGAGCCTGGGGACCAGCACTAAGCTTAGAGAGTTCTTTGTTCGCCTCATCGTGGTTGCGTATATAAAAGACTCTAGCCTCTGGGTTGTACTCTTTCCAAGAATACGCCATCGTCGGAGCAGGCCGGGGTTGTGCCTGTGCAATGGTCGCAGCAGCTTGAGCATCTTGGGATGCGCCCAACGAGGTAGATCCGGTAGGATCCCCGCTCAGAGACATCGCTTCTGTGGAAAGTAAGGAAGGCTCGGTAAAGTACAAATTTTAAGTGAGTTGTTAGAGGGGAGAGTGCTTAAAATAAAAGGTGAGAAAAGCCGAAAGAACGGATGCTTGGCGCGACAAATATACATACAGTTGACTTGCAGTGGTGGTGGCAAGAATACATTACAGGGAGGCTGACGTGAGGCTTTACAAATTTAGCGCTCTTACTATTGGTTGCTATTCTTTGCTCTGTCACAATTTTGTCACATGCAGGTGAGCCCAGTCCAGGCACACTCACTTGTCTTGGCTGCTCCTCGATGTCGCCGTCTCGCGCTGGTACCGTTGGAAATATTTTGTGCAGGCTCCAGCTATATATGCATGCCATGTGCACTAGGTATGTCTACATTGTGTTCTATTCTTGGCTCCAACATTTTCCCGATTCGAAAATAACAGTTCGAAAGGTCTTGGCAAAAAGTCTTGGTAGCTCACAAAAATAGGACACCGCTGCACGACTTAAGAGCAACCCTCTGCGCCCTATAATTTCTTGGCCCCATCGTACCTTTCACCCAACCATGAGCTCACCTGCAATTCACCACCATCCCCATCCCCACTTTATCCACAACAACGACGACATGAAGCGTATCATCTCTTCCGCCTATTCTGCTCTCGACCAAGTCCGTCATCCGTCTTATCTTGCCTGTTCCCCTGCTGACTCACTACCAGACACCGCCTCCTAGTTTAAGAGAGATCCTTACAGCTTACCGGACAAAGGGTGACGGTGATCGCGATATGTTGCTTGCAATGCTCAACGCGAAGACTGCTGAAGACCAGGTTGGTCTGCAAGTTTGTTTTACTCTTAAAGTTCTAAACAACTTTTGTCTATTAGCGCATAGCGTCGGTTAGCTCTCTGCATAGAACAATGCTTGAAATCTACCAACATTCTCCCCCACCACCTCCCGAGCCAAGCCATTTGTTTTCC
>Ga0307509_10012638_pt1 | contig 10083 bp, 11 predicted proteins | sample 10_EM_MG_FD_202245 | JGI IMG/M metagenome (GOLD analysis project Ga0307509, IMG submission 202245) | Populus trichocarpa ectomycorrhiza microbial communities from riparian zone in the Pacific Northwest, United States - 10_EM | ecosystem: Host-associated > Plants > Roots > Unclassified | place... | reverse complement strand
AGTATCAGGGGGGTGGCTGCGCCAGGGGGGGTCAAATGCGTCAGGACGCAAAAAGGGCTGCGTCCAATGCGTCCGGACGCTGACTTGCGCGTCCGGACGCATTGGACGCGGCCCTTTCACTTCCGGACGGAATGAGCCCAGGCGGACGCACCCAGAACAGGAGTTTACGTTATAAGCGCCTGGAACGTCCGGCGCACAGGATGAGCGGGGAGAGACAGAACGCAAGGTATTTTTTTTGCTGATGCAGCTGGATGGTCTGCCCCTGTCTGGAGTCCCACACAGTCTCCAGTAAGACTACTCCTCTCGATCAGTGTTTCCAGTATCGATCTGGTACCCGAGAGTTGTTCCGTTGTGGACAGTGGCCCCCTGGAGTCCCCTGGTGGACTTTGTTCATCCTAAAGTCCGTGTCTGTGGGAGTACAATAGTGCTGAGATTTTTAGCCTTTACCCAAATCACATTCTGCTGTGGCGCTTAGTGCTTTTTACCAGATAGCTGCCACACAAGTTAGAAAAAAACACACAAAAGACCTAATAGGACTGTTGAAGGCTGATATAGGACTCTGGGAGGCTCAAATGGGACTCTGGGAGGCTCACATAATTGTGAGTAGTGCCGAGATTTTCAAACACACCTCCCATTCCCCAATGCCTTTGGGCCGCTGAAAGGCCCCTACCACACTGTCTTTCTACCTTTGTTTCTTGCTGAAGGGCAAATACAGGTCACCTATCACATATCTCAGGCTATATACCTCCAATCAAGGCGGGGATACCACCGTTGGAACGTACAATTTTTCTATTTATACATGAATAAGCCGAAATAGCGGCTTATGTATAAATAGAAAAATTGTAACCGAGAAGATTGTAACCGAGAACTTCTTTTTAGTTACAGATTTAACAAAATCTATTTATACAGCGCTAGAGGGACAGATTCAAGTAATCATAAAATGATCGTACTAGAGGCGAAAGTTTTCTTAGGTCGGCAAGTAGTTAAATACTTATTAACCGACAACCTAAACATTGAAGTAGTTTAAGGAATGTTATCAACTGGATCGACAAAGGTGTCAAGACATTCAGGACCCATTCTCCTAAAGAACTATTATGGTTTTGGTGGAATGACTTTTAACCCATAAACATACTAGAGTATGTAGTTTGCTTACTATTTTCCTTCTCTGCGGATTCCCCTAATCGAGAGCATTCATTTAGGGCATTAAACCTCCTATTTGGACTATTTCCCGGATCACTTCATATACTTTTACACCTGGGCGCAATTTTTAACCACTCTCTACCTCATTGGTTTACTTAGGCGACAGGCGTCATATGGCCAAGTGGCCACCTGGGCCGGATTCCCCTCATCACGAGCATTCATTTCAGCTATTAAACGTCCCATTTGCACTATTTTCAAGGCTAGTTCTTTACACTTTTACATTTGGGCAGATTTTTGAACTACTGACTATCTTATATGTTTACTTAGGCTACAGGCATCCAATCAGTATGTGGATACCTGGGTTAGATTCCCCGTATTGAGAGCATTCATTTGAGAGGTTAAATGTCTCATTTGCATCATTTTCAAGGACCATTCTTTACACTTTTACAATTGTGTGGAATTCTGAACTATTGACTATCTCATATGTTTAGATATGCTACAAGCATCTGATCGGCATGTGGATACCTGGGTTGGAATATCCTGATCCAGAGCATTCATTTGAGCCGTTAAATGTCCCATTTGCATCATTTTCAAGTTCTATTCTTTACACTTTTACCCATGGGCGGACTTTAGAACGACTGACACTCTCATATGTTTAGTTATGTTACAAGCATCTGATTGGCATGTGGATACCAGGGTTGGATTCCCCTGATCCAGAGCATTCATTTAAGCTGTTAAATGTCACATTTGCATCATTTTCAAGTTCGGTTCTTTACACCTTTACACATGAGCGGATTTTGGAACTACTGACTATCTCATATGTTTAGTTATGCTACAAGGATCCGATCGGCACGTGTATATGTGAGTTAGATTCCCCTGATCCAAAGCGTTCATTTGAGCCCTTAAAGGTCCCATTTGCACCATTTTCAAGGTCCATTCTTTGCACCTTTAGACTTGGGCAGATGTTGAACCACTGACTATCTCATATGTTGACTTAGGCTACAGGCATCATATCACCAAGTGGATACCCAAGTTAGATTCCCCTCGTCAACACCATTCATTTGAGCTGTTAAATGTCTACTTTGCACTACTTTCAAGGTCCATTCTTTACACTTTTACACTTGGGCGGATTTTTGAACCGCTGACGATCTCATATGTTTACTTATACTACAGATATCCGATTGGCATGTGGATACCTGGGTTAGATTCCCCTTATCGAGAGCATCCACTTGAGCTGTTAAACATCCCATTTTGTAACATGTGTACATGTTCCGGTAACGGTACACAGGAGCGGGCAGTGCAGGATCTCCTATCTTTAGTTGATTTATATTTGGTTTATTTGATTTGATTTCAGTTTCACCATTGTCTCTGAGTCAGACTAGGCTATCATATTGCTATGTCTAGTTTGTTTTACTGGAAGTTTATATTTAGGATTCTGGGTATGAAATAGTCATGTAACACTGGTGAAGGCTGAGCTATATTTCTTTCTTTGATCTTGCCGGATTACAGGATTCCGGTATGTGCGCAGCTACTGGTAATGATCGTGATTGCAGGAAGGCTATCGCTCTTGGGTTTTGGATTTGAACTATTCTCCTGGCTAGCAGGAGACAGCAGCCTTCGACAAACCTTCGGTCTAAGAATACACTTGGTTGAACGGCAATCTCGGAGTCCAATTTGTCCTTCAATTATTATCCCTTACTTCTAATCCCCTGAAGCCTCCCTTAGCACTAGCGTTAGCAGGTCTACGGCTAGTTCTATTGTATTTTCGTTAAACAGGAATAAACCTGTTACATTTCTTTGCCTACCGCAGGTGAAAACCCTTTGTTTTCAGAATTGCAACCAGCCTGGTAGGATTAATCACCCTTCCAGTATCTTGATAACTAGTTAGAAGCAGGAGATGCAAGGAAAGGAACATCCGACTCAGATGCTACATTTACAATAGAGGAACGCAGGAGCAGAAGCGTTACCAGGTCCAGCAGGGGCTACATTCCTCCTTCAGCAGAACCCACAGACAATGCCACAGAACCAACCACCCGGGAACCAACCCCTGGGCCTACGCCAGGCTCAGCGGACACACTAGCAAGAGGCAGTCACCACCTCCCAGGAGACCTAGATACAGATTCAGAAGAAGAGCTTACACCAGAGGAGATAATCCAAAGAGAAGCCCAGCGAACTGAAGAAAGTGCAGCAGCACGAGCAGCAGCGCAGCAAACTTCAGAAACTGAACGCCCACCAGAACGCCCCACTACAACCAGGTGGCAAGCACCCAGTATCCTAGGAGTCTTTGGAAGTCAGACACCTACTAGAGCGGCTCTAGAGAGCATAGAGAGCAATCACTACCCGGCACATTCATACCAGATACACCAGAAAGACCCTTAAGACCCAGGAACGGCAGGCAGCCCCCTGAACAACCTGATCCACCACCTCCTGCCCCATACCCACCTACAGGCACCATTGCAGACCAAGGCCCAGCCAGGTTGCCCCCTCCCAAGCTCCCTAAACCGCCCATGTTTAGTGGTAAAGGAGAAGACCTGAAAACAGACAAACTCAAGCGATCACCTAGAAGAGTCAAGAAGTATCTGGCAAGATGAGGATCAAACGATGACTCCTCTCAAGTGGTGGACTACTATGGCGCTTACACAGAAGGCAAGGCGAACAACGCATACCAGATGCTAGGCAGAGAAGTAGAGGACCTCAGCCTAGCACAGTTAACACAACTCTTTCAGCAGCTATTCGAAGCCTCTACAAATACCGATAACACATACCACAAATGGCAGAATATCCGCCAGCCAGCAGGTGGTCAGCCAGCATGCATAACAAAGATAGCTGGAGAGCTAGTGGACCTTAAAGGATCCCTCCCGGCATGATCCATCTCTGACTATGCACAGAAGCAGCGGTTCCTCGATGTGATGGACTCCAGATGACGCCACAATGTTGAGGCCCAGCTCAGCCAAGAAGATACCTGGGACCAGATGGTGGCTGTGGCAGGACGCTATGACACTACCATGTATAGAACTGGTGACTACAAAGGCAGCGATAGGAGCCAGGCTTCTAGCAGCAAACCCCATACACCACAGAAAGAGAATACCTACCACAAGCCCTCTACCACATCAACACCCAGGAACACAGGCAAAGGAAAGGCCCCAGCCAAGAAAAGGACGTATATCAAATCCAACAAGCCCAGCAAAGCCGAAATAGATCGCCGTAAGGCAGAAGGCGCCTGTTTCTACTGTGGCGAAACCGGACAACTGGCAAATAAATGCTCAAAGAAAGAAGTTAAGACCATCCATGTTTGCCTCTCAGAGGAAAGCCCAGACTGCAGCGAAGGCGAATATGAACCAGATACACACAACACTGAGGAGCTAGATAGCAGCGTCTCTATCAGAGCCTACAAGACTACAGTAGGCACACCTAACAACACCCCATTCCAGGCACTCGAATTCACTATCAACATCAATGGCTAGCCCACCAGGGCCCTTGCAGATACTGGAACCATTGGTGGTACCCTGATATCCAACAAATTCGTTACAACACATAACATCCCCTACACAGCTAGGTAGAAGCCCATTAGGGTAATGTAACGTCCCTACAGATAGGTAGCTACAGCGACTAGACTCAAGTCCATATGGTATACCAAGTGGTAACCAGATTGAGAATAGACCAGTATACTTAGTATCCAACTGGTCGACATGAGTTGGTACCCGTGTCTACAAAGTGACTTGGTGACATAGGGTTAGCCGGGGTAACCTAGGTAGGCCAATGTTACCCTACTAGGCAGGGTAACCTTTGGAGGGTATGTTGGCGTAAAGCTAAGGACACAGAGTAAACATTGCACACGTCTCCGGACCAACATTATATGTGGTTGCGCGGACCCCCCAAGGCAATAAAGGCATCAAAGGGTGGAGTTACCCTAATTTGGAAACATGATTACCCTACCTCGGGAACTCAGTTACCCTACTGAGGTACCCCAGTTACCCTACCTTCACTGACAAAGTCGTCTGCGGACTTAGGGGAAAGTTATCCCACTAGAGTGGGGCACTTCAAGTTAGATGTTTATAGGGCCGCTTCGTATAGCACGAAGCGGGCTACTGACGAAGCAGGAGTGGTCCAAACCTCCTGTGACTTTCAGGGGATATCCTTAACACCCCCCTGCGGCCCTAGCGTTGGTACGGCGCGATAGCACTGTACAGCTGTATAGTTGTGAGCTTCCTAGTAAAGTGAGATCTATTGGAACGACCCCACAACACAGTATGAGTTGTGGCCGTCCAACCGACCAGAAGCTGTTCGCAGGATATATAAGTGGTGTGAGGGTGACCGCCTCCTAGGGCGCCACCTGGATATCACCTGTGAACCACCTATGGGCATACTTTAACCTTTGGGTAGTAGAATGGTTAACAGTAAAGGGCTTGGGGCTGACCGGGGAAGCTACAAGACTTCCAGGACAACCACCCCAAGGCCACTCCCAGGATACCCCGTGAACTGTAGCATTACCATGGATTATTAGTGGACTCTAGAGGGGTGAGTCTTGTCACAATCTGAGAGGATCCCGCCTCGTTGACTGTGGGTAGCGCCCATGCAGTCAAGCAGCAGGAGATTTCTTATCGTCAGAACATGCAGTCAGGTTTAGAAGCTTAGTATAGCCAAGTAGATTTCCCAATGGACTGGGTAGCTTATATAGACGAAACCACCGCTGGGCCAGTGAGTCCTAATGGATATTATCTCCACACTGGGCATGTTGGTCGGCCACTGCCATCCTACCGATAGGAACGAGTTTTGTCTCATGCAGATGTAGCTGGAGGGACATCACCGGGAGCACTTCCTATTAGTGGAGATAGTTAATATCCGAGCAGTCTGACCGCCTCCGAGAGTTAGCTCACTTTAGGCAGGTGAGTTGGACAGCCCTGAGCTAAGCAGGGTGCTCATGAAAGGTCAAAATGGTTTGTTGTTTTTTTCTTATGATACGTTTCATATGTATATTTCTATTGATAATATTGTATATTTCTCTCCTTGGTATGCGTTCCCAGCTTCACCCGTACACGGCGGACATTACTACAGCCAAAACATAATTGTGTATATTTTATTAATATTTCATGATCACAATTAGAGGTTTTCTTGTATGTTTCCTTATCTGGTGTTCGAGATATCACAGTTGTTTATGCATTACTTTATGCATCTTTCTTGGTCATATCATGCATGATTATTCCTAATTATTCCCTCACACCCATATGGATTTACACATATTTTATTGGGATTTTCTTGGCAGGTCTACAGGGTCAAACATGGTTCGCACTTAGATTTCTTGCTATGTTTTCCTTTATGTTTCTTTGATATATGGAAAGCGCGCTTCCTGTATAAATACTGAGGTTAGCGCCAATCTCACTTAGACGAATAAGAACCAGAATACCGACCAATCTGCTCTCCTACCACACAACTCCTCCTCACTTAGCTTGCAACGCAACTCCCTCGCACTTGTGTAGTATTACATAGCAGTATAGATTGTGCACCATAGCCATATTTTGAACATGGTTGACCGGTGTCCTCTGGCGTTACATTATTCTACTTAACTAAAGCAAGAGACACCGTATTCTGATCACCAACAATCCTCGTGAGAACCTATTAACTGAAGCTTTCCGGCTTAACGATATTAAGTTTTTCCCGCTTGATTCTACTTTGAATTATCTTTATCTTTATTTTGATCCTTACTACAACTTTGAGTCTTCAGTATGGTCACAATCGTAGGATCCCTCTTCCTACAGAGTGCCCCCATTACGGGTACAGATGGTAGTTAAAGAATCGCGATCAACTAGCAACTTCTCTGTTGAGGTCATGATTCAGCTAGGCAAGATGAGAGTCGACAAAGTACCTATGCTGGTCACACCAGTATCAGACTATGATATCCTCATCAGTATGGACATTCTCATAAGGCTAGCAGCTGTCATCCATTGCCAAAAGAACAGCATCTACTTCTTCAAGTACACAGTCAGAGTTACCTGTGACGGAAAATCTAGACAGTCTAGATCAACCATGACGAAGCCACAGCAAGTACCAGACTTCCTGGCAATCTTCCCCAAAGTATTTGTCAAGGCAGTACCTGAGGAACTGCCCCCAGTGCGCAAGATAATGTACAGGATAAACCTCATTGACCAGACAAAGCTTTTAAAGACACCTACTTTCAAAGCGCCACCAGCATTGATGACCAAATACAAGGCATGTATCAACAAGCAGATGAACGCCAGTATCCTCAATAGGACTAGTCTTGCCGGAGGAGCTAGCATGTTTGCCAAAGCCAAAAGCGATGGCAGAATCTGCCCCCTGTTTGACCTCCACTTCAGGAATCATAACACCCAGGCCAATCACACACAGATCTCAGAACAAAACCCTATACTAAATGCCGTAGCCAGAGGAGGATTCTGCAGAAAGATAGACCTCAGTGACACCTACTTCCAGACCAGAGTTCACCCAAATGATGTGAAGTACAACACTATCAGGACACCCTTCGGTTGCTTTACCAGCCAGGTCATAATGCAAGAAGACATGAATACTCCAGCAACCTTTGTGAGGACTATGGAGGACCTATTCCATCCCGAATTAGGCAACAACATATTGGCTCCATTGACGATAGTTTTGTCTTCAGTGATACCTTTGAAGAGCATGTTAAGGACATTACGCACGCTTGCAGTAAGCTGCAGAACACCGGCTATTATGCCAACCCAAACAAACGTGTTTTCTTTGCCACTAAACAAGATATCCTAGGCGATATAATACACAATAATGGCGTCCACCCTGCACCAGAGAACCTCCGGACCATAATGGACTGGACAAGACCAGAGAGCCGGAAAGAACTGCAGCGATTCAATGGAATGGTTAATTATATCTCACAGTTCATTCCCCAATATTGCCACCATCACAGCCCCACTTACAGATCTGAGTGGGAACGCTGAATGGCTGTAGACGGATCTGCAGGAAGCAGCCTTTGAAGCGGTCAAGCGAGCTACACATAAGCACAAAGTCCTTAGACCAATTGACTATAATAAGCCAAATATGATATGGCTATTTACCGATGCATTCCCTACAGGTACGGGCGCTTGGATAGGCCAAGGACCAACCCGGAATGCAGCCAGACCAGCAGCGTTCCACAGCCGGAAGCTGATGCCCTCACAAACCAACTACCCCACACGCGAACAGGAAACACACGCAATCATTAAGGCTATGGAAGCATTTGCTCCCGATTTGCTACACAGACAATTTACAGTGGTTACAGACTACGAGAGTCTCACTAAACTCATGACACAGAAGAATCTCAATGGACGACAGCAGAGATGGCTAACGCACATCAGTCACTTTGATTTTACAATACAATACCAGCCAGGAGCGAAGAATTTCCTAGCGGACTACCTATCGAGAATCCATGAGGGAACTCCAGAGCCATTACATATAAGCCTCAAGGACCCCACTATCGATTATGATAGCCTTGAGCTACATGACCCTACCCAACCCCTACAACTCAATATAAGCTAGGCCTTCTCTACCCATTTTAGCATTGAATCAGCCGACGCCATGTATCACTCAGGCGAAGCTCAGACCTCTCCCACCCTTAGCAGCAGCAACTCTATTAGTCGTTGCTGCCCTCAATACCTGATCGATGAAATTACTAGCAATGCAGTTACCTGTTTCCAGAAGTGCAAGGCTTTTGCCTCCTCGCCAGCTACATCAAGCGCATCCAGCAATGATAGTATAATATCCATTGGAAACTCTTGGGGTAACAATAGAACTCTCCCAAACTCTACTGAAATGCAACGACGGCACTCAGAAATGAGTTGGATGTCAGGTACTGATGATGGGTGCAGAATACATAACAATGAAAAAGAAAGTGCAGGCTTTTTGCCAAAGGACCTGAAGGTCCGAAAGCAGAGCAAGAAGAAGAAGAGAAAAGTGCCCGATAGGACTCCAACATCGAATACAGCCCTTGAGGAAGGCCAGGCCTCACTCCCTGATATTCCATACCTCTCAGAGAACCTCCAGCCCTTCTGTATGAATGACACCATCCTAGCCACACTGCCCATGGCCTCGCCGGCCTTTAGTCCCCTTTACAGCCAAGCAGGCTGTCACTTCGATGAGGCTACCAATGCCAACCAATTCCTAAGCACCCTCCACTCCCACCCTATGGGTATTCTCGCCCAGTGAGTAAGATAAGCCCTCGAAACTGATGCCCTCTACACCAGGGTTAAGCAAACTGACAATAAATTGCACTATTCTATCTGCCATGGCCTTCTACTTGCCCAGAACACCAATGGGTACGAAAACCTTCATATTTCAGTAGGACCTCTTGAGAACTTGAAGGGAGTATCCCTACTGGATTTCATCCTCAAGACTATCCATGAAGGCCTCGGACATTTCTCAGCCTACAAATGCTGCTCCTATGCTGCTTGCTTCTTCTGGTGGCCACAGATGCGCCAGGACTTTGTCCTATACTGCCGGTCATGCGATAAGTACTAGATAAACAACAAGCCCACAACCTTACCCTATGGACCATCCCTGACCCTCCCAGAGCCCGATGAAGTCTACCAATCTCTAGCTATAGACTTCGCCGGCCCTTTCAACAAATCCAATGGCTATACATCTATCATCGTCATTATGGACCGCTTTACCCCCTACACACATCTCATCCCCCTTAACGACGCAGCTACCTCTGAGAAGATCTTCAAGAAACTTAACACCACTATCTTCAACCTCCATGGACTCCATCTCAGCATCGTCCTTGACCATGACTCATGCTTTACCTCTAAGTTTTGGTCACAAATGATGAAGTCTGTTGGTATTAGAGTTCGTTACGGGGCGGACGGGGCCCCGGAAAACGCGGGCCCCCGGCCCTTTTCCCCGCCCTGCCCCGCTCAACGGCCTGGGGCGGGGTGTCTTTTTCGGCATTCCCTGCCCCTGTCCCCG
>Ga0307509_10012637_pt1 | contig 10084 bp, 7 predicted proteins | sample 10_EM_MG_FD_202245 | JGI IMG/M metagenome (GOLD analysis project Ga0307509, IMG submission 202245) | Populus trichocarpa ectomycorrhiza microbial communities from riparian zone in the Pacific Northwest, United States - 10_EM | ecosystem: Host-associated > Plants > Roots > Unclassified | place... | reverse complement strand
CACTCTTTTACTGCTTGTTCACTGGAGCCAGTACATGTTGACTGAATTCCAAGAAAACGAGTTGCCTGTTTTTTGCCATCTGGATTACTAGAAGCTGCATAGTCCTCTGTAAGCAAGTGAATATGACATGAATTGTAATTGATACTTCAATGGCTAGTATCACCTGTGCTGAATGTCACGCTTTTTGCATTTTGCATTTCATATCCAAGCTGAATTTGTGCAGCAAAATATCCTTTATGGAGAATACGAGCAACTGATGGATGACTAACAGTACCAATGGTGTCAATTCCTGCAGAATGAAGAACTGCAGAAATGACTTCATGATGAACAGACTTTTCCTGCAGAATGAAGAACTGCAGAAATGACTTCATGATGAACAGACTTTTCCTTCAGGAGTTTTGCTTTAACTGATGCAATGGCTTGCTCCTTTACAGTCTTGAACTGGCTTGAACTTTTTCGGAGTGCAGTGACCTCTTTTTGTAACTTCATACACTTGGATTGAGAATTCTCCAACTTCAGATGTGTTTTGTCAAGTTGAAGAGTCCATTGAGCCATTGATTTAGATAGTTCACCCTGGATATTTGTGTTAGCCTTTATAAGTGACTCAATTGCTAGCTGTGCATTCTGAGAATTCTTCAAAAGAGAGGCAGCTGCATTTGTCTCACAGTAGCGAGGGCCAAAGTGATCTTGTTGACTATGCTGACCTCAGGTGTGGACCAGTGTGCCAGTGGTCTGTGTGGTTGGAGAAGAGGCAGACGTAGAGGGTGAAGTGGCGGTCATGGAGATAGGGATCAAAGGAACAGTATTGGACGATGAGGTAGGCGTGGCAGATCCGAGATGATAAATTTTGTAGAGCCAGCGCTATGGCATTGATAATCGCTTTACAGTCAGGAGATTGATTGAAGTCCATGTAGATGTTCTTGACCTCAACTTGAGATGTGGATACTGTGCATTCAGTGATGAATATGTAGAGTTTGTTGTCCTGCGTGTCAAGTACCTGGGCAGTGAGGTATTCGTGTCGGGAGACTGCGACAGGATCTTTGTTAAGGACAATAAATAACACCATTAATCGGCATAAGGCAGCAAATGCGTCATCAGTGTTGAGCGCTGAGTGGACAAAGGTGCCAACAAACGAGTCGATGTTGGTGTTGTAGGTTGGACTAAGATAAGGGTTGAAAAAGTCCACCGATTTGTTGGAGAAAGGTGAGTAAGCTGTGGAAAATCACGCCCCAAACGTGGGCGGACAAGTTCGTGGTGGTGGAGGGTTACAAACGAGTGGGGAATAACTACAAAAATAGCTACCGTATATACCAAAAACGAACTGAATAGAAGCGTTACCAAATGCAGCATTGACACGCCAAGCGAGCCGAACTCCGAAATTCCAACATACCCCCTCGAGCGTAGGCGGGTCAACAGAAATAATACCAACAAAATAAAAAGAGAAAAGAGGGATACCCCCTCAAACTAAGAACCTGGGGCCACATGCCCCCTCAAATGTAAATGGATCAACAATGACAACAAAACTCCAATAAAAGGAGGGGAAAGAGAAATACCCCCTCAAACTAAAAATCTGGGGCCACATGCCCCCTCAAAACTTCCAGTCCAATGGTTGCCTGCCTGGCCAACCCCAAAATCCAATCCAAATCCAAAAAACCTCGAGCCCATACTGACATGGTGACTTCTGATGCTTCCAACGACTTCCGTGCATGCACCTGCAGATGACCAACTTCCTTGCGCCAACCTGACGTCTTCCGTGCGAGCCAACCTGACCTCTTTGCATGCTGGACTACCTGCCCAACCCGACTTCCGTGCATGCTGCAGCTACCTGCCCCAGCCCGACTTCCCATTGCATACTATGGCTACCTGCCACGGCCCTACTTCCGACTACATGCCTACCTGGGCCCTACTTCCAATACCGGATAACGATGGTTGCGTGCACCAGACCTGGCGGCTTCAACCAAAAAGGGTGTGCCCAAGAACTGGGGTGACTTTAACGGCTGCCTCTACTGCAAGAGGGCTTCCGAAAACAACAAGCACCGATGACAAAACGAGGTGCCAGTTACCAACCAAGCGTGCCGTGTGCAGAACATCGACAGTTCCTGCATATTCTTAATAGCCCCGCCGGGCTGTAAACTTGTTTGTGTGGAAAATCACGCCCCAAACATGGGTGGACAAGTTTGTGGTGGTGGAGGGTTACAAACAAGTGGGGAATAACTACAAAAATAGCTACCGTATATACCAAACAACAAACCGAATAGAAGCATTACCAAATGCGGCATTGACACGCCAAGCGAGCTGAACTCCGAAATTCCAACATAAGTGTTCCAAGTTCTTTTAAGAGCGGCCAGCACCGTGGTCAAACGTTAAACATCCAAGTCCGAGTCCTTGGTTCGAAGCTGCTCTTATATTCATCGGTTATCACTGTTATCATCGTTCAAACTCAGCTTCCATGTGGCCTCAGCTGTTTCAAGATAGCTACCCCCTACCGTTGTACTTTTATTCTATGATGATGTAGTTTGCACGCATAATGTCTATAACCACATGTCCTTTGGTCCACTGCATTGGAGAGAATCATGTTTGTCTCTAATGCCAAGAACTGACTTTGCAGAATTGTGCAACACCATAAGATACCACTGCCCCTGTGATGGCTGCCACCTCTGCCGTTGCAGTTGAAACTGTCTTATTCTATACACCTCAGTGGACAGCCCAAGAAATTACTTGTGAAAATTGGTCTCAAGACTGAAAAGTCCAGTGCTGAATTCCTCTCTGCATTCACCACCACTATGACAATGCTTGGTTATGTCAAGCATGCAAGAACATTTCAGCAATGTTACCTCTAAAGGTTGCCTGCATGGACGATCAAACATTTGTGGCCAAATTCAACATCGACATTCATCAAATAACCCCAATTGATATGATATACATTACTATTTGCAAACGACTTCACAACTTCTTGATTGGCAAATTCTATAATTACCTATTGGAGATTCTGCCTCTGCAGGCGATGCCAATTTTGGATCAGCTCAAGATACAAGATGTTGTTGATCTTCAATATGAAGCCCAGCCAATCATTGAGCAATTTCCAGATGATCCTGTGGAGAATTATTTCGATCAGCCAGGTTCTGATGGGGTCCATTTCATTGTTTTACTATCTCCTAAAAATAGTGAGTTTCATGCCATTAGTTTTGTCCCACAACTGACTCTTTGTCGCCAGGCTAAAAGCCCAAAAATCATGAAAAAGAAGTTGCGAAAGCATTTCTGAAGGGGTATTGTTGACCTGTAGAAGCCAAGTCACTTCAACCCTTCAATATGACACATTATTGATGCCCACTGACATCTACAATATGTGAACTTTTACTCTAGCTTGTTTTGACAGTGATTGAAGTCAAAAACAACATGTGACTTTATTTTTACATACTGGGACCTTGAAACTTTGATTTTCTGGCCTCAAATGAAAACAAATAATATATAATGATGTTTCCCAGTTTGCTATATTTAAGAGCTCTATGTTATTTTGCATTATAAGCTCTTATTATTTAAATAAGACAAGCAAATAAAAATGTTTATAAATTCAATTGTCTATTAATAAAAGCAGCTAATCACATGATTTAACCCAGATCTGGAAAGTTCTAATGTGGGGCTATCCAGTGGCAAAAAAGAGTTCTATTTTTAGCTCTAACTGCCAGCTCTAAGTATTTTGCATTTTTCTTGCCATTTATACCATCTAATCATATGATTTTACCAGATACAGAGAGAGCCATAACACAGGGCTACCAAATTGGAAATTTCTTTTTTGGAATACTGCCAACTGATAGTGTCTACCTACATATTTGGTAGCCTGCATAGTCCTGCTGTACAAGCCACATCACAGTTCACTAGTCCACTAACAGCCTGTAGAGTCACTGCCAGTTGGCTGCCAGTCTATAGGCTGCCTGAATGCATCATGAAGCCACTACAAGTGGTTTACTTTTAGTGTAAATCAGCAAAATTTGACATGTCGTCCATAACACCAACTAACATTGTAGTGCTCAATTGAAGGTTGGGAGGGTTATGGCCAGGGGGCACCCAAGGTAAGTTGTCTCGAGCGATGGGCCACCTCACACTCCAGTGACTTACATCCTCTCCATTGTTACGCTTAGATATTGTTTCTATAAATGATAGAGTCAAACAGTCTGTACCATATTCACAGAACGTCTAATCTAACATTCCTTACCATTGTATATAGTATCTATGTAGGTTCACATTCACAAGAAACTATTCCTATATTGCATAAGCACTCACATATTTTTTTCTGATTTTTCTGGTATTTTTCTGATTTTTCTACAATATTTCTTTACTTTTCTTCAGTATTAACTGATTCTTATGCTGAATAAGCATAGAAAAATAAAGGAAAAATGCAAATACATATTAAAATCATTGGAAAATGGAGAAGAAATTGAAGATTCACATGTGAGTCACATGTGCATATTGTGGCTGTGCTCCATTTGCCCCATAGAATGGACATCTCCATTCTATGGAATATTCTAGAACTAGGCTGAGTAAGCAAATGTATTGAGCTTACTAATCATTCTCTGTTACATGTAACAACAACAACCACCATCACTGTTGTAGCAGTTGATATTCTGGCCTGGGCTAATGTCGTCGAGCCTTGCCAGCCATGATTCTTTCACGCTCAGTACCGCCAATGGCGAGGTATCCTTTCCCACAACTCAAAGCTTCTTTAGAAGCAAATCCAATATTGATCGCAACCCCAAACCCATTCCACCATTCACTCCACATCCACCAATGCAACATGTAGAAATCAGCCCTAGCATGCGCAAACATCTGAACAGAAAGCACCGTTTTTTTGCCTACCCCAATTATAAGCCGCATCCCCACAAATTTCTTAAAAATCTCTCCAACCCCAGATGTGCTCGATTTCGGCTCTGGTTGAAAGAAGCTCGCTTGCGATGAAGGCAACTAAAACTGTGTCATGACTTCGCCAAGCAAATGTTCGTCCACCCCGTTCAGCGCTCATTGGCACTGTTCTCAATGTTCACCCGCCTACGCGGTATCTCCTTTAAATCTGACCTCACGCCACAGAAGCCCTCTAAACACCCACGCCTTGATGATCCACCCGTTATCTTCCGCACTTCCTGATTTACTTGATAGCTTACGTAGAGACAATCCTCCCGAACTTAGTATTCTACTCGAGTAGTCCCTTTTTAGTGTCTGCTAAGTCATATATTTGGCATAGAGTAGTCTTATTCGATGTAACAATGTAACAAGCTTATGATCCATCGCTTTGCGACAGTGGATTTACCCACCTGCTCCACTCCTGGTTCTCAGCTTGCCAGGGGCTGCGCCCTCTGGACCCCTGAGCACACTACTATATCAAATGTAACTTTTAAATAAATCAATAAATCTGTAATTCTTTTTGAAGTTCAGACTGATTAATTTGAGTGAAATGGTACAGTATATTCACTTCGCATCTCCCCACTCCCTTCTCAGAAGCATCCCCTCCTTTTGTATTGTACCCTGTTACCCATAAATATAAATTGTTATTATTATTTTATTTTATTTTATTTTATTTTATCTACAGAAGTTAAGAGAGGAAAGGTTCAGTAGTCATTAATTATTGTATTTGGTTTGTTTGTATCAGAAGGTGCAGCCATCAGCAGAGGAATGATTAGTAATCTATGAGCTTATGTAATCTTACATAATTGATGCCCCATCGCCTCTTAATATATAGGATCATGATGACTAATCCCCAAGCAAGTCTCTGGAAAAGAACAATCCAAAAAGAGAAGACTCTGCCACTGAAGTGCTGCAGAATCTGTAGTTTTCTCCCCAGCACAAAATCCTGCTTTGTAATCCATCTTGTGTGCTTACTAAAAGATGATGACAAATCATGCTTGCTTACTAAGCCTGAGGGAAAGCGATACCATAAAAGGAAATTCTTCAGGGATGATTACTAATCCTTCAGAAAAGTACTACCAAATGTAGTTATGCCAAGACTAAGCTGAGCAATCACTTCCATAGAAGGAAACCCCAAAGAATGGAGAGAATGCCAAGCCAAACTTTCTGTTTAGTATAAATAGCCTGCAAGTTGCCAGCCAAATCAAGTTTTTACTTCTATTCTAACTTCACCCATTTCAGGGCCAACTCCTGAAACCTCTTGAGCACCTGATTGCTCTGATCATGTGACTAAGTGACAGCACGAGACTGTCTTAGGTAACCCAATATTACCTCAGCTAACCCTTTTAGGAACACTTCCTTATAAAGAAAATAATAAGTTATCTATAGACACAGATAACATTTTCTTTATATCTCAGTAACTAACACCAAGCCTACCATGTGCTTCAAGACATAAGAACTACAAATACAAAGCTATACAAATACAGACTAAACAAGACCAAGCAACCAGCATTGCTTGCCAAATAAACAGATCAAAACACGTATGCCTTTTATTTTCTTTTATTTAATACTAACCTCTATCAATATATATATATCTGACCACACCCTTGACTACTAACTTCTTCTCTTACATAACCACCTCCATATCTTTGGTCTACTAACTTACATATACTTAAGAAATTATATCTATTATTAGATATTTCTTAGGTCAACCCAAGTCACACTTACATAAGAAACTTAGACCTATCTAGAAAGACTTTGTGCAATATGCTGTTATAGTATACCTCCCAACGAACAACTGGAATAGCCTGACTAACATTACATCCGGCGAAATCCAGGAGAAAACATTTTCTCAATGACACCGTCACTCGAAATTTGATACAGAGGGCACAAATGTCCTCTGTCTCGAACATCTTGTGGACATGATTGATGAAAAGAGGATGGGACCAATATGATGATTGGCTTAGCTGGGTGGTGACAAGGTTGGGAAATGGGCCATTGTATCCACTGCCACAAAAGGGTTTGTTTTGAATGTTTCACATATGTTGAATTTGATCAATTAAGAAGTCTCTGCCCACAGTCCACAGTGAGGGGTGCCCCCTTTCCTCATATCAAATCCTTTTGCAACCAGAGGGGTATGCTTATCCCATCATATCTTTAATACTTGCTGGTGACCCAACATGTCATGGCAGTGAAATCTGGTGATGAAATGGATGTTGATGGATCACAACAAATCAAAGAGGACCCATTGATGATGCAGAATCACTATGGTTGATACACCTAAAGCCCTTGATAATGAGCCCTGGATGATCTCTGCAAATATGTTCAAGTTGGTTGCATGAACTTACTGAGAGTGAGGAACCTCTTCTCAAGGAAATGTGCTGCCAGTTTGTTCTCTTTCCTATTCAATACCACAAGGTATGACCTCTGTCTCTCAGATGTTCCACATTTATTGACACAATGATGATGCTGACTGTCTCCTGTGCATGAAATACATACACACAATAACCAGGGTGATGGAAGGGTCTGAGTGGCTCAGAGGTGTGAGAATGGGATCTTTGAGGACTAAGACAACAATGAGGTTGTGATGGGGTTAGGGTAAGTAAAAATAGGCAATGTCATGTGTGCTAGTGCATTGCTGGACCAACTGGCGTGTTTAAGTGCTTATTGAAATGTGGCAGAAGCAGACGATAGCAGTTCGGAGCGCCTGACAGTGGTGCATATGGGAACGATAGCAAAAGCGGGACAGGAGCAGAAGTGGACAATGTTTCTTACTAATCTTTTCTCTGCTCTGTAACTGGGTGACTGGTTCTTCTTCTTTTATAATAAATACTATATAATATTTATAGTAAATGAGAATGTGACTAATTAAGTCAGAAGGAGTGCAATCACGCTGTGACAAATATGGAAATGGAGAACTAAGATAGAAATGAGCTAGCAGTGTCTGCATTTGGCTAAATGACTGTGGCAGCTCAAAGCAATACTAGGCATGGAATCAATGATGCATGTACAGAAGCGGTGGGATGCAGAATCTAGACTTGGGACTGCTGACAATTGGTCAGAACAGGTTGGAAGGCAGCAGGTCAATATCAGTAGTGATAGAAGACAACAAAAGATATCAAAAGCATGCAGATGTGGTGGAAGATATTGGCTTGTATCTCTGTGTGCTAAAATGCATTTTCGGAGGCCAGGTGGAGCTTATACATATCAATGATGTTCCAAGATTTCAAATGTAAAAGAAGGCTGAGGCTTCATTCTGGACTGCTGATGACAGCTCCGCTTTATTGCTCACGTCTTTGCTCCGGTGAAGTGCTTGCTGCGTAAGTGACTGTGAAACCAACAAAACCAACTCAAAGGTGAACTTCAAGCTAGCTAGCTAGTAGGACAGGCAGACAAAATGACACCTCCTCAATATCAGTTCTTGGTTAGAAGAGTTTTGTTGGGTGCATATTATCAGCAGCAATAGAATTTGTGTAGATAGAAAATAAAATGAAATTGGTATTGGATGTAAGGTAAATGTGTGTCTCTTAAAACAGGTTATTCTGTGTTCTCTTCTAACAAATGCTTTAGCTAAGTATGCAACAATGCAGCTAGCACACTTCAATCTCATCTGACTTGAATTCTGATATTTCACCTCAACCCACTGTGATAGATATGACTCTTTTGAAAATGATCGCAACAATATGCTCTCTTTTAGATCTTGTTGATCTCTAGACTCTAGCTTTTCTTTGGAACAACTCTTTGCTTTAGCCTTGCTGTGTTACACACTAATCACTTGAGATACTTGATCAATGAAGTCACTATGCTTGCGATGTTTGACACACTGGCAAACAGATGTGTTCACTAATGACAGTGGTAGCCAAGACTTTGCGGACTCAAAGTTTGTTGAGAGAATTGATCAAGTGACTTAGTGAATAGACCTGATTTGCCTCTAAGAAGTATGGCGTAATTCGAACAGGTAATAATAAACTGAGTATCTACTAACAAGAAGTCCAAGTATTTATACTACAAAACTCGTATTACAAAGCATAGAAAACACATCACACAAGAATGAGGAATCGTCTAAATAAGCATGGGCCATAAGCATATGGCATGATATGAGGTGAATAAAATGTAAGGCATAAGGATGATGTGATGTGGCAACATATGAAACATTGAAGAATATCAAAAAAACAGATGACAAAGCAAAGTAACAATAACTGTAACATTATCCCCTTACTAGGGGTATGACACACCTGTGTCATCTTTCACCATTCGAATAATTCTCCATAATCTCCAGCATCAATATAAGCATTGCAATATCATACCAAGTGTAGTAATGCCTAGTGATGAGCAGGGGTAACCCCTGGGTACAGCAGTGTAAGGGGACCTCATTAGAGAGGTCCGAATCTTAGTATGCTTAGCTCCCACCTCAACACTTTTTTCTACATTTGAGGCTACACTGCATTCCACCTCCTTCATTTCCCCTCCCTCTTCGTAGTTGTACGCACCCTTCGGACTGCTGCCACACTCTCCAGCGGCTTCTTTCTTATTTACTCATGTCACTTATGCATACTGGCTGCTGACTTAGTCCCGGCAGCTGATGGACTAGGGTTGAGGGTTAGGTAGCACAGCCCCGTCATAGCCTCAGGGCTTGGGGCTTTCCTTATTTAGCTTTGGCACAGCCCCTATGTAGTATATAGTGAAGCTGGGGTATCTTTGATACCCCAGCTTGTTATCAACTTGGTTTCCAGGCACTACACCTTCCCTGACAAGCAGGCCATACCCTGACTCTTACCCCTCAAAACGCCTTTCCCTCACCAGGGGTAAGGGTTTTGGAAGGGTCTCAATATCCATACCCTTACCCTTATCCCTCATACCCTTGACTAAAACTCCTGGAGTTTTCTCTATAATTACAGTTCATAATACCATTTCAGTGCAATAATATGTTTAATTACCATAGAACTGTGATGAAAAATAGTGTATTATTTTTTAACCACTGGACTTCTTAAACTCCTGTACCCCTGGTGAGGGGTAGGGCAACATCCACATCCACTCATCCACACAGCAAACACCTTTCCTCGAGGTCTTTACTGTGCCCCCACATTCCAGGCGGATTCCAGGTGGAATGGATGCCAATTCCATGTGGATTCCATCCATTCCATATGGAATCTGTTTGGCTGAGGGCCCAGCCATTTAGGCGTAAGTT
>Ga0307509_10012636_pt1 | contig 10085 bp, 9 predicted proteins | sample 10_EM_MG_FD_202245 | JGI IMG/M metagenome (GOLD analysis project Ga0307509, IMG submission 202245) | Populus trichocarpa ectomycorrhiza microbial communities from riparian zone in the Pacific Northwest, United States - 10_EM | ecosystem: Host-associated > Plants > Roots > Unclassified | place... | reverse complement strand
GCGTCCACCTGGACCCCGAATACTACCCTGAACCGGACAAGTACGATCCAGGTCGATGGCTGCGCCCTGACCCACTTCCGGATGCTCCCTATACGTTCCTCGGCTGGGGAGCGGGTCGGCACCCTTGTACTGGGATGAGAGCGGCCAAGTTGGAGATGAAGCTGGTCATGGCCTTGTTTTTGACGAGATATGAGTTCGACCTCGTTGACAAAAATGGGAAGTTTCCGGTTCCATTGCCTGTCCGGAACAGGAACGATCATCAACGGGTGTGTGCGGGATTGTGGGTGACAGTTTTTTGTACAGAGGCTCATCGTGTTTTCTTCCTTCCGCCTAGGCTCGTCCCCTTGGAGACACGTGCTACTTCGACTTCAAGAAGGTTACGCAGTAGATGGGCGTGCTACACCCGAGTCTCCCTGCCCACAGACTTCTCTACTCAAGCCATCTAACACATCTCCAGGAGATGATTTCGGGAACTTACTACGAAGTAGCCGAGAGGAGCTAGCTACGGTGTATTCACGTGTCTTGTATGGGTCTCCTGTGGCTGAACGTAGAACTTGCAATGGCATCACGGTCAGCAATCGGTCATGCCCAACCGCAATCTGACAAGCCAATCACGCCCGACGAATCTAGTAACGATCATGCAGGTGGATTAAGTATTTGGTTGAACCGTCGGTATCCAAGGGATTGGGGGGATAATACACGAGGAGGTAAAGGTACGATCATTGTACAACGAACCAGAGAATGAAATGAGAGTTCGAGGACACAACGAGTTGTGGGCCAAGGAGGTTGAGTAGCAAGCAATCTAGGGGCGTAATTGTGGAAAGGCGAACGATGGGCGCAAAATTCGGGTGGCACCTTGTGTGTGGTGTGGACAACTCGTTTACGGAGAGTCACTCATTGACACGCTACCATTGCAGACTCCTCCCCGCTAACCATCTGCACGGGGTCCCATGAAACGCAATCCTCGCCGCTGGTGATGGTGACGCGGTTTGACCTCCCAGTGGTCTTGTCCCGGGCGGAGACGTTCAAGATCCCGTTAGCGTCGATATCGAAGGTAACCTCGATTTCAGGGACGCCACGGGGGCCAGGGGGGATCCCGGAGAGCGCGAACCTCCCGAGGAAGTTGTTGTCCTTGGTGTGGGCGCGCTCACCCTCGTAAACCTGGATCAGCACACCAGTTTGGTTGTCCGCGTTGGTGGAGAAGACCTTGGACTTCTTAGTGGGGACAGTGGTGTTTCGCCCGATGAGGGGAGTCATGATACCACCAACGGTCTCGATGCCGAGGGAGAGAGAAGCAACATCGAGGAGGAGCAAATCCTGAGTTTTCTGAGAACAGTAACCCGAGAGAATGGCGGCCTGGACCGCAGCGCCGTAAGCGACGGCCTCGTCGGGGTTGATGCTCTTGTTGGGCTCCTTTCCGTTGAAGAAGTCGGAGACGAGCTTGGCAACACGTGGGATCCGTGTGGAACCACCGACCAAAACGATCTCGTGGATGTTTGTCTTGTTGATCCCGGAATCATGGAGCACCCTCTCAACGGGGTTGAGGATGCGCTGGAAGAGGTCCTGACACAACTCCTCAAAATGTGCGCGAGTCATGGAAGTGCAGAAGTCGATTCCCTCGAAGAGATAGACTATTTCGATGGAAGTGGGGGTGGTGAATGAGAGCGTTCGCTTAGCACGCTCGCAGGCGGTACGGAGACGACGGAGAGCACGAGGGTCTGGGGAGATATCCTTCCCATTCTTGCGCCAGAATTCCTGGACGAAGTAGTCGACGAGTCTGTTGTCGAAGTCCACACCACCCAAATAGGCGTTGCCGGCGGTGGCCTTGACCTCGAAGACGCTCTCCACAACCGTCAGGAGGGAGACGTTGAGAGTTCCTCCGCCGAGATCAAAGACGATGACGTTGCGTTCACCAATAGCTTCGCCGTCGAGACCGTAGGCAATGGCAGCAGCAGTGGGCTCGTTGATGATCCGGAGAACGTTCAAACCGCATGTAGTACCGGCATCCTTGGTGGCCTTGCGTTGGATCGTTGAAGTGAGCGGGAACAGTAACGACGACGTTGGTGACAGAGCCACCGACGTATGCCTCGGCGGCCTCCCTCATCTTGGCCAAGATCATGGAGGAGATCTGTTCGGGAGACTGAAAACGAAGTCAGAAGCCCGGTCGAGATCGGTCGAGAAATAATCGAGCTCACAAATTCCTTGCCCTCGCCACGGTACCGGACCTTAATATATGGCTTTCCAGCCTTGTCGATGACCTTAAATTGGAAATACTTGATGTCTGATTGCACTTCAGGATCGGAGAAGTTACGGCCGATGAGGCGCTTAACGTCCAAGACACTGAATGACCGATCAGGTTGTGGGTCGACCGATAGCGACGACGTCGGTGGCGAACTAACGTGTTTTGTGGATTCATCGCTGCTTGGTTCTTTGCAGCGTCACCGATACGGGATTCGGTGTCCGAAAAGGAGACGCAGGAGGGTGTTATCCTGTTACCATGATCGTTTGGGATGATCTCAACACGATCATTTCTCCAGACACCGACGCAACTGCGCGGGAGGAGATTAGTACTCCCGAGAGTGACACCGACGGGAGACTACTTACGAGTAGGTGGTGCCCAAATCGATGCCTACGCCTATGGAGGGCATCATCTTACGGTGGGTGGGGGTGGGTGGGGGGACCGAGGCTGGGGCGGAGATTGATGATGGGGTCTAAATCGGGGGCGAGGCCAAGGTTTATCGATCTCAATTGACACAGCGACTCCCGTGATAAGGATGGCCGCTCCCGGATGCGAATATGCGAACAGGCATTGAGATATACCCCGTTTATGAGGTCCGTCACAAGGGCTGCCTGACATCTGCGCAAAAAGACCACGCTGGTCTAACTCCCGTGGTGGGGTGACTGAGAACCTCCTCATACAATCCCCGGAGGCTGCGGTGTCAGGCGGGCATCCCGTGTTCCAGGAGTCCAGTGAATTCTGTGTTGCGGCCCGGCATTTTCCGAGTTAACTCGATCACACCTCCGTCGGACGGGAAGCAGGACTCCAAGGCCTCATGGGTTCCGCCACTCCCAGCCTCATTTGGGTGCCATGCGCACACCACCCTACGTGAATAAAAGGACGGAGGGCCAAGTCACATCGCCTCTATCGCACACTCCGTTTCCGCAACAGCATGCCCTCCCGTCAACCAAACGGGGTCCCCGCCAAGCAGCAGCCACAATTGGCTCCACCCATCGCCATAGCGTACGTCGTGAGCCTGCTTGATGGTTACCTAGGTTAATCACCACCACAGCGTCATGGGCGCGACGGGAAGCGGGAAGACTTCCGTGAGTTTGAGGGTGCCGACTGCTCGTACGAACTGACACGCGGTCCGCAGCTCGTCAATGTGGGCAGCGGTTCCAATCTTCGTGTCGGAACGGGCTTGAAGTCTTGCACTACTGAGGTCCAGCTCGCCAATGAATTCACCCTCGACGGACGTCGCGTACTCCTCGTCGATACACCCGGCTTCGATGATACAAACAAGAACGATACCGATATCTTGAAGATGATCGCGTCATTCTTAACAACAACGTAAAGCATCTGCTTGCCTGCCAATTCCATCGACTGAACGCTTTGATAGGTACGAGCACGGATTCAAGCTCGCGGGGATTATCTACCTCCAACGCATTTCCGACCACCGATTCACTGGAATCGCTGGGCGCAGTCTCAGGATGTTCCGCCAACTCTGCGGGGACTCGACCCTCAAGAATGTCTTTTTTGTTACCACCATGTGGGGGGAGGTCTCACCAGACGTTGGAGAAGCCCGTGAACAGGAGCTCGTCCAGCAGTATTTCAAACCGGTCCTCGACAAGGGTGCACGGCTCGCTCGTCACCACAATACCGCCAAGTCCACCCATGACATTATCCGCCGCATTATGAAGAACCCGCCCATCTCTCTCCAAATCCAGCGCGAATTGGTTATGGAGGGCAAGGACGTCACCAACACTGCGGCGGCGCAGGCGCTCAATCCGGAACTCAACGAGCAGATCAGGCGCCACCAAGCCGAACTCAAGACAGTCCAAGGGGTGATGCGACCACTGATGGTGAAGGGTGAAGGAACGGGTCGGGAGCCACAACCAGTTCCGCCCATCACTATTGCGTATGTGACGAGACTTCGCGGGTGCCTGGACTGAGTATCGTCACAGTGTCATGGGCGCCAGGGGAAGCGGGAAAACTTCTGTGAGCTTGAAGCTTCTACTTGTTTACGTGAGATCTGACGCGCTCTAAAGTTCATCAACATGGGCAGCGGTTCCAACCCCCGCGTTGGAACAGACTCGGAACCTTGTACGACTGAACCCCACCCCACCAACGGATTCACCCTCGACGGACAACGGGTACTCCTCGTCGATATGCCCGGCTTCGACGATACTCGCAAGAGTGATACCGACGTCTTGAAGCTGATCGCAGCATGCTTGGCCACGACGTGAGTTCCGCACAGGTTACCCGTTGATTTCATCGACTGGATGTTCGGATAGGTACGAGAACGGGGTCCAGCTTGCCGGGGTCATCTACATCCATCGTATCGCCGATATGCGATTCACCGGGACCGCTGGGCGCAATCTCAAGATGTTCCGCGAACTCTGCGGGGATTCAACCCTCAAGAACACCGTCCTGGTCACTAACATGTGGGAAGAGGTCTCACCGGATGTTGGAGAAACCCGTGAACAGGAACTCTCCCAGGAGTTCTTCAAACCGGTCCTCGACAAGGGTGCACAGCTCGCCCCCCACCACAATACCACCAAGTCCGCCCGTGACATTATCCGCCGCATTATGAAGAACCAACCCACCCCCCTCCAAATCCAGTACGAATTAGTCGACGAGGGAAAAGATATCATCGACACTGCGGCGGGGCGGGCGCTCAATCTGGAGCTCAGCGAACAGATTGCACGCCACCAAGCCGAGCTCAAGGTAAACCGGATGGAAATGCTGCAAGCACTTGATCAGAACGACGAGGAGACGAGGCAGGAGCTGCAGGAGGAGATGCGAAAGGTCTACGAGAATATTAACAAGGCAAAGGCGGATTCGGAGGGAATGGTGGCCAGCTACAACGAGGAAAAGTGGAGGATGGGGGAGGCGGTGAGGCGGATACAAAAGGAAGCCCGCCAAGAGAGGGAACGGGCTGAGGCCGAGTACCGAAGGCGGATGGACGACCTCAACGAACGTCTTCAACAAAGCATTAATTTGGTGGCTCTCCTGAATGGGCAGCACCATGACAGGAGATTAGTGAACCCCCAACGAACTGGAGGCTCGGCGTGATTGGGTCTTCAGCGAGACCCGGGTACCGTACTCGTATGTCTCATCATGTAAAGTGGTCCGGTTCTCATCAACACCAGCTGTAAAGTAAACAAACGGATCCAAGCGGGACGAGAGTGACGCTATAATAAGAGCCTTCCCAGAATGGCAGGAACGTCGCGAAGGAGTGAAAACGCCCGTTTGAGGGATAACCAAAGCTCACCCGTCCATCGGTTGCTTTGGAACCTCACCAGGATCCACGCTACGACCATCTGCCATTGACCCCCCTGAGCCAGGTGTTCAAGTTCTTCCCTTCCACCCCGTCGGCTACGTGTAGCCAGTGAGCGAATCCAGGACACAACCCAGGACTCACCATCCGACGTAATACCGCCCAATTCAACCATCGTCGACGGGATACGGACTTTTTGCCAAAAGAAAACCTGGAACGGAGGGTTGTGGGAAGAGATCGCTACCACGATGTATCGGCATTGCCAGGATATTCTTGCAATGCGGGGGACTGGATTGTCACCTATATCACGGACGTTCATGCACGTGGCCGGGGTTGAGCTGGGCGGAACGCGTCTCGCGGAGAGTGTGGCAGAAGTTGTGAGAACTACACTGCTACATGACTACACAAGAGCTATCGTCGCCTCCAGATTCGTTCAGTTGAGCCTGCAACCGGTTGATCTGGTGCTGCATCGTCAGCCGCTCGATCTCCGCCTCAACTTCCGCCGCTTCGAGGCGGTTGTTGAGCAAAGTCATCTGCACCTGGTACTCCATCTCAACTTGTTCTCGGTCAAGCTTCGCCTGCGTCTCCATATGCTTCATCTTCATCTCCGTCCACTCCAGCTCCTGAAGATATTCGAACGTAATCTCCTCCGAAACCTCCAGGACCATGCACATCTCCTCCTCCAGTCTCCTCGTCTCTTCCTCCAATATTTGCCTCGCCCTCTCGCGCTTCTCCCCAAGGGTTCGCATCATCTCCTCCCGTACCGCGTTCAGGTCGGCCTCGTGTCGCTTTATCTCTTCGGTGAGCTCAGTGTTGACTGCCTCTCCGGCGGCGGTGTTCGTAACATCTTTCTGTTCGTCCACGAGCTCGCGTTGGATCTGAAGTACGACCGGGTGATTGTTCATGATGTGCCGAATCACATCGTGTGCGGACTGTTCGGTGTTGTGGTGAGGGATCATTCGAGCACCCTTATCGAGAGCCGGTTTGAGGAAGATGGAAGCCAGCTCCTTCTCTCGCACCTCGCCGACGTCATGCGTCACCTCGCCCCACATGTTGGTGACGAGGACGACGTTCTTCAGGCTCGTCTCCCCACAGAGTTCGCGGAATATCTTGAAGTTCCGCCCAGCGATCCCGCTGAAGCGCCTGTCGGATATCCGATGGATGTAGATGACCCCTGCGAGCTTTGATCCCCCCTCGTATCTAGTCGCCAGGGTTCAGTTCTTTAAACCACGAACCACAGACAGGAACGGTCACTATATCCACACTTACGTCGTAGCCAAGAAGTCCGCAATCAACCTCAACACGTCTGTGTCGCTCTTCGTGGTGTCGTCGAACCCAGGTGTGTCGATAAGTACCACTCGCCTCCCATCGAGTGTAAATTCATTCGCGAGCTGGACTTCGTCTGTGCATGACTCCAGGCTTTCTCCAACCTGCAGTTTTGAACTACTGGCGAGATTGATGAACTAAATGGCACCGAATTAGTTCTCTGGTGCTGCAGAAGAGCTGCGCTATCATACAGATGTCTTTCCACTCCCAGTTGCACCCATGACTCTGTGAGTATAGTGAGGACAATGCCGAAACCGCTTGGCCGGAGTGGGGCTCACGCAATCATGATGGGTGCCTCGGGCGTGGGACAGTGCTTGGTATGGGACAGGTGCATTGGTGAAGGTACGGGAACTTGGTAAAGGTATACGTAGTGAGCGATTAGATACGAGAGCAGTCACAGAAGGAGAGACGCACCGAGCCGAACGAGAGTCCGCCACGCGATGAAGGGGGATGGAAGACTGTGGCGGTATTCACCGTGACATGCCCTCCCAGCCCAGGCATGGTGGCCACGCGCATTTCACTCGTTAAGAAACGTAAACACCGATATGATGGTCGAATGCTGTCTTACATTCGAGGGTGGTTCATATGGGCACCTGAAGAACCCAGGACGGTACCCCGGTATCAGATAACTGGTGATCCGGTCAGAACTCCTTCTCGATGCCCGGATCGATCTCACCCCCCTATCCTCGCGGACATCCCCCAGGTCACGGCATCGTGTTCATGGAGTGTCTAAAAATTAAAACCCACCGAAGGACGTGAGGTTAGTCTTGCTGGAATTGCTACAGGAGAAGGCGCCATTTGCCCATCTCGGAACAACGGATAGTACTAACAGGGAAGTGCCTACATAATTACACAGTCGCTGCCTCCGCCCTCCGAATGGTGGACTTGGTTCTGCATCTGAATGATCTGTTGTTCCATCGCCAAACGTTGGGCCTCAGCCGCCCTTGCGGCGGCTGCGAGCTGCTCGTTGGCCAAGGCCACCTGGCGCTGATGGTCCTCCTCAGCTCGCTGTCTCTCAATCCTCGCTTGTTCCTCCAACCGCCTTGCCTCCAACTGCGCCCACTCCAACTCCTGACGGCGTTGCAAAGCTATCCTCTTCTGCTCCTCCCTCACCCTCCTCATCTGCTCCTCCCGCTTCCTCGCCTCCTCTTGCACCCTTCGCCTCGCCTCCTCCTCCTGCACCCTCAACGCTCGTGCCATCTCCTCCTGCGCTTTCTTCAAATCAGCCACACGTCGTGTTTCCGCTTCAGCGAGTTCTTCGTTGATCACCTCCCCAGCGGCGGTCTTTGCAACGTCTTTGTGTTCGTCCACGAGCTCGCGTTGGATCTGGAGTACGACCGGGTGGTTGTTCATGATGCGCCGAATCACGTCGTGCGCGGACTGTTCGGTGTTGTGGTGGCGGGCCATCTGTGCGCCTTTATCGAGGGCCGGTTTGAGAAAGTTGGAGGTTAGTTCCCCCTCTCGAGCCTCGCCAACGTCGTGTGCTACCTCGCTCCACATGTTAGTGACGAGGACGACGTTCTTCAGGCTCGCCTCTCCACAGAGTTCGCGGAACATCTTGAAGTTTCGCCCAGCGATTCCGCTAAAGCGTTTGTCGGATATCCGATGGATGTATATGACCCCTGCGAGCTTCGACCCGTTCTTATACCTAGTACCCGTGGTTCAGATCCTGGATGGGCACGGAACACGCGTCTGAGCTTACGTTGTGGCCAAGAAGGTAGCGATATTCCTCAAGACGTCCGTATCGCTCTTCGCAGTATCGTCGAATCCTGGTGTATCGATGAGGGCCACACGCCTCCCATCGAGCTTGAATTCGTCCGCGAGCTGGACCTCGGCCGTGCAGGACCCCAAGTCCACCCCGACCCGCAAACTCGAATGACTGGCAAGGTTGATGAACTAGGGCATCGGCTGAGTTATGAGATACCGAAAAAACTCGACGGATCTTACAGATGTCTTTCCGCTCCCAGTGGCTCCCATAACACTGTGGGGGCAGTCAAGGTAACGCTCGAATAATCGGAATGGAGAGAGTGCTTACGCGATTGTGGTGGGTGCGTTGTCCATTGGGGGGTGGCAGATGGGAAGAGTGGCTGTAATTACAAAAATCGGCCGGACCAGTGAAGCTCGGGTTAGTTATGGTGGACAGACACCCAGGTAGAAACGAGGGCCGAAGGGGGGGCGTACTGGGTCGGATGTGATTTAGGCTTGGCCGATAAAACTGGGCTCGTGTCTTGTTGGGTCGCACGAAAGGTAGGAATGAAGTGCGGCGACCCTCTATCCACCTTAACCTTTTATTCGAGAGAGGTGGTATGGTGGCAGGAGACAGGAAGGACTACGCGTGTTCGATTAATAAGTAAATTTATCCAATCTGGCACGGGCCCCACCAAAAGCCACTCACCACCGTTGAGGTGATGTCAAGAGGGGGGGGGAGGGATGGAAATTCACCGCACCGAACGGTGGTTTCGGCTCCTGATTTCCTCTTCCTTGCCCGTCCTTGTAGGGGTCACCCCCTCCTCGGGGTGCTTCTCGACCGGTTCTAGACCGGCGAGTACTCTACCGGCCTTTGATGTGCTCATCGTCGAGTTCCCGCTGAGTCCTTGGAGGCAGGAGATCACCTATGCCTATGGTGGGATAGAGGGTGGATAGGCTCGGTCGAGGCCACGGCGTTGTCACGTCAGGTCATTCAAACGAACAGCCCTTCCGGCCACAGCTCGCATGTTGACCCACGCCCCGGATATGAACGTGGCGGGGGCAATGTCCAAGGTTTGTCGATCTCAATTGACTCGGTGCCCCTCCATGTAAACAGACGATAGTTCGAGTGGTAACTTCCACAACAAGGATGTGCGCTTCTCGGATGAATAGCCATAGGAACATTGATGAGTCCGATAACAGAACAGGCCCGAGGAAATCGTGAGGGAGCGGGCTGGTTGGCGCCTCCGCCTGAAGGCCGTGCCAGCACGGGAATCTCCTTGTGACCCAGACTGTGGGTCCACCTACGAACCTCAGCGGCTGCAGTGTTAGGCGAATATCCAGCGGTCCGTGAGCCGAGAGAACTGGATCCGTGGGATAGTACGATCAACACTTTCACACTCAGCCCTGTGCATCACCAAACTAGTGCAAGACAGATCTGGCCCATTAGCAAACGTCCCGATCACTTTTTCACTTTCCCGCACTTTTCTCAGACTTATTGAGTACTTATTTTTTGTCCATAGCTTTTTCTACTTATTCATACTTACTACTTTTTTGCTAGCTTTCATGAACTTA
>Ga0307509_10012635_pt1 | contig 10085 bp, 6 predicted proteins | sample 10_EM_MG_FD_202245 | JGI IMG/M metagenome (GOLD analysis project Ga0307509, IMG submission 202245) | Populus trichocarpa ectomycorrhiza microbial communities from riparian zone in the Pacific Northwest, United States - 10_EM | ecosystem: Host-associated > Plants > Roots > Unclassified | place... | reverse complement strand
TTTTTTTTTTGTAATCATGCGTTCATTGTTTTTAGGTACAAAAAGCCTCATGCAGCGCTAGCTATGGAGAGAACAAAACCTATAAATCAAAAACAAACAACAAAAGAAAGTCACGGCACCAGTTAAGTATCCACTATCGCGTAGGTTTCTCCTCCGCTGGGCCATCGGCCACATGTAACAAGGAAAGCACAAACTAACGACTTAGTCGTCTAGAAAGGAAAGCCTACATAAGACAAAAGGAAAGAAAACACAACGTCCCTATACCTCAGCCAACGAAAAAACACGAAACACCGGGGGGGGCACCCTGGGGGGGGAGAGAGACAACGGGGGGGAGACGCGGGAGGTGGTGAGTGGGCACATAGTGGGGGGGAATCCCGTGGAGGTGACGCCTATGAAGTTGGCGAGTCTTGTTAGTAGTGGAAGGGATGACCAGAGTGGGGCTTCGGGACCGATCTCAGTGACGCCGTAGAGGAGGCGCAACCTGCTATGTTGTCTCGAGGGGCAGGATAGGAGGGCGTGCTCGAAGGTTTCAGGCTCCAAACCACAGCGGGGGCAGGAGGTGTCAGCGTCGGGAGACCTCCAGGTCGGGTGGGCGGCCAGATAGCTTTTTCCGGCTCTCATCTGGTGGATTCTTCCGGCAACGAACTTGCCTAAACCCATGAAGGGCCTAGGAGACATGGCGGGAGGGTGCAGGTAGTATCCCGGTGTCGGGAAAAGGGAGGCCCACTCCTCGAGGAGTTTCTCTCTTATCCTCTTCTTCAGGGCTGAATAGGTGTTGTCCATCAAGGACTGGGGCGGAAGGGTAGGGGGCGGGCAGACAAGGTGAGAGTTGATCAAGGGCATCCTAGATAGCCCGAGGGTGAAGGGTATTGTTCGGTGAGCAACCGCGTCCACTGGCAGGTGGGTCCGTATTGGGGGGACAGGGCGGGGCGTTTTCCAGTGTAGGGGGAGGTAGACGGACGACAGGCCCCTTGTTATGGCTCGTGAGGAGTGAGGGGCTCGGTACGTGGAGAGCGAGGGGAAGGAGGGGTGAAGGCGGGCTCTGGCCGGGTTCACACTGGGAGGGGAACAGACAATCCTGAGCGCCGCTAGCCTTTGCCGGTAGGTGATCAGGAGGGAGATTGGTGGGAGGCACGACTCCACTGACAGAATCCCTGTGGGCGTGGCTGAGAAGCAGTTTGTGGTCCACCTCTGGACCTTGCGCCAGAATGTATCGAGGCGGGTTGTTGTTCCCACGCTGGGTGTAAACAGGTCTGCGCCGTAAAGTAGGATGGGGGCAAATAGTGATGTCGCCAATCTGTGGCATAGGTAGGGGGGGAGGCCCGCTCCGGGCGGACTGAGTCGACGAATGAGGGCAAACGCACCCTGGGCAAGGGCCAAGCGACGCGAATAGTGTGCAGCGGGGTTAAGTGCTGGAGTGAACCAGTAGCCGAGCCATCGAACGGAGTTGCTGGGGTGGAACATTTCCCCTTTGATTTGAATGGGTGAGACGCACTTCGGTGAGTGCCTCTGGCTGGGGGTCCTCCAGGGTATCAACTCCGTTTTCGCGACCGAAAAGGAGACGCCCAAGCGGGACGCCTTCCTTTCTAGCTTCTCGAAGAGTTCCTGGAGCCGGCGGATGTTGCCACGGTAGGAGAGGGAGGCTACTGTGAGGGCGAAATCGTCCACATACGAGATCATTAAACCCCGAGGAATCCTGAAATGCAGTGGGGCCACTTAGAGGAGGAAAAGGAGCGGGGAGATTGGTGAGCCTTGAGGTGCTCCTACGTTGACGGGCGCTGGGGTCCCTGGTGCACCTTGGAAGATCAAGGTGCAGCTTCCCTCCCCTAGGAAAGACGAAACCCAGGAGACCATGTAGGAGGGGATGCCGCCTTCCCTAAGGATTTGGGCCAAAGTGTTGTTGTCGACGTTGTCGAACCATGCTTTTATGTCCACCAACAGGGAGGAGACCTTGAGGCGGGGCCTCTGAAGGGTTTTAACGTCATTGGTGAGGGTGAGGCACGTATCGTAGGTACTGAGCCCAGGGAGCGAACGGCATTGGTTGGGGTATAACAGCCCTCTGAGTCGGGCTGCCGCGAGTAGGCAGGCTGCTATAATCCTTTCGTGGATCTTTGAGATTGTGCGGATCAGGACGATTATCCTGAAGGAGGAGGGGGATTCGTAGGAGGGTTTCCCTGGCTTATCAAGTACCACGCCGTTCGAGCTTTTCAGCCATGCGGGGTGATACCCGAGGAGGACCAGTGGGGCAAGTATCTGGAGGAGGATCGACGGGTTAATTTTGTTTACCTGCTTCCAGGTGGAGTAGGGTATCCCGTCCGGGCCCGGGGCCGAGGTCGGGGAGCACTTGGCGAGAGCCGCGGCTATCTCGTCCGCTGTTAGGGGGGGTGTCGACTTATGTAGCCAAAGCCTAGGCGGCGGGGAGAAGGATTCCTGAGGGGGGAAGAAGTGTTCCAGGAGGACATTGTTCATTTGCAGGGGGGTCTCGGCCCCTGGGAGGGAGGGAAAGCGTGGCTGGGCACGCCCGTAGGCGAACCTCTTGGCCGTCCAAAGGCTCTGGGGGGTAGCGGCCAGCAGAAAAGAGGACCAGTGTTTGTTCTTTGCGGCCTTGATTGCCATGAAGTACCCTGCTTTGGAGGTTCCTGCAATGTCCCGCATGTGTGGGGTGTCGTTCTTCCTGGCCGTCCTGGCGGCATTGTGGTATTCCCGACGGAGGATAGTCAGATGGGGGGTCCACCAGGGCTTGGATTGATGGGAGGGTCTGGAGACCGGGGTATGGTCCTTCTATCCCTTGGTGGGAACCAAGCGCCTTATATAGGCATCTCCCCACAACCCTAACCCTGGTGACTCATCACCTAGAGGTACATAAACCTCTATGACTCGTAGTGAGTCATAGTCCGAAATCCATCGATGACTCATATGAGTCATCGCACAACATTCCGTTAACCAATCAAAACTCATAAACCAAGTCATGTGCTCAAATATGTCACATGTGTGAAACCCATGACTCATAATGTGAGTCACGTGCGAAAGTCATTACATCATATGACGTCACAATCGTGAGTCATTAAACATTCAGCCAATCATATTATAACAATGACTCGCAAGTGCGTTGTCATGTGAGAACTATGAGTCAAGTGACATCATAGTGTAAAGTCCAACATACCTTATGTCCATAATTATGAGTCATGTGAAATCTGCCTTGCTTAGTCACGATTTGTGACATTAGCTCCTGTCTCCCCCTAGTATTGGTCCCACGATGCTATACTCCCAGATCTAACAACCTCTGCCCAGCTCTTCTGAGCTCCTTTCGGAGGCTGTGGTTCCTGTGTTCAAGCTCCTCGTTTGCTGGCTTTTTGGTGTCCATCTCGTTCCTCAACCTTGCTATGCTGAAACCAGATCCCGCGACCGTTCTGCGAAGTCCGTGGATCTCTTCGCGCATTCGTCCTATCGTGGTCTGGTAGTTGGCTAGCTCCTCTCTGGTTTTTTCGTCCCTTTCCAGAGTTTGTTGCTTTTCATCTAGCCGTTCCTGGATTTGCCTCTGTAGGGCACCGCCATCTGGTTGAGTTTTTTCGCTCCCCTCCCTCTCCGGTCGTGTCCTCACGGCACCGAATTTCCTTCGTTGTTCCGGCCCGGGGTGTCTCCGATGCCATTTTGAGAGGGGTTTCTTGTCGCCGTTTTCTTGGGGATAATATCCCCCTTTGATCTTCTCTTGCACAGGTACGAAGCATTTGTCGTCGTAGTATGCCGTCCATGACAGCTCATCGTGGTCCCTTCGAGCTCGTTGCTTTTTTTCTGCTGCTTCCAACTCTTGTGGGGCTCGGTATGCGGGGCTCGTGGGTAATGCCACGGCCGTTCCCCACCCTTCTTGGGCGGTCTTCGGTGTCGGGAGTCTTGGTGTCGTCATTCGTGGAGGTGGTGGTCGTGGTGCGAGTTGCGGTGGTCGTGTTATGGACACCCAAGTCTCCACGTGTTCTTGTTCCTTGAGCTTGATTGAGAGAGGGCTTCCTGGGGTACTTTTGGTGGAATTGTTGTTTTGCGATGCCTGCATTTTCGAAATCTTCGTAGGGGTACCAGACTTTGTCGTGTTCAGGAGTGTAACAGGTTTATTCCTGTCTAACGAAAATACAAGAGGACCGGCGGTAGACCTGCTAGTGCTGGTGGTAAGAGCGGCTTCAAGAGACAGGAGCTAAGAGATAATAGTTGAAGGACAAATAGAACTCAGGGACTCAGGGATTGCCGTTCAACAAAGTGTATTCTTTAGACCGAAGGTCTGTCGAAGTCTGCTGTCTCCGGCTAGCCAGGAGAGTGGTTTAAATACAAAACCCAACACCGATAGCTTTCCTGCAATCACGATCATTACCAGTAGCTGCGCACATACCGGAATCCTGTAATCCTGCAAGACGAAAGAAAGAAACAATGCTCAGCCCTCGCCAGTGTTACATGACCATTCCATACCCGGAATCCTAAATATTAACTTCCAGCAAAGCAAACTGAATATAGCAATACGGTAGCATAACCTATCTGACTCAGAGACAGTGGCGGAGCTGAAATCCAATCAAATAAACCAAATATAAATCAACTAAATATTGGAGATCCTGCACTGCCCGCGCCTGTGTACCGTTACCGGAACATGTACACATGTTACATTGCCTTATTCTGAAAAATCAACCATCATTCCAAAGTCTTCGCTGTCCTCAGCGCTCTCGTCCGTGTGCCATAGGAGGCTGTCGTCATCTGTGGGGAAATAGTCCTGCTTAGAGCTGCTAGCATCATATTCCTCATCATCATAGGGTTCCCAGAAGTCGTCTGGGCAATCATTTGCGGTTCAGGGTCTAGAGGAAACTTCCATGGGTTCCCAGGAAGCCTTAATGGAGTGGGAGGTGATCTAGGGGGTGGGTTCTGCTGGGTGGTTAGCGTCCCAGTATTCCTGTATGAGTTCGAGGGAGTGGTCGAGGTTCTCGATAGGTTCCCAGGAGTCGTCTGCTCGCTGATAGCCTTTCCAGTGAACCATGAATTCGTGCCTGTTGTTCTGGCGGCGGTAGTCTAGTACCTGCTCTGCTTCCCATTCTTCTGCATTGTCGATTAGGATGCGTGCTGGCTTGTCCATTCTGCGGGACTTGAATCTATCGGGATCTTTCTCTCTAGATTCTTTTAGGGAGGAGACGTGGAAGTAGGGTTTCTGGCGGGCCATTCTGGGCGGGAGGTGTAGTTTGTAGTTGTCTGTTTCAGGTAGATGTTCTAGGACCTTGCAAGGTCCGAACCAGCGTGGTTCTAGCTTCTTGGATCGTCCAGGGGAGGAGGTATAAGGGCGGCCTCTAACAAGAACTCTGCTGCCATTCTTGAAGGGTTCGGTTAGGGGTTTGCGGCGTTTGTCAGCCTGCACAGTCTGGCGGAAGGTAGCATGCTTTCTGGCCATGTCTACTTCCATTCTGGTTGCTTCATGGGCCTTTAGGATATCGTCCGCAGCTGGTACCTTGCTGGCGGATCTCTGGACAGGGTTGAAGATCTTCCAGGGGCGTCCATAGAGGGCGTGGTATGGCGAGATACCTAGGGATTCATGGGGAGCGCCGTTCATGGCTGCTGCAATAGCGGGGAGGGCGCCGGCCCAGTTGTTTTGTCTTGTGTTAACGAAGTTCCTCATTAGCTGTTTGAGGGTCCGGATCCTTCGCTCAACCTGGCCATTCGTTTGCTGGTGGTATTGGGTCGCCATCCCGACCTGGATACCAAGGGACTTCCTTATTTGTGACCCAAACTTAGAGGTAAAGCTAGAGTCCTGGTCAAGGACAATTCGGAGCGGGAGGCCAGCGACATCGAAGATGGTACTGTTGAGTTTCTTAAAGATCTTCTCCGAGGTGGCCGCATCCTTGAGGGGGATGAGATGTGTGTAGGAGGTAAAGCGGGCCATAATCACCATGATAGATGTGTAGCAATCAGATTTGTTCAAAGGGCCGGCGAGCTCTATGGCTAGAGATTGGTAGGCCTCGTCGGGGTCCGGGAGGGTAAGGGATCGTCCATTGGGTAGGCTGGTGGGCTCGTTGTTAATCTGGCACTTATCGCATGACCGACAGTATAGGACAAAGTCCTGGCGCATCTGTGGCCACCAGAAGAAGCAAGCCGCATAGGAGTAGCATTTGTAGGCTGAGAAATGTCCGAGGCCTTCATGGACAGTCTTGAGGATGAAATCCCGTAGGGATACCCCCTTCTCAAGAGGTCCTACCGGTATATAAAGGTTTTCGTAACCATTGGTGTTCTGGGCAAGTAGCAGGCCATCGCGGATAGAATAGTGCAATTTGTTATCAGTTCCCTTGACCCTGGTGTAGAGGGCGTCGGTGTTGAGGGCTTCTCTCACTCGCTGGGCGAGGATACCCATAAGGCGGATGTGTAGGGTACTCAGGAATTGGTTTGCATTTGTTGCCTCATCGGAGTCATAGCCTGCTTGCCTGTAAAGGGGACTGAAGGCCGGCGAGGCCATGGGCGGCGTGGCTAGGATGGTATCGTTGATACGGAAAGGCGGAAGCCTTTCTGCGAGATATGGGATATCGGGGAGCGAGGCCTGGCCTTCTTCAAGGGCTGTATTCGATGTTGAAGTCCTATCCTGCTTTTTTCTCTTTGTCTTCTTACTCTGCTTCCGGACCTTAGGGTCCTTTGACCACTAGCCTGCACCTTCTTTTTCATTCTTATGTATTTCACACCCATTGTCAGTGCATGACATCCAGCTCATTTCTGACTGTCGTCGTTCCATTTCACCAGAAATTGGGAGAGTTCTAGTATCACCCCAAGAGTTTCCAATCGAGATTCTGCTATCGTTGCTGGCTCCGCTTGATGTAGCTGGCAAGGAAGCAGAGGCTTTGCGTTTCTGGAAGCGAGTTCCTGCATTGCTGGTAATTTTCCATAAGGTATTCAGGGCGGCAGCGACTGATCGAGTCACTGCTGGTAAGGGTGGGAGAGGTTTGGGCTTCGCTTGAGTGGTACATGGCGTCGTCTGACTCAATGCTAAAATCGGTAGAACAGGCGTAGCTTGTATTGACGTGTAGGGGTTGGGTATGGTCAGGTAGCTCAAGGCTGTCATAAACGATAGTGCGGTCCTTGAGGCTTATATCCAACGGTACTGGGGTTCCCTCATGGATTCTTGATAGATACTCTGCCAGGAAATTCTTCCCTCCTGGCTGGTATTCTATTTTAAAATCAAAGTGACTGATGTGCGTAAGCCATCTCGGCTGTCGTCCATTGTGGTTCTTTTGTGTCATGAGTTGAGTAAGACTCTCGTGGTCTGTAACCACTGTAAATTGCCTGTGTAGCAAATGGGGAGCGAAGGGGTCCATAGCCTCAATGAGTGCGAGCGTTTCCTGTTATTGTGTGGGGTAGTTGCTTTGTGATGGCATCAGCTTCCTGCTGTGGAACGCTGCAGGTCTGGCTGCATCTCGGGTTGGTCCTTGGCCTATCCAGGCGCCCGTACCTGTAGGGGATGGATCGGTAAAAAGCCATATCATATGTGGCTTGTTGTAGGCGATCGGTCTAAGGACTTTGTGCTTATCTGCAGCTCGTTTGACCACTTCGAAGGCTGCTTCCTGCAGATCCGTCCACAGCCATTCAGGGTTCCCACTCAGCTCTGTGAGCGGGGCTGTGATGGTGGCGATGTGGTGAATGAACTGTGAGATATAAGTAACCATTCCATTGAATCGCTGCAGTTCTTTCTGGCACTCTGGTCTTGTCCAGTCCATTATGGTCGGGACTTTCTCTGGTGCAGGGTGAATGCCATCATCATCTATCATATGGCCTAGGGTATCGCGTTTAGTGGCAAAGAAAACACTTTTCTTTGGGTTGGTATAATAGCCGGCGGTCTGCAGCTTACTGCAGGCGTTCGTAAGGTCCTGAACATGCTCTTCAAACGTGTCACTGAAGACAAAAATATCGTCAATGTAGACCCATATGTTCTTGCCTAATTCGTCATGGAATAGGTCCTCCATAGTCCTCACAAAGGTTCCGGGAGAATTGATGTCTTCTTGCATCATGACCTGGCTGGTAAAGACGCCGAAGGGTGTCTTAATAGTGTTGTACTCCACATCATCGGGATGCACTCTGGTCTGGAAGTAGGCGTCACTGAGATCTATCTTGCTGCGAAACCGTCCTCTGGCTACCGCATTTAGTATAGTATTCTGTTCTTGGATCTTTGTGTGATCGGCCTGGGTGTTATCATTCCTGAAGCCGAGGTCTACCCGGGGTCGGATTCTGACATCGCTTTTGGCCTCCACAAACATGCTGGCTCCTCCGGGCACACTGGTCCTATGGAGGATGCGGGCATTCATCTGCTTGTTGATCCATGCCTTGTATTTGGGCATGAAGACTTGTGGCGCTTTGAAGATGGGTGTTTTCAAGAGCTTCGTCGGGTCTTTGAGGCTTATCCTGTGCATTATCTTGCATACTGGGGGCAGTTCCTCAGGTACTTCTTTGACACATACCTTAGGGAACATCGCCAGGAAGTCAGGTACTTCCTGTGGCTTCGTCATGGCTGATCTAGACTCTCTAGATTTTCCGTCACAGGTAACTCTGACCTTATACTTGGAGAAGTAAATGCTGTTCTTTTGGCAATCGATGACGGCTCCTAGCCTTATGAGATCGTCCATACTGATGAGGATATCATAGTCTGATACTGGCGTGACTAGCATAGGCACCTTATCGACTTTCATCTTGCCTAGCTGAATCATAACCTCAACAGAGAAGTTGCTAGTTGATCGCGATCCTTTAACTGCCATCTTTAGAGTGACGGGATTCTTCCTAGCTGTGTAGGGGATGTTGTGTGTTGTAACAAATTTGTTGGATATCAGGGTACCGCCAATGGTACCTGTATCTGCGAGGGCTCTGGCGGGCTTGCCATTGATGTTGATAGTGAATTCGAGTGCCTGGAATGGCCTATCCTTTGGCGTGGCAACTGTAGTCTTGTAGGTTCTGATGGAACCGCTGCCATCTAGCTCTTCTGTGCTGCCTGTATCGGGCTCATATTCGCCTTTGCTGCTGTTGTCTGGGCTTTCCTCAGAGAGGCGAACATGGTTGGTCTTAACTTCTTTCTTTAGGTATTCATTTGCCATGTGTCCGCTTTCGCCACAGTAGAAACAGGCTCCTTCTGCCTTGCTGCGGTCCATTTCAGCCTTACTTGGCTTGTTGGACTTGGTATAGGTCCTCTTCTTGGCGGGGCCTTTCCTTTGCCTGTGTTCCTGGGCGTTGATCTGGTAGAGGGTTTGCGGTAGGTATTCTCTTTCTTTGGTGTATGGGTTTTGCTGCTAGATGCCTGGCTTCTATCGCTGCCTCTGTAGCCGCCTGTTCTATACATGGTAGCGTCATAGCGTTCTGCTACAGCCACCATCTGGTCCCAGGTATCTTCTGGTCTTGGCTGGGGCTCAACATTGCGGCGTAATCTAGGGTCCATGGCATCGAGAAATCGCTGTTTCTGTGCATAGTCTGATATGGATCCATTTGGAAGAGATTCTTTGAGGTCCGCTAGCTCTCCAGCTATCTTTGTTATGCATGCTGGCTGTCCACCTGCTGTCTGGTGGATATTCTGCCACTTGTGATAGGTGTCATCACTGTTTGTGGAGGTTTCGAATAGCTGCTGAAAGCGGTGTGTCAATTGCGGTAGGGTGAGGTTCTCTTCTTCTGTGTCTAGTGTCTGGAATGCGTTGTTTGCTTTCCCTTCTGTGTAAAAACCATAGTAGTCCGCCACTCCAGGGGTGTCATCGTTCAGTCCTGACCTCGGTAGGTACTTCTTGACTGTTCTAAGCCAGCGCTTGAGTTTGTCTGGTTTGATGTCTTCTCTTTCACCGCTAAAGAAAGGCGGCTTAGGGGGCTTAGGAGGGGGCAACCTGGCCGGGCCTGGGTCTGCCATGGTGCCTGTAGGTGTGTCTGGGGCTGGGGGTGGTGGATCTGCTCGTTCAGGGGGCTCTCTGGCGCTGCTGGATCTTGCGGGTCTTTCTGGTGTGTCTGGGATGAATGTACCGGGCAGTGATTGTTCTCTATGCTCTCTAGAGGGCGCTCTAGTTGGTGTCTGACTTCCAAAGACTCCTAGAATGCTGGGTGCTCGCCACCTGCTT
>Ga0307509_10012634_pt1 | contig 10086 bp, 10 predicted proteins | sample 10_EM_MG_FD_202245 | JGI IMG/M metagenome (GOLD analysis project Ga0307509, IMG submission 202245) | Populus trichocarpa ectomycorrhiza microbial communities from riparian zone in the Pacific Northwest, United States - 10_EM | ecosystem: Host-associated > Plants > Roots > Unclassified | place... | reverse complement strand
ACACAACGGGGTGTCCCGGTCAGTACCCATCAGCCTGTGCTCCCTCCATGCGGTTCTGCACGGACTCTTGCGACGGATTATCTGTGGGCACCGGCCATAATGTTTGTGTCGTGCACCCCAAGATCCGGGATTGACTGTCTGAACCCCGACGGCACAGTTGTTGCCTGTGCGCGTTGCGATGTGACCGCTCCCCCGATCGATCCCAGAATCCCACGAGGAAGCTCGACATGATTTTTTCCAGATGGCAGAGCGCATTGACCAGCCTGCGAACGAGCGCTGCGCCTGCGTCCGGCCCAGCGGCAAGCGCACTGCGTTTGAGCGCCTGGGCGCTGCTGCTGATCGGCATCGCCTCGCGCTTGTCACCGCTGTTCGATACCGACAACCGCTTGCTCTGGCAGTTCATGTCCGAAGACGGCTACCTGATGCAGACCATCGCGCGCAACATGGCGCTGGGTCTGGGCATGAGCAGCTCGGCCGGCACGATCCCGACGAACGGCGTGCAGCCGCTCGCGACCTTCGTGTTCGCCGCCCTTCATTGGCTGGCGGGCGGGTCCAAGACGGGGGGCGTCGCGCTCATCACGCTGCTCTCGCTGGCGGTGTCGATGGCTGCCGCGTGGTTCCTGTATCGGGTTGCTGCGCGCGTGTTCGCGGGCTTCGCCAATGCTCGAGGCATGGCGCTGCTGTGCGCGCTCATCTGGTTCGCCGCGCCCCGGGTCGTCGGCCACAGCATGAACGGCCTGGAAACCGGCATCTACTACCTGGCCATCCTGATCACGTTGGATTTCTATCAGCGCTATGCGACGGCTGATGCGCCCTTGACCTGGCGCCATCGCCTCGTCCTCGGCGTGTGGCTGGGCATTGCTTTTCTGGCGCGAAACGATGCGGTGTTCTTCATCGGCGGCTTGCTTGTCGCGCATGGCTTGATGGGCGGCAGCCGCGTCGGCGGCGGCTTGCCGCACCGTTGCATCGACGCGGTGGTTTGCGGTCTGATCAGCCTGGTGGTCGCGTCGCCCTGGCTCGCGCACAACTACGCGCTGTTCGGATCGATCGTGCCCATCAGCGGCATCTCCGAGTCTCACGGCGCGGCGCTGGGGTCGAACCTCTCCGCGCTGCCGGCCAACTTTTTCGAGGCCAGTTTCTCGGACCTGCTGCTGCCGCTTCGACTCAAGCTCGCGGCTCCCGTGGTCGCCGTCACCGCGGTTCTCGTGCTCGCATCGCTCGCCGGTTTCTGGACGATCGTGGCACGGCACTCACTCCACGCCGCTCGCTTCTTCGTCACCGGCGTGCTGTTCGCCGCGGCCGTGTCGATCTACTACGGCGTCTTCTTCGGCGCCGCGCATTTCATTCCGCGCTACACGTCGCCGCTGTCGGTGTTCATGTGGACAGGGACCGTCGCCGTCGTGGTCGTCGCCATGCATGCGGCATTTCGGAGCGCACCGGCGGCGAGGGCTGGGTTGGCGTCGGTCGCCCTGCTGGCCACCGCAGCATCGCTCGCGTTCGCCGTGTCGGGGTTCACCAAGGGCACGACCAATGGCCACCGGCAGGTCGTGGACTGGGTTCGCGGGCACGTGCCCGATGATGTCTGGGTCGGCGCAGTGCAGACCGGGACCGTGGGCTACTTCCATGACCGCACGATCAACCTGGACGGCAAGGTGAACCCCGCAGCATTGCGTGCGGTCATCGATCACGGCAGCGTGCTCGACTACGTCGTCGATTCGAAGATCGACTACATCGCCGACTGGTCCGGCGTCGGCGGCTGGATCGACATGCGCGAAGCAAGCCCCCGGTTCACGAGCGAATTCGAATTGCTGCTGCGCGACGAGGCATCGAACCTGTCGGCGATGCGGCGCATTCACCCCAAGACGGTTCCGCAGACGGCCGCGCTGAAATGACCGACACCGCCAAGCCGCCCGCGGCCGGGTTTCGCATCACGCGGACCCAGCAAATCATTCTCGTGGCCAGCGTCGTTCTCTATGGCGCCGGCGCATTCGTGGTCTACCGTCACATCGACGCGGCCGTGCTGCGCATGGCGCAGGCGCTGCCGCTGGCCTTGATCGCCGCGCTGCTGGGGCTCTCGTTCCTCAACTACACGATCCGGGCCTGGCGCTGGGTGGTGCTGGGCAACTACCTCGGATTCCGTGTGCCGCTGCGCGACAACATCCTGTACTACCTGGCCGGATACAGCCTGACCTCGACACCCGGCAAGGCCGGCGAAGCCGTGCGGCTCTGGTTCCTCAAGTCCGGGCACGGCGTGCCCTACACGAAGTCGCTGCCGTTGATGCTCGCAGACCGCATCATCGACATGTGGGCGGTCCTGATCCTCGCGCTGCTGTCCTGCGCCGGCTTCACCGCCTATGCGTGGCAAGGCCTTCTGCTGGGCTTGCTGGTCGTCGCGGTGTCGATCCCGATCCTGTGGCCGTTGCGTTTCAAACCCGTGCTGTTGTGGCTGTACAAGCTGATGCCGCGGCGCGGCCGGCTGCTCGCGCGTGCGCAGCGAACCGCACGGGCGCTGGCACACCTGGTCAGCTGGCGCACCTACGGCGTCACGCTGCTGCCCTCGATCGCCGGTTGGTTCGCAGAGTGCGCGGCCCTCTACCTGCTGCTCCAGCACCTCGGGGCGCCGATCTCGGTGGCTAACGCCGTGTTCGTGTTTTCGTTCAGCATGATCGTCGGTGCGGCGAGCATGCTCCCTGGCGGCCTGGGCAGCACCGAGGCGACGATCGTGCTGCTGCTCAAGGCCATCGGCGTCGACCTCGATGTAGCGCTGGCCGCAACCGCGATCGTACGCATCACGACCTTCTGGTTCGCCGTGGCGATCGGCGCCGCGCTGATGCCTGCCGCCTTGCAGGTCTCGGCGCGCGCCGCGTCCACGGGCCGTCTGCAAGCGGCGTCCGCGCGATGAGTGCCCGCTGGGCAGACAAGGACCTCACCGGTTGGGGCCGAGTGAAACGCGCGGCGTCCCACGTGGCCCGACCCGAGCGGATGTCTGAACTGAAGGGCATCTTCGCGTCGTCCGATCCCGGCTGCTTGCTGGCCCGCGGGGCGGGCCGCAGCTATGGCGATGCGGCGCTCAACAGCGCCGGTGGCACGCTGGACCTGACGCGACTCGACCGGCTGCTCGACTTCGATCCCGCGACCGGGCAGCTCGTCGCCGAGGCGGGCGTCACGTTCGGCGACCTGGTCGCGACCTTCGTCCCACGAGGCTTTCTGCCGCCGGTGATCCCGGGCACCGGCTTCGCCACGCTCGGCGGCGGCATCGCCAACGATGTCCACGGCAAGAACCACCATGAGGTCGGCAGCCTCGGCCAGCACCTGGACTGGTTCGACCTGCGCTTGCCTGATGGCGAGCTGCGCCGTGTCTGCCCGTCGTCCGACGCGGAGCTGTTCAAGGCCACCGTCGGCGGCATCGGGCTCACGGGCGTCATCGAGCGTGCCAGCGTCAAGCTCGTCAGCATTCCGTCGAACGCGATGCGCGTGCGCCGGCGTCGCGTGCGCGATCTGGACGAGCACCTTGCCGCGCTGCTCGAAGAGCAATCGCGGAGCCCGTATGTCGTGGGCTGGATTGACGCGCTGGCCAAGGGCAAGCAACTGGGTCGCGGCATCCTCGAAGCTGCCGGCTATTCGAGCGAAGGCGTCGCCGTGGCGCACCGGGCGTCGCGGCGGGTGCCGTTCGACTTCCCTTCGATCGCGCTGAACCCCTGGACCGTGCGCGCCTTCAACGCGCTGTACTACCGCAAGGTCCCGAGCCGCGGGACCGATTCGCTGCAGCCGATCGCGTCCTTCCTGTTCCCGCTCGATGCGATCCATGACTGGACCCGCATCTACGGCAAGCGCGGCTTCCATCAATTTCAATGCGTGCTGCCGTTCGACGGCGGAGCGCCCGCATTGCGCAGCCTGCTCGAGGCGATATCGCGCAGCGGGCAAGGCTCGTTCCTCGCCGTCCTGAAGACCATGGGGCCCGCCGGTCTCGGCTTTCTCTCGTTCGCACGACCGGGCTTCACGCTGGCGCTCGACTTCCCGGAAGTGTCCGGCGCACGCGAACTCATCGCGCGCCTCGAAACCTTGACAGCCGACCACGGCGGCCGGACCTACCTCGCGAAGGACGACACCTTGACACCCACGCTGCTGTCTCGGATGTACCCGGAGGTAGAAGCCTTCAAGGCCGCGCTGGCGAAGATCGACCCCACGCAGCGGATGAACTCCGACATGGCGCGTCGACTCGGTTTGACGCAGGTGCGCGCATGACAGACCACTGGCTGATCCTCGGTGCCTCGTCGGCGATGGCGCGTGCGTTCGCGCGCGAGGCCGCCGCGCGCGGCCATGCCGTCACCCTGGCCGGACGCGACCTCGACGACCTCTCGTCGCAGGCCGCCGACGCCCGACTGCGCGGCGCCATGGTCGCGCGGGCCATGGTCTGCGATGTCACCGACGCCGCATCGCGCGCCGCCTGCGTGGCGAGCGCGACGATCGCGCAGACCCGCCTCAACATCTTCGTCGCCATCGGCCAGATGCCCGAGCAGGACGCGATGGATGCCGACCCGTCGTTGGCCGTCCACATGATCGACGCCAACTACACCGGGCCGGTGGCACTGCTGCAGGGCCTGGTGCCCATCGTCGAACTCGCTCGCGAGGGCCGGGTGGTGATCGTCGGCTCGGTGGCAGGTGACCGCGGCAGGCGCAAGAACTACCTGTACGGCTCCGCGAAGGCGGGCCTGGCAACCTACGCTGGTGGGCTTCGCGCCCGGCTGTTCGCGGCCGGCGTGACGGTCACGCTCGTCAAGCCCGGCTTCGTGGACACGGCGATGACCTGGGGCCTGCCCGGCCTGTTCCTCGTGGCCACGCCTGCGCAGGCAGCGGCCGCGATGATGCGCGCGGCGTTGAAGGGCAAGGCCGAGATCTACCACCCGGGTTTCTGGCGCTGGATCATGCTGATCATCCGCCACATTCCAGCGGACGTGATGAAGCGCCTCAGCTTTTGATCGCAGCGGTTGCCGCGTTGCCGGTCTCGCTCGGGACACGCAGCAACAGCGCATCGATACCGTAGAGCCTGGCCAGTGCGGCCAACTTGGGCGGTGCGTTGCGCAGCTCGAAGGGCTTGCCCCACGCATCGGCCGCGCGGTGGCATTCGAGCAGCACCGCGAGCGCGGACGAATCGAATTGCGTCAGATTCGACGCGTCGACGACAACCGCGGCGCCGTTCTCGCTCTTCATGGCCTGCGCGAGCAGGCGCCGCGTGTCGTTCGCTTCGCGCGCGGTGACGCTGGCGGGCAGCAGCAACACGTCCGGCGTCTCAGCTCTTGGTCGCACCGGCGGCCTTGTTGCGCTCGGCCAGCTTGGTGATCAGGCCATCGATACCGCTCGCGCCGATCTCTTGCGAGAAGCTGTTGCGATAGTTCTCGACCAGCCACACGCCGAGCACGTTGATGTCGTAGACCTTCCAGGTGCCGCCGACATTCTCGAGGCGATAGTCGAGCTGCACCGGATCGCCGCGGCCCTTGATCTCGGTCTTCACGACGACTTCCTTGTCGTCGGCGCCAGCGCGCATCGGCTTGAGCTCGACGGTCTGGTCCTGCACCTGCGCGAGCGCGCCGGAGTAGGTACGCACGAGCAGGATCTTGAACTCGTCCTGCAGCCGCTTTTGCTGCTCGGGTGTGGCCTGACGCCAATAGCGGCCCACCGCCGAGGCGGTCATGCGCTGGAAGTTCACGTGCGGCATGACCTTCGCATCGACGAGCGCGATGACCTTGTTCACGTCGCCCTGCTTGATCGACTTGTCGGCCTTCACCGCGTCGAGCACATCGCTGGACACTTCTTTGATCAGCGCATCCGGCGTCTTGCCGGCCTGGGCGTGTGCAAAGACGGCGCTCACGCTCAGCAGGGCAGCCGTCAGCCAGGGAGTCAGTCGTTTCAACAACATGGGGTTTCCTTTCAGGGTTCGAGACCTACAACGCGCGAGCATGGGATGCGGTTCACGTCGGCAGGTCGGGCAGATGGTCACTGGGGTGCAGATGCGGCCGAGGCCGCAGGTGAAGCGGCCGAAGCCGCAGCCGAAGGCGCCGACGCAGCCGGTTCAGGCCCGTCGATCGGCTCAGGAGTTGCCGGCGCGTCGCCGTCATACACCAGGCTGCGGCGCCGTTGCAAATAGGCATCGCGGATGAAGCTGTACTTGTCGAGCGCGATGTCGTCGAGCAACTTGCTCGCGCCCAGCAGATTGGCGCGGGTGTTGACGATCTGCAGCACCGTGATGCCACCCTGCCAGCGGCCGTCCTTGATGTACTCGGCCGGCGAGGCGAACCAGCGGTCCGCCGGCAGCGCGGCGGAGTCGCGCACCGACGAGGGCCCGAGCACCGGCCACACCAAATAGGCGCCGGCGCCGAAGCCCCAGCGGCCCAGGGTCTGGCCGAAGTCCTCGTAGTGGTGCTCGAGGCCGAACTCGCTCGCGATGTCGAGCAGCCCGAAGAAGCCGAACACGGTGTTGGTGGTCACGCGCACCACGTCCTGCAATGCCGGTTCGGGCTTGCCTTGCAGCACGTTGTTGACGGCCGACCAGGCGTCGGCCGCGTTGGCGAAGAAGTTGTCGACGCCGCGGCGCGCGAACTGCGGCACGACCTTCGCGTAGCCGGTCGCGACAGGCTTCAGGACCTTTTCGTCCAGCCCTTCGTTGAACGCGAACACCTTGCGGTTCCAGCTCTCCCACGGGTCGAGCCGCGCACCGGGGCCGCCGCGTGCATCTTTGATGGTCGCGCAGCCGCCGAGCGCGAACAACAGCGCGGCAATCAGGCTCAGCAGTCCGGCGCGTTTCACTTCTTGCCTCCGCTAGCGGGAGCCGGGGTCGGTACGGCCGAGCCTGCGTCAGCCGCCTTGTTGAACAAGAACTGGCTGATCAGGCTCTCGAGCACCACCGCCGACTGGGTCTGCTTGATGACGTCGCCGGCGACCAGCGCCTTTTCCTCGGCGCCTGCCTCGAGCCCGACGTATTGATCGCCGAGCAGGCCGGACGTGAGGATGCGCGCCGACGAATCGCTCGGGAACTGCACGCTGCGCTGCATGTCCAGCCGCACCACGCCTTGAAACGTCTTGGGGTCGAGCGTGATCGAGGCCACGCGCCCGACCGTCACGCCCGCGCTGCGCACCGGCGCGCGCACCTTCAGGCCGCCAATGTTGTCGAACTTGGCCGTGAGCGAATAGGTGTCGCTCGAGGCCGTGAAGCTACCGAGATTGGCGGCCTTCAGCGCGAGGAAAAGCAAGCCCGCGATACCCAGCAGCACAAAGAAGCCGACGAGGCTTTCGATGCCCTTCTTACCCATGATTCACCTCATTCATTTTTATCATCCCTCTTTCTTGACGCGCGGACCTAGTGGTGCGTGAACATCAGCGCGGTGAGCACGAAGTCCATGGCTAGCACGCTCAGCGACGAGATCACCACCGTGCGCGTCGTCGCATGCGCCACACCCTCGGGCGTGGCCTGCGCTTCGTAGCCTTGATACACCGCGACGAAGGTGCAGATGACGCCGAACACGATGCTCTTCAAAATACCGTTGCCGACATCGCGCCAGACGTCGACGCCGTTTTGCATGATGGACCAGAAGTTGCCCGCGTCCACACCGATCAGTTTCACCGCGACGACGTAGGCGCCCATGATGCCGACCGCCGAGAACAGCACCGCCAGCACGGGCATCGCCAGGATGCCGCCGATGAAACGCGGCGCGAGCACGCGGCTCTTCGGGTCGATCGCCATCATTTCCATCGCGGCGAGTTGTTCACCCGCCTTCATCAGCCCGATCTCGGCAGTGAGCGAGGTGCCCGCGCGGCCGGCGAACAGCAGCGCGGTCACGACCGGGCCGAGCTCGCGCACCAGCGAGAGGTTGACCAGCAGCCCGAGCGATTCGGACGCGCCGTAGGTGACGAGCGCGTAGTACGACTGCAGCGCCAGCACGAAGCCGACCGCCAGCCCCGAGGCCATGATGATCAGCAGCGACAGGTTGCCGATCGCATGCACCTGGGCGATGACGAGGTACGGCCGGCGCAACGCCGCCGGCAGGTTGCGCAGCACGTCGACGAAGAAGGTCGCGTTGTGGCCCAGCCCACGCGAAGCTTCGAGCGCGACCTTGCCGATCCTTTGAAGCGGGTTCGTCACGCTTTCACCCCGAGGTCTTCGGCCAGCGGCCGCGCGGGGTAGTGGAAACGCACCGGCCCGTCCGGCTCGCCGCGGATGAACTGCCGAACTTCCGGGTCTTCGGACGCGTTCAATTGCTCGGGTCGGCCGTGCGCGACGACGCGCCCCTGCGACGACAGCAGGTAGGCGTAATCGCAGATCGAGAAGCACTCCTGCACGTCGTGCGAGACGATCAGCGAGGTCGCGCCGGTGGTGTCGTTGAGCGTGCGGATCAGGTTGGCGGCGACCGCCATCGAGATCGGGTCGAGGCCGGCGAAGGGTTCGTCGTACATGATCAGTTCGGGGTCGAGCGCGATCGCCCGCGCGAGTGCGACGCGGCGCGCCATGCCGCCCGAGATCTCGGAGATGCGCAGCTGCGCGGCACCGCGCAGGCCGACGGCATTGAGCTTCATCAGCACGATGTCGCGAATCATCGTGTCATCGAGATCGGTGTGCTCGCGCAGCGGGAACGCGACGTTTTCGAACACCGAGAGATCGGTGAACAGCGCGCCGAACTGGAACAGCATGCCCAAGCGGCGCCGCAGTCGGAACAGCTGCTCCTTGTCGCGCGCGTCGACCACCTCGTTGTCGAAACGCACCGTGCCTCGGCCAACCGGGTGCACGCCGCCGATCAAGCGCAGCAAGGTGGTCTTGCCGCAGCCCGAGCCGCCGAGGATCGCAGTGACCTTGCCGCGCTGAAAGCTCAGCGAAACATCATTGAGGATCGTGCGGCTGGCGTCGTAGCCGAAGGTCACGTGATCGATGTCGATCAGCGTGTCGGCACTCGGGGGTTCGGCTTTCGTTTGAAGCGATGATTCACTCGACATTCGTTCTGCTTATCTGTAGCGGGCGGGCGCCCGTCGAAGTCGGAACGATTGTCGCATGCACTCCGCCAGCGCGCAGGGCAAACCCGAATGGGTTTACCTCGCAGCCACAAGGTGAGCGCCGGTAAAGAAAAAGCGCTCAGCGCGGCAGGTCGCTGCAGCCCATCAGGAACTGATCGACCGCGCGCGCCGCCTGGCGGCCTTCGCGGATCGCCCACACCACCAGCGACTGGCCGCGCCGCATGTCGCCGGCCGCGAACACCTTGGCGACGTTGGTGGCGTAGCCGCCGCTTGCGTCCATGCTCGCCTTGGCATTGCCACGCGCGTCCTTCTCGACGCCGAAAGCCTCGAGCACACTGGCCACCGGGCTCACGAAGCCCATCGCCAGCAACACCAGATCGGCGGGCAGCACCTGCTCGGAACCGGCGACCTCGACCATCTTGCCGCCTTGCCATTCGACACGCACGGCCTTCAGCGCCTTGACCTTGCCTTTGTCCTTGCCCTCGCCGCCGATGAACTCCTTGGTGGCAATCGCGAACTCGCGCTCGCAGCCTTCGTCGTGGCTCGACGAGGTGCGCAGCTTGATCGGCCAGTACGGCCAGACCAGCGGCTTGTTCTCTTGCTCGGGCGGCATCGGCAGCAGCTCGAACTGCGTGACGCTGACCGCACCATGGCGATTGCTCGTGCCGACGCAGTCGCTGCCGGTGTCGCCGCCGCCGATCACGACCACGTGCTTACCATCGGCGCGCAGCTGGCCCTTGATCTTGCCGCCGGCGTTGATCTTGTTCTGCTGCGGCAAGAATTCCATCGCGAAATGGATGCCGTCCAGATCGCGCCCTGGCACCGGCAGGTCGCGCGATTGCTCGGCGCCGCCGGTCAGCAGCACCGCGTCGAACTCGGCATCGAGTTGCTCGGGCGTGATTGTTTCCTTGGCCCAGTTGGTGACCTTCGTGCCTTCGGGCAGCTTGCCGACCAGCACATTGGTGCGCATCGTCACGCCCTCGGCCTGCATCTGCTTGACGCGCCGGTCGATGTGCGACTTCTCCATCTTGAAGTCGGGGATGCCGAAGCGCATCAGCCCGCCGATCGCGTCGTTCTTCTCGAACA
>Ga0307509_10012633_pt1 | contig 10086 bp, 11 predicted proteins | sample 10_EM_MG_FD_202245 | JGI IMG/M metagenome (GOLD analysis project Ga0307509, IMG submission 202245) | Populus trichocarpa ectomycorrhiza microbial communities from riparian zone in the Pacific Northwest, United States - 10_EM | ecosystem: Host-associated > Plants > Roots > Unclassified | place... | reverse complement strand
TTGGTTCGACCCAAGCTGCATAATACCTATGCTATGGACTCCTTCCCGAATGGGACCAACGCGATTGTCGCTGTCATATCGTACACGGGTTATGATATGGAGGATGCTATGATATTGAACAAGTCTGCGCACGAACGAGGGTTCGGCTACGGAACTGTTTACAAGTCTCAAGTTGTTGATTTGAAAGAGACTCGAGGTGCATCGACGTCTGTCGCAGAGCCCACGTTACATTTTGGGTTTGGACGGGACATAAGATTAGAGCCAGGTGATAAGCAACACCCGAGCTGCCAGTTCCTCGACCTAGATGGTCTTCCTTTTATTGGAACCAAGCTTTTACCTGGCGATCCCATTGCTGCCTACGTCGATGACACTACAGGACGAACGTGCTTTGTGAAGTATAAAGGTGACGAAACAGCGTACGTTGATCAAGTTCGACTACTTGGTGCGTGTTCTTGTCATTCTTCGTCCTTTTGTTGGAGCGTCTTACGACATCAACACCAGGGACTGATACCGGCGATTCAGAGCTGCAGAAAATTCATATCACGCTCAGGATTCCACGTTCTCCTGTGATTGGGGACAAATTCTCGTCCCGGCACGGACAGAAAGGTGTCTGTTCCCAAAAATGGCCAGCGATCGACATGCCCTTTAGCGAAAGCGGAATGCAGCCCGATATCATCATCAATCCACACGCTTTCCCTAGTCGCATGACCATCGGCATGCTGGTTGAGAGCATGGCCGGGAAAGCTGGTGCCATGCACGGCTTGGCCCAAGACGCCACACCTTTCACGTACCTAGCATTCCTACTCTATCATATCTCGCGTTCTCATCATTCCCACAGATTCTCTGAATCAGACACCGCCATAGATTACTTCGGCAAGCAGCTTCGGGCTGCCGGGTACAACTACTATGGCAATGAACCGATGTATTCTGGGATAACAGGTCAAGAATTTGCTGCTGACATCTATTTTGGGGTAGTCTATTATCAGCGACTGCGACACATGGTACTTGACAAGTTTCAAGTACGGACCACTGGTCCCGTTGACCCGCTGACAAGGCAACCTGTTAAGGTGAGGGAAAACTGGAACGAACGTTCTGTTCTGTCGCTCACACTAGTTGTACACTGTAGGGTCGCAAGCGCGCTGGCGGCATCCGCTTCGGAGAGATGGAGCGTGACGCGCTCATCGCTCATGGCACGTCGTTTTTACTACAAGATCGTTTGATGAATTGCTCGGACTACTCAACGACCTGGGTGTGTCGTACCTGCGGCAGCCTAATCTCGCTTGGTTACGACGACGGCACGCTCGGCGCAGAAACACCAAGACTGACCGGATCGGGAGGCGAGTACTGTCGAGTATGTCGGAAAGGAGCAGAAGACGACGGTATGCAATCCCGGAGTAACTTTGGTCAAAATCCCAATTCTGGAGAGAATGGGGACATAATGATCGCCCTCCCATCCGACCATGTTCTAAGTGGCCGGACAAAAGGTGGTGATTTGGATATCATCGCTGTGCCGTTCGTTTTCCGATACTTGTGTGCGGAATTGGCATCCATGGGCATTGCTGTCTCATTAGAAGTACGCTAGATGTATCCATCGTATGTCCCCAGCACTGGCTGGCATTCACCAAAATTATAATCCGCTCTTTTATCTGGCTATCGTAAGTCCGTGAAGCATTCCTCTGAGGGGCAGTGCTTCTGCAATGTGGCTTCCACTCTCATCTATTGAGGGAACTTTTTTTTTCGAATATAACATCGCCCTTTTCCTTGTCAGCCGTCACTGTCGGACTTCGATCTCACTGTGATCACGTTAGGCTGCGTACAATACACCGCTCGTAGCTGAACTAAAAAAACAACTACCACCGTAAGATGTACTAATCGTCTCCGGTCAATTATGTTGTATATACCGTATGTCGTTTATCCAGCTAACCATAGTTCTGTTGTATATTCCTCGCAATATATCACCTTCCAATACAAAGGGTAACTATGTGACCGAAAATTTGTCTCAGAGCTGGACGGGCAGAAGGACGCAAAGGCCGTTAATCCAATACGAGCTTTATATTGGACCGCTTTGGTGATCCCAAGTCCTTCTGGTGTCGCAATCTCTGTCGATAGCGGTTGTTATTACAACAACCGCGAGAGCGACAGTGGTCCTCCAAACTCCTCACAACAACGCTGCAGACGGTAGCTTGAGCTAGGCCGAGAACGCTCGACTCGTCTACGAGTGCGCAATTGATAATGGTGATTTCCTCGATGGGATCGAACAACCGCCGCTGATTTGCCGTTGGATCAAGTCTAGATTGAAGGAGATCCACTAACGCCTGGCTGACCAGTTGCTCACACCAGCGGAGATCAAGCCGCTTGAGACGAGGACATGCACCCGTGGGTCCATGAAGGGCGAGAAATGTGTCGTTCGAAATCTCAGTCTCATGGAGACGTAACTCCTCCAAGTGAGGGAGCGAGAGAAAGCATTGCAAAAAGTCATCCCGGCGGATGTCCACGTCGTGAAGTTCTAGCAACTTGATGGGAGGGTTCGATGACCTGAGGAATTGGAGAAGGGCCTCGCCTCTACCTCCGTGCGGGTGATTCAGCGGCGGTTCTGTCGACCGAAGGTGCAGATATCTGAGAACGGGAGTTCGGATGTGTTGCAGAACCGCATTGAAATCGGGGGGTGCGTCTATGGTCAGACGCTCCAAGTGATGAAAGCACGTCTCTTGGGCAAGATCCGCGTTACTGTAGACGACTTGTGCAAACTGCGTGGGGATGACGAGCGTTAGGTTCCTGAGAGACGGAAGGGTTCCCAGCATCTCCAAAGCAGGAAATAATGACGGTCGCGAAGACGCGACGTCACTCAATTGAAGTGACAAATCGACAACTGTGGGAGGAATGCTAGGGGGAAACCGGTTGGACACAATACAAGCATGAGAGAGGGATGGGGCATCAGCGAAGGCGTCAGCCAAGCCCGTGAGTTCGTCCACGCCTTGCTCCGTTGCGACGCCGATGGAGAAGCTCGTAATATTGAGTGTGTGCAGGTGAGGGAAAGGCCGAAGGCATTGGTATAGAACGTCGTTGGCTTGTTGGGCGAACCTCGTGTTTAAGGTCACAGTGCGCCACTGAGTGGCACGTTCGAGAAGGAGTTCAAACGCGCCAAGTGTATGATGGTTGAGGACTTGGACGTCGACAGTGACAAAGAGTGGAGACTGGAGGGCCCTAGAAAGCCAGAGATTTGTCTTTGCGATGGGGTCCAGACTCTTGCTGGAGAGGTGAATGTGTGACCACACGCGCGGGACGAAGCTTGCCCGACGCCACTTGGCGCAGACGTGAGAGAAAACAAGGGGGGCATCGGCCAACCCGCCAGCTGCACCATGCTCAAAGACGAGAGCGAGGACGTCGTCGGGAGCCCGCCGTGCCATTGAGATCGACCCTCGGAGCTCAGCAACCGCGTCCAGATGATTTGCCCTCTTTGCGCGAAGCTGTTGGACTTGTCGGAGAAGGCCCTGGATTGTGGTGTCTATGGATTCAATTTCGATTTGGCGGCTACGGATAGTAGCATTGACAGTGAATATCTCGGCGGCCAAGACTATATCCATGCTATCGGAGGGAGGGACGCAAAGGAAAGATGATGTGTTTTCGAACCGTTCTTCAAGTTACCAAGTGACGTAGACGACCCCACTTATCGCGGACAGTTGAACCCCAGGGTGTGGAGAAATGATCTAACCTCAAAGTGGAGTAAGCTAGCGTTGTAGCAATGGCAAGGCACTTTGGGATCAGGTTGGAATACATGTATCAATGTCTACCGCGTGTTGTGTCTATAATTGAATATCGTTCTCGTGATCGTATTACACGTCGAAGCAACGACATGGCTCAAAGCGGTGTGGTAACTTATCACCGAATCTCATGGGAGTATCTTTTTGAGCCACTCCTTCAAATCGGTTAGCTCCTTCGGTGCGGCTCCGTGTTGTAACCCAGAATATGACCTGAACATGACACCCTTCAACGACGCAGCATCGGACGCATTATCGGAAACCGCAGGAAGACCCAGGCGTGTCGTCAAAAATTCTACTGAAGCTTTGCCAATGTTGAACGTGACGAGGGGGTCAGCAGTGCCATGACCCCAAAATATCGGTGTCGACGACGCGTGCGAAGTACGCATCTGGAATGTCGCGTCAGAAAATGTTGCCAAACACGTAGGGCTCACTGACCGCTTCCAGCTTATTCCTCAAAGCTGCCCAACCGCTCAGAGAGACAACGCCGGCCAACTTGCGTTCGCTAGTGAGGCCAGTGAGTATGCTCATCGCTGCTCCTTGGCTGAAACCGCCAACTACGATCCGTCCAGGCTCAATTCCGGAGTCAACTTCTGCGGAGATGAGTTGATTGACAGAGGATACTGTGCGTAGCATGCCGCTTTCGTCTTCATCTGAATTGAAGTCGAAACTCTTGATGTCAAACCTACAAGTACGAATCCGGTGGCACAGGTGCTGAGCGGTAAGCTCAGGGCACCTCTCAGAAATGGGTTACATGTAACTTACCATGCTGGCATTGTCATACCGAAGTTTGCGGTGACACTTTGGGGCGGGCTGGATTGACATGGTGCGGGATCAGGGTACGTCCAGGGAGATTCGAAGCCGACTACTTACGCGTGAGGCAAGATCCACTTGACATGAGATAGACCGGGGTCAGAACTAAAGCCTGACACAGGTTCACTCCACCCGTGGCCTGTATCACCCAAACCCTGCGTTGACCGATAAGCAAACGTCTAATGTGCAGAGGGGTCGAGCTAACGTGGAGGAAAATGACCGTTGCTGTGTGCTTGGCGCTAGGATTGAGGACAAGCGATTTCAGATTAGGAATTACGGACATAACTGAAAAGGTGTAGAGAAAAAGATGGGTATTCTTTGAGTTGAGGACATGTGCATATCCTCTTCTTACGAGTCGGGCAACGGTCCGAAACGGTCCGCAATATTCAATCTCTTGACTCCACCCACAACAATGGAAAGCAAATCAACTTCATCAGAAAACACATCGGAGGCTGTGGTGCTCTCAAAAAATGCGCAAAAGAGGGCACTCAAAATGGCCAGGGTGGAAGAGCGAAAGCTCGAACGGCGGGCGAAAGAGAAAGCCGCGAAGAAGGAGAAAAAGAGAAAAAGAGCAGAGAGAATCGCCGCCGGGGAGCAGCCCTCAGAGGACGAAATGGCGGAAAAGCGGGCGAAAATGAGTCAAGTAAAAGAACCATTTTCAGCAAGAGTGGTCTTGGATTTGGGGTTTGATGACAAAATGAGCGATAAGGTACAATGTCTCCATGTATTCTACAGTATGTCCTGACGATCGTCTTTGTCACTCCAGGAAACAACGTCTTTATGTTCTCAACTGGCCTACGTTTACAGCGCTAATCGACGCTCTCCGAATCCTTTCCAGTCACTCCTCTTTACCTCACTCAATGGTCGAACACTATCTCGACTCGAGAAAGTAAACAACGCGGGATATAAACGGTGGGCTGGAACAGAATGGTGGTCTGACAGTTACGAAAGACTGTGGGAACAAAGTTTGGGAAAGCCCGCTCCAGAAGACAGCAAGAGTTCTGAGGAGGAGAAGAGTGCCGAAGATAATGGAAATGACAGCAGTCGAGAACGGCTTCTCGCGACTCCGGTGTCACGGGATCGCGTGGTTTATCTTACTGCGGACTCGAGTGAAGTCCTGGAAGAATTGAAGGAAGGGGAGACATATGTCATTGGTGGAATTTGTGATCATAACCGCTATAAGGTGCGAAGGCCGCACCACCGGGCAAATTTTTCACGGACGTTTCTGCAGAACCTTTGTCTGGACAAAGCCAGGGAATCGGGAGTCCGTGCGGCGCAGCTTCCCATTGGGCGATTTCTATCGCATTTACCAACAAGAAAGGTCCTCACAGTGAACCAGGTTTTCGAGATTCTCGTTAAATGGGTGGAGACGAGGGACTGGGAGTTGTCATTATACGCGGTGATACCAAAACGCAAATTTCAAGATGGTGCTTTAAGAGAAGAACCCAACATAGAGAGCATCGTTGATACGCCTGCGGAAGGGTTGGTACTATAGCCTTTTCCCTTTCTTATTCGAGGATATCTTTAAGGCTTGTTTTGCCCGAACCTCTCTTCAGTGGCTTCGGCTGCTGCGGTGAAGGTTTCCATCCAATCTACATTTATGCAGTGAGTTAAATGAAAACGTGCAGCAATAAAATAGAACGAACGAGGTAGATGACCTGGAACGTAGCTGGCACGGTGCCATCTTCGTGTCCATGAAGCTCTAGATGCCCTGGTTAAGGGCCGCTCAGCTCGATGGTCTAAAGCTACCTTTGTATATAGCCGAAGCGGCGGCCAGCGTGTCTCTATGCAATAAATGACGACTTTAACGTACCATGAGCTTCGTGCAGGTGAATAAATTATGCACTACACACCGTCCGATGATGGCGTTATTCTCGCCCATGTCCCTGAGATCATCTAGAAGTTCCCACATACTTGGGTATGCAATGCTGACTTCGTCAACATCCACAGTAAGAAGCGTGAACCCAGCTCGGCTCATCAGGTTAGATATGTCACGAGGGTCTGCACGATTGGTCACAGGCGAACTCAGTTGGGGGTGGATGTAACGCGCCTGCCATTGGTGATACATGTGGGGAAATTCCACCTTCTCTTTCAACTTCTGCGAGCTGAAGAGAGGTGCGCAATTCAAAGAGAGAGTCACCTCCTAAGAGGGCGCCGATAAATACACCATCAGGTTTCAAGGCTTCTTTGATCTGTACAAGCACGCCTGCACGTGATCTCATTAGTATCAACTCGTCTGGTCAAGGTACATAGTTGCATACCTGGCAGATCATTAACCCAATGAAGGCTAAGACATGACACTATGGCTTCCTGGGAGTTCCGTGGGATTGCATCAAGTAGTTTCTCTTCATCTACGACCCGTCTTTCGACCTGAACTAGACTTTTGTTGTCAGTAACATACTTGAAATGTAGGGGTCGGAGAGAAAGACTCACCCTCAAACTCTGAGTCTGGGTCCCTTTCGACGGTATACTCTGAGGAAGATTTGAAAACAGAAATATAAACTAGAGTGGCGTCCCTTACTACTCAGGTCCAGCATTGTCACTTTCTGCGTCCGGTCCAACTCGAGCAGCTTGGAGAAATGACCTGAACCAGACCCCAAGTCAAGGACAGAAGAGAAATTTCTTTTTACATCCTGGACCGTGTCTCAGCCAAGTTATATGGGAGCTTTATCAGAACAAGCACCGACTATGAATCTCTCTATCATCCTGTTCGCTACTTCGTCACGGACATAATCAACAGTTCTGCTACGATTTCCCCCATCGCGCGCCGCTGCACGGTCTTTCTGTAGACGCTTGGCTTGTCTGTCAAAAACTTGAAATGGGCTCTGAACAGCGGTATTTATTTGAGAAGGCGTGAAATATGCGAGCGATCGTAAGGGGGGAAGCCTCGGGGTGAACATGAATATGATGAATGAGAGTGGAGTGGCTGGTGGCGAGTCAGCGCTAGTCAGCAGCCGCGTGACTATGACCATACGTGACTGACTGGGGGTGTCTCTCACCTTTGCGATCAACCTCCATGATATGGACGGCAGAAATAACCCTCACAATACGCAAAATCACCAACTTACAAATTTCTCAGCTGAAATCAACCATCTACTTCAGAACGGCGTCTCTCCGGAACAATATGCTGAGAATTCCCGTCAGCTCGAGGCTTACAGGCAAATGAATACCATGGCCTTGCAGGTCTATCTGCAGAGACAAGCCCAACAAGAGGTGCAACATAGGCAGGAGGAGTGAGTCATTGTTATGTCAAATTCGGCTACTCTTACCATCTATGAGAAGGCAGCGTGTCCTTCAGATCGCCCAACAACGGCTTGCCTCGGAAAAGTGCGTGCTACATTATACTCTCTTTACGCGTTGATCGTTTAAAAAATATGTCAGTCAACAACGACGTCAGCTGCACTCACCGCTTGCTGCTCCGCTGGCTCCTCACGGTCACCATTCGTTACACCCACAACAAGCCGCCATCTCCAATATTGTGAACACCAGGTCCACGCCCATGGTGTGTCCTCCGTTTTCCTGCCTTGTGATACGCTGGGTAGCTCATCTTCACGGCAGGTTCACAATCATGGGCAGTCATATACAACGGCAAACACAAACAATGCAGCCTCCCAACACTGGTCTTACCAAGGTCGCGCTCACGTGGCTAACGTGCAGCACCAACAACACCCTCAACCTGTCAACACGTCTGTGCGTTTCGTTCACCAGAATGTTTATCCTCCACGCGAAGCAAACCGTGTATCACATCCAATTGGAGGAACCGGAGGTTTGACGGCCGTGAGTCACCACAACGTTTAACAATGTATTTGTCGCTGACGTCCTTCTCAGCCAAACACCCATACATCCCAAGTTGTCCAGCCCCCCAGAGCAGCACAGAGTTTCGTCCAACAAACCCCTCAATATCCCCAATACTCTGGCGTCGCTGCGACTGGTTCGCAAACCAATACGGGTGATTCGTCCTTTGCGACTAAGGGGATGTACCCTTCGTGGGTTAGGGTATGTATTTTATGAGCGTATGGCGTCACCCTACTTATCTGCCTGTCAAGGCATATGGTGCTGTGAAAGCTGCTTCGGTGGCACGAGGATATACGCAGCCGTGGCAGCAAGGGAGGCAGGTATACCCTACGGCGTCAAACCCCATGCCATCTACGACTCTTACCCCCATGGCCTCAGTGTCGGCACAGATCCCCCAAAATCAAAACCACTTCCAAATTCCGGGGCAGGAAGGGACGGCGGTGCCCCTCTCGCACCCTCAAACTCAGGAATGGCACTCCTCGGTTCCTGTGACCATTAATGTTGGGAAACAAGAGGCATCTCAAACCCACGCAGCTGCACCATCCGCTCAGGCCCCTCCTCACCCTCCCACCAGTGTCTCAACACTTGGTACAGTTGTCGATTCTGCTACGATGAATGTCACAGTTGCACACAATGACGCGGGCGTGCAATCACACTATCGGGAGACTAACGTTGGTGACCCCACCCCAACCTCGGCTGGTCCTGCGTCTACCCCTTCCGCCTTGCCAAATTCACAATCAATACTTTTGGCATCCGAGGAGAAGGGATCGGCTCTGTATACCATGCGCGGCCTTGCGGCTAGCATTAAGCGCTCTCTAAATGCGGAGAGATTGGCCGCATCTGGGGAACCATCCGCTTCATCTGATCCACATACGCAAAAGCGGAAACGCTCAAACTCGGCTGAGGCCATCGATAATCGGCATGAATCAGTGTCAAGCCAACCTGACGAAAGGGTTTATGAGCACAAAAATCCTAAAATAGAACCCCAACCTGTCGACCTTGTTCCAGAGCCTGATGACTCGCAGTCTGCCATGCTCCCGGGATCATTTCCTGAGGCTGACATTCCACAGCAGGAAACAATACACACTCCAAATGAATTCGCGATGCCGAACCCACATCATGCGTCGGCTCACAACTTCGTACCATTCTCTACACTGACCGGTGCAGTCTCATTCGATGTCGTATCTGATTCCTCTTCTGCCAATCACAACACCAACCCTTCCTCAGAGGCTCCGGTTGTATTGGAAGATTCAACCACCTCCCATCCGACAACGGGGTCTGTACTTCATAATGACATAGAAGTCCCATTGATACACCTATCTCAATCACCGTTTGATCCTGTTTCTTTCCCACGCCGTACTCCGACACCTCCACTTGTGGCCACGATCACCCTTGTTCGCGACGAGGACGAAGTTGACGAGAAAGCCGAGGCAACCCCTTCATCCCACCCATCCTCTCTCCTCCATGAAGAAGAGGTTGATTCACAACTCCGGTTGATCCCATCTGGAAGTGAAGACGGTGTTGAAATCCGTACAGATTCGGTTGGAGACCAAGACCAGACCCATTTCAACATCACGTCGCCGCTGGAGCGTACAGCCCATTCTGAAGCACCGGACGGTGACTTGCCAATGCAAGAGACTGACGTTTTCTTCCGTCGGGCAGGTTTGTTGGATCCATCAATTGGAGAGATTGACCACGGATCTATGGGAAGCCCGCAAGC